>Ga0315912_10000302_pt1 | contig 100496 bp, 82 predicted proteins | sample VfabasoilMG_FD_204469 | JGI IMG/M metagenome (GOLD analysis project Ga0315912, IMG submission 204469) | Garden soil microbial communities collected in Santa Monica, California, United States - V. faba soil | ecosystem: Environmental > Terrestrial > Soil > Garden | place: USA: California... | reverse complement strand
ACCAAGCATTCCTTAAACATTGCCGTAAGCGCAGGGGTGGTGTTGTGGGAGTTTTTCAGGAAATAAATATTCGGGGAACCGGCTTTGATGCCAGCAATAAAAAAGCCCTGACAATTCTGTCAGGGCTTTTTTATTACCAAAAACCTAAATAAATTTTATCCAACCAGCGCTTTGAAATCTGCGTTGTCGCGGAATTTGAAGAACTCAAGATCTTCTTTCGCTTTGGTTTTGTAAGAAGCATCTTTGTTGATCGCTATCTTCAGATTGTTGATGAGCAGCTCAGCGTTTCCTTTGCGGGCTCCAACGATCGCTTTCAGGTAATAAGAAAGAGCATCCTCTTTTTCAGGACTTCCATCAATTGTAGAAAGTGCTCCGTCAGCATTTCCTGCAAGCACTTTTGCAAGAGCAGCGTTGAAGGAATTTTCAGAACCAAAATTGGTGGTTGCATCCACATATTTTCCATCACGGATGTTTACGATTCCTTTGTTATGGCCAACTTCAGTGCTGGAACCTGCTTTGTTATAATATTCCATCGCCGCTTTTCTGTCGCCGCTCCATCGTACAAGAATACCCAGGTTGTTGTTTACTTCAGGGGCGGATGCATTCAATCCTTTTGCTTTGTCCATCGCAGTCTGTGCCTCTGATGGTTTGTTCAAAAGTATATTGCAGAATCCGATTCCATTGGAAGGTCTCCAGTCAGTTGCACCGTATAAACGGTCTGCATTTTTATAGATGTTCAGTTTTGCATTCACATCAGTAGTCAGTGTGGCAGAATACAGGATCTCATCATTTGCAAGGCTGTCAGGATAGTTTGCTGCAAGCTTTGAAATTTCATCGTCCGGACGGCTTTGCTGTTCACAGTTCCAGGTAGTAACACTTCTGCGCAGCTTTGGAAGGATCTGGTCGCTTACTTCTTTGTAGGTAGCAGAAAGGTTTTTGATTTCCTGTTCACGCTTAGCACCATCCGGATACATTTCAAGTACGCGAAGGATCAGTTCTTTATCTTTTATGCTGGAAGCCTGCATATGTGTTTTGAAACCATCCCAGTCTTCCGCAGTGGTAGCAGTTGTGTAAAATGTTTCTCCTTCTCCTCCGGGAATAAGCTGATTTTTATCTTTTGCTTTTCCTTTTGCAAGGTTCGAGAAGTACCTGACAGTATTCTTAGCACGGTTTGCAGCCAGGTTTTCGTTGAGCGAAAGCTCTCCGTCCGGTGATGCATACGCAGATACACTGGCGCCTTTAAACACAAATCTTTTGGTAACCCGTTTTTCCTCAATGAACTTTTTCGTTGCCTCCATGCTTTCTCCTTTTACTTCCGAAGAGCGCACATCTGCCATATTGACAAGGAAGAAAATTTCAGTTGTCTGATTTACAGGATATGTTTTTTTGAAATTATGATCTCCAACCATTGGTTTTTCATCGTTTTTCACCAGAAGTGGAGTAACAATAGTTCCATCCGCAATTTTCTTTACCGGAAACTCTTTAGTAGTGCTTCCTTTTTTTCCCTGAATTTTAAGAACCAGCTCACAGTTTTTCATTTCAGGTACGTAGGCTACCTTATCGCTGTATGAAAAACTTCCCCCTTCCTTAAATACGATCACCTTACCGCTGCCTATTTTTACCTTTTCTCCCTGAACCTCAACAGGTTTCATTGCTTTTTCGCCGCCATTGTATTTGATAACCGGAGTAATTGTAAGGGATACTTTTTTGGCAAAATATTTAGGATTATATGTTCCGCTAACACTTGCAACAATCGTATCGCCATGCATTTCCAGCGGACTAGGCTTAACTTCGTATTTAACCATGTTGTCGTATTTCTTCATCATGGAACCCAAGCCGGCACAGGAAGCGAGTCCCGTAACCGCCAGTATTGATAAAGCAACATTTTGGATTTGATTTTTCATATTGGATTAATTATAGGGTTTGGTTTTCAGATAACTGTATTTTCTTTCACCCCTGCTAAATTGGGATCAAAGTTCACAAAAGTAATTAAATTTTGAACAACCCAAATTTTTTTATCAAAAACGGGTGTTGATAAACTATTTCGTTTTTTTTATTTTTTAGGCTGAAAATCTGCCCGGTGCGGGAATCATATGTTCTAAACCAGGTCCACCACTAGATTCTGATCGCAATCAGCAAGTAATATTTTCACGGATTTTTTCAAAACCGGATGTATGAAATTTCCTTCAATTTCCGAAAGGGGAAGCAGTGCAAATCTGCGTTGATGAAGGAAGGGATGCGGGACTGTGAGGTTGTCTGTGCTTATAATATCTGAATTGAAGAAAAGAATATCAATATCGATGGTTCTTGCTTCCCATTTTTGGATTCGTATCCTGCCCAGCTTTTCTTCAATATATAGTATGTTTTCCAGCAGTTGCTGGGCGGATAATTTTGTTTCCACGCATACTGCCTGGTTCAAAAAGTCATCCTGATCAGTTACTCCCCAGGGTGCTGTATTATAAAGCATGGATTTTAACGTGATTTTTCCTGCATGTATTTCAAGCAGGGTAACCGCATCTGACAGGTATTTTTTTCTGTCCCCCAAATTACTGCCAAGCAGCAAGTAAGCTTTGTTCATGAAATGCAAAAGTAGGAAGCTATCCGGTTTGTTAGGTAAAAGTCCATTATAATATTCCTTATATATGTACAACGTCATACCTTGTATTTTTGCTAAGTTTGTCTCTAAAATAAACTAATATGAAATCTTTCTGGGGCTCGTTTTTGGGTACGCTCGTAGGTGTGTTTGTAACATTTCTGTTCATTTTCCTGATTTTCGTGGGAATTATTTTCTCTTCTGTTTCCCAGTTATCCAAGAAGGCAGATAAAACGATCAGTGTCAAGCGCAATTCCGTGCTGCACATGACTTTTGACAACGAAATACCCGAGCGTTCGTCGAATAATCCCCTAAGCAATTTTTCGTTTGATGGTAATTTTGAGAAAATGCCCGTTGGATTGAATGACATCCTGGGCAATATTGAAAAGGCCAAGGGAGATGATAATATAAAAGGTATTTATTTAGATATCAGTTCCATTCCGGCCGGAATAGCTACAGTGGAAGAGATTCGCAATGCCTTGATCGACTTTAAAACCTCGGGTAAATTCATCCTTGCATACAGTGAAGGATATTCCCAGGGCGCTTATTACCTTGCTACGGTAGCGGACAAGATATACCTGAACCCCCAGGGCCTGGTAGAGTTCAAGGGATTGAGCAGGCAAATCATGTTTTACAAAAATCTTTTAAGCAAACTGGAAGTGGAAATGCAGATATTCCGTCATGGAAAGTTTAAAAGCGCCACGGAGCCATTTTTCCTTGATAAAATGAGTAAGGAGAACCGCGAGCAGACAAGCGCGTATGTAAGTTCTATCTGGGGATATGTTGTTGAAGGTATTTCCAAGCAGAGAGATGTTGCTGTTTCCGATCTGAATAAATATGCCGATAATATGCTTATTACGGATGGAGAAAGCGCGCTTCATTATAAGCTGGTGGATCAGCTTTTGTACAAAGATGAAGTGCTTGAGGTTCTCAAGGAAATGACAGGAGCCAGCGCGATAGATAAAATCACGTATGTGAGCATGCATAAGTACGTTCATGCACCTGCAAAAAAGAATGTAGCTTCCTTCAAGGATAAGATTGCCGTGGTGTATGCTTCCGGTAGCATTGAGGGAGGGGAAGGCGACGAAAAATCGATTGGATCCGAAACCGTTTCAAAAGCCATCCGTGAGGCGCGTTTGGATAAGGAAGTAAAGGCCATCGTGCTGCGTGTGAACTCTCCCGGAGGCAGTGCGCTGGCATCGGATGTGATCTGGAGGGAGATGGTGCTTGCAAAAAAAGAAAAACCTGTTGTTGTTTCTATGGGAGATGTTGCCGCTTCGGGAGGATACTACATTGCTTGTGCGGCTGATGCCATTGTAGCGCATCCGAATACGGTGACCGGTTCTATTGGTGTATTCGGAGTTTTCCCCAATATGCAGAACTTGTTTGCCAATAAGCTGGGTATTAACGTAGATACGGTGAATACCAATAAGCACTCGGATATTTTGTCCCCTTACCGTCCGGTGGCACCCGATGAAGCGCAGGTGATCCAGAAATGGATTGAAAATGTATATGCAGACTTCATCGCAAAAGTAGGGGAAGGAAGAAAGATGCCTGTGGCGGATGTGGACAGCATAGGGCAGGGCAGAGTTTGGAGCGGAACGGATGCAAAACGAATTGGCCTGGTAGATGAGCTCGGCGGCATAAAAGATGCCATCGCCCTGGCAGCAGAAAAAGCAGAATTGAAAGCATACAATATCCTGGAACTGCCCAAGCAGAAAGAGCCCCTGGAAGAGCTGCTGAGCACCATGTTTGACCAGGAAGGAGTGATCACCAATAAGCTGAGGCAGGAATTCGGAAGCAGCTATGAAAACTACAGGAACCTGAAAAATGTGCTGAAGTACAAGGGCATTCAGATGCGCATGCCCTACGATGTGGTGATTTATTAATTTTCCGTTTTGATCTCAAAGCCCATGGCTTTCATATCATTCCAGAAATCGGGATACGATTTTTTTACCACTGCAGGGTTTTCTATTTTAACTTCAGGATATAACAAGGCAAGAGGAGCAAAAGCCATTGCCATACGGTGGTCGTGATAAGTTTGAAATACCAGATCAGGATCGGAAGGACGGCGGCTCTCTCCATTTGACGGGAAATTAATCTGCAAGCTATCCTTCACAGCATCGTTGGCTTCGATACCTATCTTTTTCAATTCATCTTTTAATGCTTTTACCCTGTCCGTTTCTTTTACATAAAGTGTGCTAAGCCCATTCAATTGCATGGGAATTTTGAGGCCCGAAGCAACAGCGGCAATCGTTTGTGCGATATCCGGGTAATCGGCAAAATCAAAATCCAGCATATCCGGCCTGTATTTTGTTTTTGTAAGCCTGACCCCTTCTTCGGTGAATTCGGTATGAACACCAAAAAACGCAAACAGGTTGGCCACCACAGAATCTCCCTGGATCGATTTTTTACGAAGGCCTTTTATTTTGATATCTACTTCATCTCCCAGGGCTGCCATCTCATACCAGTAAGATGCAGCGCTCCAGTCAGCTTCAATGTTATAGTCCCAGGCCTGGTATTCCTGGGGCGGTATACATATAATATCCTTCTCCCATTTGTACTTGATTCCGAAATGTTCAAGTACTTTCAGGGTCATCATGATATACGACCGGGAGGTTATTTTTCCCGTAAGATGGAGGTTGAGTCCGTTTTCAAGCGTAGGGGCAATCAGCAGGAGCGCTGTGATGAACTGGCTGCTTACACCTGCATCCATCTCGATATCTCCTCCTTTTAATTTGGTTCCCTCAATTTTGATTGGGGTGCAGCCCTCTGTTCCCAGGTAAGTGATCCTGGCGCCTAATTTTATCAGTGCATCCACCAGGGGCTTGATAGGCCGCTGGTTCATTCTCTCGGAGCCTGTCAGGATCCGTGTTCCTTCGCGCGATGCAAAAAAAGCGGTAAGAAACCGTATGGTTGTGCCGCCATGGCCGGTGTTATAGCTTATCTCTACTCCGAGTTTTTTAAGCGTTTTACAATGATCCGGAGAAGTTTCATTTTTCAGGATTTCGGCCAGCACCTGCGTATCCATGGAGTCCGCCAGGTTCGTTGTGCGAAAACGCTGTTTGCTCAATGCCTGGATGAGGAGAACCCTGTTACTCTCGCTTTTAGAAGCGGTCAGGTAAACCGTGCCTTTTAATTTTTTGTCCGCTTTGGTGATTTTGTATACCACGTACTTATTCCCGTATTACTTATTGCGAATCTACAATTTTTTTCGTTTTTAAATTATTATTCACTGCTCCGGGTATTGAAAAAATAGAGAGCTTCTTCAATCAATTCCTCGGAACAATAATTATCGGTTACCGCTTTGCCTATGGAACGGATAAGTGTAAAATTTATTTCACTGTTGCTATTTTTTTTATCCTGTTTCATCAATTGGATAAGCTTTTTTAAAGGGTGTTTTACCTTTTCGGAACGATACAGGGACAGGGCATGGGCGCTTATTTCATCCAATACCTCATCGCTTAATCCGCAGCACTTACGGGATAAATAGGCTTCACAGATAATTCCGATGGCAATGGATTCGCCGTGCAGCAGGGGGCGCTTTGTACGAAGGCTGGCAGATTCAACGGCATGCCCCACAGTATGCCCGAAGTTCAATGCCTTTCTCAGCCCTTTTTCATAAGGGTCTTTGGAAACAATATCATTTTTGATCCGCACAGACCGGAAAATAATTTCCTCCCAATCACTGGTTTGAAGAGGATTTATTTTTTTGATCAGGTGCCAGTAGCTTTCATCTGCAATCAATCCGTGCTTGATTATTTCGGCAAAGCCGGATACGAGCTGGCGTTTGGGCAGGGTTTTTAAAACGGAAGGGAGAATAAAGACAGCCTTCGGAAATGCAAAGGTGCCAATCTGGTTTTTGAACTCGTAGAAATCAATCCCTGTTTTACCGCCTACCGATGCATCCACCTGGGCAAGCAGGGTAGTAGGTATATTAATAAAATCTATTCCCCGTTTATAAGTGGAAGCGGCAAATCCTCCGATGTCCGTTATTACTCCGCCTCCCAGATTTACCAGCAATGTTTTACGGTCTGCATTTTGTCTGGAAAGCTCTTTCCATATTTTTTCGCAGGTGCGGATATTTTTATTTTTTTCTCCGCTGGGTATGGAAATGATACGTGCTTTTTGCAGAACGACGGCTTCTTTTTTGATTTTAGACAGGCAGTGCTTTTTGGTATTCGGATCGACCAGGATAAAAACAGAAGAGTACGTTTTTTCGGATAAAAACCGGCTCAATTCCAAAATGGCTTCATCGCCAATGGCAATCGGGTAATTTTCTGTGTGAATGATTTTCATCCGGGCGTAAATTTACTTTTCTTTTGCCACTTCAATTCCGTTGGCCATCACCTGTTTTTGATGGTGGATGGATTCCTGGTGAATGCTCTCGAAAATTCTCATTACAAAATCGGCGGTAAGCTGGTTTTCCACGCCCTGCCTGGTTCTTTTTTCCACTATTTCGCTCCAGCGCGAATTCTGCAGAATGGTCACGCCGTTTTTCTTTTTGTATTCTCCTATGGACCGTGCTATTCCCATCCTGCTGGCCAGCAGGGAAATCAACTTGTTGTCCAGTTCATCTATACGGTCCCTGAAGTCTTCCAGTGAACTGAGGATTTTGATGTCTTCTACCGACGAGAGACGTACCACAATCCGATCGATGATCGCGTCAAGCTCGGCAGGAGTAACCTGTTGCTTTGCGTCGCTGAGCGCTGCATCAGGGTTGCAATGTGTTTCAATCATCAGTCCTTCGTAATCCAAGTCGATGGCGGTTTGTGAAACATTGAATAGTAATTCCCTGCTGCCACAGATATGACTGGGGTCGCAGATCATAGGAATGCCCGGCATTCTTCTTTTCAGCTCGATGGGAAGCTCCCACATCGGCTTGTTCCTGTACTGGGATTTATCGTACGACGAAAAACCCCTGTGTACCGCTCCTATTTTTGTTATACCGGCCTTTTGAATTCTTTCAATGGCTCCCATCCATAATTCCAGGTCTGCATTCACCGGGTTTTTTATCAGTACAGGCACATCCACACCTTTGAGCGAATCCGCAATTTCCTGTACACTGAATGGATTCACGGTGGTGCGCGCTCCGATCCAAAGAAAATCCACTCCCATTCTCAGGGCCTCGTAGACGTGTTTTACATTGGCCACTTCAACTGCAGTGGGCAGCCCGGTTTCTGCTTTTACTTTTTTGAGCCATTCAAGACCAATGCTCCCGATGCCTTCAAACTGCCCCGGACGTGTCCTTGGTTTCCATATCCCTGCGCGGAATATGCTTACGCGTTTCAGTGCTGCGATTCCTCGGGCAGTCTGCATCACCTGTTCTTCTGTTTCTGCGCTGCAGGGCCCTGCGATTACAAGGGGACTTGAGAGTGTAAGCCCCAGTACGTTTCTGATTTTTGTGGTTGCTTCCATGTTTTTTTATTTTAGGATTTTTCGGATGGCATTCGCTTTGGTCATTGCTTCATGCGTTCCTTTTGAGTTTTTTTTGTCTATGTTGTTTTTGAATTTTGTTAAATGCCGGATGTACGTGCCCAGTGCTTTTGAAACATGTTTTGAATTATGTTCAAAAATAGGCGCCCACATATCGGGTGAGCTTTTTGCAAGGCGCACGGTGGATGCAAATCCTGAACCGGCCAGGTCAAATATCGTGGATGTATTCTTTTCCATTTCCAGTACGGTTGTGGCCAGTGCAAAAGAAGATATGTGCGATATGTGCGAAACATAGGCAACGTGCTTGTCATGCTCTTCGGCGTTCATGAACAGAAGTTTCATGTTCAAGGTCTCGTACAGTGCTGATGCCTGTTCCACGACCCAGAGAGCGCTGTCATCTACACAGAGAATGGAAATTTTACCGTCAAACAAATGAGAAATCGCTGCTGCAGGACCGGAGTTTTCTGTTCCGGCGATCGGATGGGTTCCCACAAACTGTTTTCTTTTGGGATGCTTTTTAATTGTTTTGCAGATGAGCTGTTTGGTTGATCCGGTGTCCATGACCACGGTATTTTCACCCGCTTTGTCCAGGATACCGGGTAAAAGCTGCGCGGTTGCAGTAACCGGAATTGCGAGGATAACTATTTCGGAGCTTAAAGAATCTTCCAGAGATCTTATTTCATTTACTATACCTATCTCTAATGCTTTCTGACAATGTTCCGGGTTCTGATCCACTCCTATCACATGCGTGGCAAATCCCCTTGCTTTCAGATCCAGCGCCATGGAACCGCCAATAAGCCCAAGCCCGATTACCGTTATAGTCATAGTGAGGGTTGGAGTTTTAGTTTTTTTATTTCCGGGCTAACCGTACTTCTGATCCGTCTGCAAGCCTCTTCCAGTGCTTCTACGGGACTGCAAAGCGAAACCCGTATATATCCCTCGCCGTTTTTACCGAATATGAAACCGGGAGTGATAAATACATTTGCTTCCTGAAGTATATGCTCCACAAATCTTTCCGAGCTGACTCTCCGGTCTTTCATCTTTGCCCACACGAACATCCCTACCTGGTGTATGGAGTAATCGCATTTAATAAGGTCCAGCAGCTCCCAGACTTTTTCCCTCCTGCGCTTATATTCCTCGTTTCTTTTTGTGTGCCAGGAGGAAAGGTTTTTCAGGGCTTCTACAGACGCATGCTGAATGGGAAGGAACATGCCTGAATCTACATTGCTTTTTACTTTGAGGATTGTATCGATGTATTCTTTTTTTCCCGCAATCCATCCCACACGCCAGCCGGCCATGTTTTGGGACTTGCTCAGTGAATTCAGTTCGATTGCAACATCCTTTGCTCCTTCAAGATTCAGAATGCTTTTAGGCTTGCCGTTGTTCAGCACCAGGCTGTAAGGATTATCGTGGCAGATAAGGATTTTATGTTTTTTTGCAAAAGCGATCAGTGTTTCAAAACATTCATGCGTGGCTTCAATACCTGTGGGCATGTTGGGGTAATTCACCCACATCAATTTGATCTTTTCCTTTTTTCGTTTTAACTTTTCAATGGTAATTTCCAGGTGCCGGAAGTCTGGCATCCAGTTATTTTCTTCCGTGAGGTTATACGGAATGATCTTTGCCCCGGCCATCTTTGAAACAGAAGAATAGGTGGGGTAACCGGGATCTGGAACAAGCACGTTATCGCCTGCGTCCAGGAAAGCAAGCGAGATATGCGTGATGCCTTCCTTGGAGCCCAGGAGGGGGAGGATCTCCGTTTCACTGTTAAGCGCTACGCTGTATGTTTCGTTGTAAAAATCCGCAATGGCCTTTCTTAATTCAGGCACTCCCTTGTACGACTGGTATCCGTGATTTTTCGGGTTTTGTGCAGACCGAATAAGTTCATTGATGGTGTTCTCAGAAGGATTCATATCCGGGTTTCCGATCCCGAGGTTGATTATTTTTTTTCCGCTCTTTTCCAGTTCCCGGATCTGCTGCAGCTTTTGTGAGAAATAGTATTCCTGCACATCGTTAAGCCGTTTGGATTGTTTTATGATCATAATTTTTTCTTTTGTTTTAATTATACTGCAGGCACCACTTCTTTGATGCCTCTTGTATATTCACCCATTATTTTTATTTCGCTCAGCAAAGGCCTGATGTCAGCCAGGGCCTGCCGGTAATTATCGTAATTGTCAAATTCCATGTCTACATGTATGTAGTATTGCCACTCTTTACCCACAATGGGCATGGATTGGATCTTGGTGAGGTTGATGTTGTTCTGTGCGAGTTCCGTCAGAACCTTGGCCAGCGATCCTTTTTCATGCACTACATTAAAGCATACGGTGGCTTTATCTGCTTTTTCACCGGGGCGCCCCAGGACTCCGGTGCCTTCTTTCCGGATCACCAGGAACCGGGTAAAATTCTTTTTATGCGTTTCAATCGCTTCGGCCAGGAGCTGCAGGCCGTACATCCCTGCAACATGCGTTCCGGCAATGGCGCCTATATGCATCAGCTGTTTTTCCGATATGTGTCTTGCTACCGCTGCCGTATCATCCGCCTGCACAAGGCGGATATGCGGGTATTGCTCAAAGAAAGCCTGGCATTGCAGTATGGCCATGGGGTGGGAGTGTACCTCCCGGATATCTTCCAGGGTTTGTCCCTTTAGGGTGATCAGGTTCTGCTGTATATGAAGGTATACTTCTCCAATAATGCGGACACCCGAATCCCGCAGCATGGCATAGTTTGGCAAAATGGTTCCCGCTACTGTATTCTCGATGGCTGTAATGCCGAAATCGGTATCCCCGTTTATAACGCTGTCAAATACATCTTTAAAGGTTACACATTCAACACATTGGATATCTGAGTGGAAATGTTTTTTGGCGGCCAGTTCATGAAAGGAACCGTAGGCTCCCTGTATCGCGACTTTCGTTTGTTTCATAATCCGTCTGTTTTTTCCTTTTTAGTTAGTAGTTCTCGTTTCAGTTCGTAAAAAAATGATCAAAAAAAAACCCCTCTCGTTTTCACGGGAGGGGCTGCATGCCTTTTGATAAATATAGATTTATCCCTCCCGTAGTGAGATGGGGTAAAACCAGAAAAAATATGTTGTTGTTATTTTCATTTCAGTGCTGTTCGGTTAGCAAAGATAGAAATGTTTTGATACATGCCAATAAGTATTTTGTAAAGCCTGCGTGATCCTTCCAAAACGGTGAGAACTGCATGTACAAAGTTCCCCCATTCCGGGTGAGATAAGAGGTTATATACTTTCTATATTTGTGCAAATTTCATCCTATGTTATATAAGATAGCCCCCCTTTTTAGCATTGTTTTATTAATTTCATGTAAAAACGAACCGAAAATGAAATCAGAAAAGTACAAATGGCCGGAGGCCAAAGCCCCAGTCGCCGGAATTAATCCTCACGAACGGGCCATCCACGGAGATGTGGTGAATGATAATTATTACTGGATGATCGATTATTTTAAAAAGGGGCCAGACAGTACCAAAGTTGTCGAATACCTTACTGCTGAAAATACGTACCTGGATACCATGATGAAAGGCACCAAGCAGTTCCAGGCTGATCTGTTCGATGAAATGAAAGGACGTATTAAGGAAAAGGACGAAAGCGTGCCGGTTTTTAACAGGGGATATTACTATTATACCCGGACAGAAGATGGCAAGCAGTATTACAAGTACTGCCGCAAAAAAGGAGATCTGAATGCAAAGGAAGAAGTGTTGCTGGATGTGGATGAAATGGCGAAAGGAAAAGAGTACTATTCAGTAACCGGACTTGAGGTGAGTGAGAACAACATGCTTCTGGCTTTTGGTGTGGATGAAGTATCCAGGAGGGAGTATACGATATATGTAAAGAACCTGGAGACCGGGGAAATATATAAAGATGCTATCCGGCGGACAGAGGGAGGAGCCGTATGGGCCAATGACAATAAGACCATCTTCTATACTTCCAAGAACCCGGTAACATTGTTATCGGAAAAGATCAAACGCCACGTGCTGGGCACGGATGAGGCTGCCGATGTTACCGTATACGAAGAGAAAGACAAAAGCAATTACATAGGCGTAGGCAAATCCAAGAACAATAAATACATCTTTATCGGCTCCAGGGCCACCATGTCCTCCGAATACAGGTATATAGATGCATCTAAGCCCAGCGCCGAGTTTAAAGTTTTTCAGCCCAGGATGAAAGATGTTCTGTACGATATAACTCCTTTGGCAGATAAGTTCCTGATCGTAACCAACTGGAACGCCAAAAATTTCCGCCTGATGGAATGCCCGCTGGATAAGACAGAAAGCAGCAGTTGGAAAGAGGTAATTCCCGTGCGTGCCGATGTGCTGCTTTCATCGGTGGAAGAGTTTAAGGATTTTATTGTTCTCAGTGAGCGAAAAAACGGTCTGATCCAGGTAAAGATCCAAAGTTTGAAAGATGCACAGGAACATTACCTTGATTTTGGTGAGCCGGCTTATTCCGCATACATTGGTTCTAATCCGGATTATAACAGTACCGTATTGCGTTTCATGTATACTTCGCTTACTACTCCCAATTCCACGTTTGATTATAATATGGAAAGCAAAGAGAAGAAGCTGATGAAGCAGCAGGAAATTGTAGGCGGGTATGATCCGGGTAATTATGTAACCGAACGTTTATATGCTCCCGCAAAGGATGGGACAAAAATCCCGGTTTCAGTTGTATATAAAAAAGGATTTGAAAAAAACGGAAACGCTCCTTTATTGCTTTACGCATACGGTTCTTACGGCGCCAGCATGGATGCATCGTTCAGCAGTTCACGCCTCTCGCTGCTGAACAGGGGATTTGCGTTTGCCATTGCTCACATCCGTGGCGGACAGGAAATGGGAAGGCAGTGGTACGAAGATGGCAAGCTGATGAAAAAGAAAAACACCTTTACCGATTTCATTGACTGCGGGGAATACCTGGTAAAAGAGAAATATACCAGCCGTGAACATTTATATGCCCAAGGTGGTAGTGCAGGCGGATTGCTGATGGGTGCTGTAGTAAACATGGCACCGGACCTCTGGAACGGCGTGATAGCCCAGGTTCCTTTTGTGGATGTGGTGAATACCATGCTGGATGAAAGCATTCCCCTTACTACCAACGAATTTGACGAGTGGGGAAACCCTAAGGAAAAAGCTGCCTATGATTATATGAAAAGCTATTCTCCTTACGAGAATATTGAAAAGAAAAACTATCCTAACCTGCTGGTGACCACGGGGCTGCACGACAGCCAGGTGCAGTATTTCGAACCTGCCAAATGGGTAGCTAAGCTGAGAGCAACCAAGACAGATAACAACGCGTTGCTTTTGCATACCAATATGGCATTCGGACACGGAGGTGCATCGGGCAGGTTTGATTTTCTGAAAGATGTGGCTTTGAACTATGCCTTCCTGTTTGCGCTGGAAGGGATTGGTAAGTAGGGGAGTGGAATGATGCCAGGACTTGAGCTTGCGCTGTTTGCGGTTGCTCGTCCTGTAAGTAATGATAATAGGGCATCTTCCTATTTAGGCTTTAACCCCTTGAAATTATCCAATGGATTCTTGTCCAGCAATGTTGTATCCAGGTTTATATTGTAATCGTAATTGTTCTTTATGGAGTTGTAAATATTGGCTATGAACGTATTGATTTCATCTTGTTCTGCAGTGTCAATCCTGCTGAGAAAGGATAGGATGTCAAATTGTATCTTCTGAAATATTTTTACCCCATCCATATTCTTTTTCAGGTTCAGCTTGTTGTTCATTACATTCGGTAAAAAGTAATAGCAGCTTGCGAAAAAAATGGTCATTAAAGCAAGGACCTTTATGGAAATATCCGCATTGGTCCATCCGTCGCCTGCTACCAGGAAGATCGTGATCGCCATGAAAATAGTATATACGATCGAACATATTGTAAATACATAGTAATTTTCGTAATAGGCAATTGCTAAATTCCGGTAATAGAATTTTAACCGGGAAGAGATATTGTATTGTTCAATCAATGTTTCCGCTTTTTTAATTCCGGACGACTTTTTCAATATGCCTTCCTGTAAATTGTCGGTCTGGTCTATAGGTAGCAATACAGTTTTAGAGGCTTTCCGGATAAAGCGGAAGGATAGCAAATGAATCAAAACCGCAAATGCTGAATAGAGTATCCCGATTATCACGGGTACATAGGGTTCCATCATTGCAATCATTTTGGTTATAAGGTTAGGTTGAAAGTTGTTGGCTTATGATTTACGTACCAAACACAAATAATAAATTTGGTATAGCTTTTAATAGGTTAAAATTACATAAAGAGCTTTATATCCATTTAGACTTGTCTGATTTTTACCCGTAGATAGTCCGGTTTAAAAAAAAATTATCTTCGCGCAACTTTTATGGCAGTATCCTTCGAAAATACGCAGATCGCTTTTTCTTCGCAAAGCGATAATGACCTCAGGCGCTCGTACTGGCTTTTTAAACTGGTGAGCAGTCCTGCCTTTGTAAACGCCGGAAAATACCTTACAAATATTGCATTGGCGCTGCATATTCCTGTAAAATGGCTCATTAAGCCTACCATCTTCAAGCATTTCTGCGGAGGGGAAACGGTGAAGGAATCAAAGAAAAAGATGGAGGAGCTGGCAAAGCATAACATTAAATCTGTATTGGATTATTCCGCTGAAGGCAAAGAATCTGAAGCTGATTTTGATCATTGCACGGAGGAGACCATTGTTACTATAAAGGAGGCTGCTCAGAATAAAAATATCGGCTTTGCTGTTTTCAAGCCAACCGGTGTTGCCCGCTTTGCCTTGCTGGAAAAGATCTCAGCCATCCCTGCGGGTGATAAGGGAGAGGGAACAGGGGATAGTGGAAATGTGCATTTTTCCAACAGCCTGACCGAGATAGAGAGAAAGGAATTTGACAGAGCCTATGAAAGGTTTAACCGTATTTGCAAAGCGGCGCACGATGCCGGTGTTTCCATTTTTGTGGATGCAGAGGAATCCTGGATCCAGCGGGCAGTGGATCAGATCGTGAATGCCATGATGCTGGCATATAACCGGGAAAAGCCAATTGTGTATAATACGTTTCAAATGTACCGCAAGGACAGGCTGGAATACCTGATCGAATGTTTTACACGTGCGCAACGGGGTAATTATTTGCTTGGGGCAAAGCTGGTGCGGGGTGCGTACATGGAGAAAGAAAGAGAAAGGGCAATGCTGCAGGGCTATGCATCTCCCATAAATGATACCAAGGAAAGTACCGATACGCTTTACGACAGTGCCCTGCGCTTTTGCATGGAGCATCTTGACAGGGTGGCTTTCTGCTGCGCCTCGCACAACGAAAAAAGCTCCATGCTGGTGGTTGAAAAGATGCAGGAGAAAAATGTTCCTGCAAATCATCCGCATATTTATTTTTCCCAGCTTTTAGGTATGAGCGATCATATCAGCTACAACCTTGCATCCGGAGGATATAACGTTTCAAAGTACGTGCCCTACGGACCGGTGCGCGATGTGCTTCCTTACCTTATCCGGCGGGCGCAGGAGAATACTTCGGTAAAAGGACAAACGGGCAGAGAGCTCAGCCTGATACTCAGAGAGAGGAGAAGGAGACATTCAAAGTAACTGAAGCGGGATGTGGTTTTTTCTCATCATCCGGTGTGTTTCAACTATGACATCCCAGTCTATATGGTGATTTTCCGTACACCAGGTCCCGGAATTTGTATTCTCGTATTCTTTTCTACATTTGATACGAAGTTATTCTGAATGAAAAGGCTCCCCACCATTCCGGTCAGAATTGGCGAAGTGATCCTGTACAAGAAGGGTCTTGTGCTTGTTAAGCTGATAAACGATCATGAAATCCAGCGGGCAGATGTTATGGAGCATATCCACGCGGCATCCACACTGGCAAACGGATCTGATTTTGTGGTGATACTGGACGGTGGGCTAACCCTGGATGTTTCCGAGGAAGCGATGACCTACGCAGCAAGGCACGAAAACAAGAACTGGCTGGCATTTGCCATCGTTGTCCGTTCCACTTCGGAAAGACTGTTCGCGAATTATTACCTGAAATTTAAAAAACCTGTACGTCCTTCTAAAGTTTTTACCAGCCCGAAAGGGGCGGAGGAATGGCTCAGGCAGTTTATAGCCATCGATGGTCCGCTGGACTACGATGTCTGATCATCAATTGCAGAGACAGCTGTCCTTTTTAAAATCGAGATCAATGGCGGTTTCTATTTTCGCAACACTGTCTGCCGTGGTAACGACTATCCTGATCTTTCTGTTGCCGGGGATATTTCCTTCAACTGCATAGGACGGGCAGGATGCATTCCGGACATTGCTTTCACTGAAATTCACGTCTCCGTTTTGCAGTATGGATTTTACATGGTCAATGTCAATTTGCCTGCATTTCATCATACATCGCGCATGCGATGAATACACAATTTTTGATTTCAGGATCAATTCTTTTACCCTGTTTCCGGGCAGCCAGTACGTGCGGTTTTTCCCCCTAATGAGCGTAAAATAAACCATGACACATCCGAGAATGATACCGGCTAAAAATAATAAGATACGCCTTGTCTTTTTCATGAGGACGTTAACCCATTTAATCGTAGTATTTCCAAAGCCCGCTATAAATTACTAAAAGGCAGCCAGAAGCAGATTGATGTCTTTTGACGGAATTTTGAAAAAGTCTCCAAGGACTTTATTAGTAAGCATTCCGTTGTAAATGTAAATTCCTTTGCGGAAGCCGGCATCCTGTTTAAGCATCCGGTCCACACTGCCGTACTCGGCAATATTCATCAGCAAAGGTCCAAAGATGGTGCTGAATGCATACGACGCTGTCCTGGAAACCCGGGATGCAATATTCGGTACGCAGTAATGTATCACTCCATGTTTGCGGAAAACAGGTTGTGTATGATTTGTCACCTGGGATGTTTCAAAACAGCCTCCTTCATCAATGCTCACGTCAATGATCACAGAGCCCTGCTTCATATCCTTTACCATTTCTTCTGAAACTAAACACGGTGTTCTGCCTTTGATGGCCCGCACGGCCCCGATAACGACATCCGCTGTACGTAAATGTTTCTGCAGAACCTTGGGTTGAATAACCGATGTAAATATCCGTGTGCCTATGGCAGTCTGAAGTCGTCTCAGCTTATAAAGCGAATTGTCAAAAACCTTTACCGTAGCACCCAGGCCAATAGCAGCCCGTGCTGCAAATTCCCCAACGGTACCTGCTCCCAGGATGATGACCTCGGTAGGAGAAATTCCTGAAATTCCACCCATGATCAGGCCGGGCCCGTTATTTACATTGCTCAGGCATTCCGCAGCGATCAGGATGGATGTGCCTCCTGCAATTTCTCCCATTGCGCGGATTACGGGGTAGATTCCTTCTTTGTCCTGTATCCAGGAATAAGCAATGGCAGTAACCCGTTTGTTCATCAGCGCTTTTACATAAGCGTCTGACTGCACCGAAAGCTGCAGGGTTGAAAGAAGTATCTGCTTGGGCTTCATTATCTCAATTTCCTTGAGAGAAGGGGGTGCCACCTTAATGATAATATCTGCTTTATATACTTCCTCGGCGCTGGATGCGATCTCGGCACCTGCCTCGCTATAGTCGGTATCGAGGAAATTTGACTTTTTTCCGGCATTGGTTTCTACCACTACCCGGTGCCCGTTATTCACCAGTACCGCCACAGCATCCGGTACAAGTGCGATCCGGGTCTCCTGGAAGGACATCTCTTTTGGAATTCCGATGTATAAACTGTTCTTTTTGTTACCTACTTCCAGCATTTCTTCCTGCGGAAGGAGAACACTGATGGGCATACTTTTATAAGAAGGGTCTTTTTGCTTCATACCGGTTTTTGAAATGCCGACGCAATTTACGAAAAAAAAATCAGAAAAGGCAAATAATTCTTTCGTTACCCCTGACCTCAATACTCACTTTTACATAGTTTTCCGGGAGAAGATGTTCCATCTTTTCAGGCCATTCTATAAAGCAATAATGACCGCTGAAAAGGTATTCTTCGTAACCTATGTCGTAAATTTCGGATTCATTCTTAAGCCTGTAGAGATCAAAGTGGTAAATTACATGGTCTTCGGCTCCTGCCCGGGAATGGGCGTTTTGGCTGGTAGATTCAATCAGGATTTTGTATTCATTTACCAGGGAAAATGTCGGACTGCTCCCTGAATCGGTAACTCCAAGCTGTTTGCAGACTTCTTTTATCAAGGTTGTTTTGCCGGCACCGAGATCCCCGTAAAAGCAAATAATCCGGCTGGCCTTACTGCCTGCAAATTCAAGAATTGCCCCTGCAGCTTCTGGTAGTTCAGAAAGATTTTTTAGGGAAATGGTTTTCATCTCCCGGCAAAAGTACTCAATGCTGGATAATAACCTTTTTAGTTGCTATATCCTGTTCAGTTCTTAATTTAAAGAAGTACATACCTGCAGGCTGCGAAGAAAGGTTTATCGTTTCCCGGATATGATTTCCCGAAACGGAAAACACCAGTTCTCCGGTAACATTCAATACCTCAATGGAAGAAATTTTTTGTGAGGATTCAATCATGAATATTCCCCTGGAAGGGTTGGGGTATATTTCAAACCCATTTGACGCAAGTGTTTCATTTATTCCAACAACTCCGCAGTCAGGAGCCGAATTATAATGATACAAAGGCTGACCCAAGACCGAAAAGCAGGTTAAAGAACCTCCGTCTTCAAAAAAAGCGCGCGGTTCCAGCAATCCTGTCAATCCTCCAACCCCTTCCACAATAGTGCTTGTAGATGTTCCATCGTAATTAAACTTCTTATGATATTTATTACCAATTAAAACGGAATCAATCGAGGTGATTATTACATAAAGTCCGCCCATGGTATTGACTTTTCCGCAATTCCAGGCCGTATCCTTAATTTTTAGACCAAAGTCATATAATAAGCACTCTTTTTTTTGCGTTGCATCATAATAATAGACCTTTTTATTAGGGATATCATTTCTTAAACCACCCTTGAAAATGCCGGTTGTGATAGTTCCTGGAAAAGTATTAAAACCGCAAGGTGGCATTACCCATGAAATCCATCTTTGCTCATTTAGATATAATTTATTATAGGGAATATTATTGATGGTTGTATCCCCGCTTTGTATATACGAGCGTGAAAAATGAACCAATGCATCGTAACAAGGCCCCGGTCCTGGTCCTTCCTGCGATCTGTAGTAATACGCAGTACTCCAAACTGAGTTTGTGTCTGGAAAGGGATGATAGATCTTTGTCTGGGCATTCGATTGTATCCCCATAAGCATTATCAGTAAGCAGAGCAGAGTAGACCTGGTTTCCGAAAAAGCCGTAAAAATTAAAGGGAAAAATAATTTTATTCCCATTCGGGTTGTTCTGTTGAAATAGAACGATCGAAGGTAAGTTTTTTATTTTAAGACGGCAATATTTCATCGTAGTTATACATGACCGGCGGACACATGTCAAATTGTTCTTCATTTTGGGACAAAATTATTCGGATAAAATTAGGAAAGTGACTAAATTTGAAGAGACAGGTTAGATACAATATAAAACTAATACAAAAAATCCCATGAGCATATACACAATCGAGGCGGGCAACCACTATGCGAATGGAACTAACTTCGGATTTCATTCATCCGGGCAAACGGTAGTTAAGATAGCTGTCTTCAGCCCAAACTGTGAGTACGACCTCGGCAATGTAAACCAGGCCGATATCAACAAGCTGTATGGTTTTTCGGTAGGGCTGTTCTCAGGAAATGATTATAATTCAGCCCGGTTCGGATGGCGTTGGAGCATATCCAAAGGAAAGATAGAACTCCTGGCATATGTATATGTAAACGGCACGCGTATCAATGAATGGGATGCAGATACCTTCCTGTCAGATGTTGCTTTAAGCACTGAAATATATACGGAAATTGCAGTTATGGCGAATCAATACCGGTTCCGGACTGTCTATAATGGTGTTGAGGTGATGAAGTATTTACCCCGGGGTGGTAACGGAGCAGGTTATAATCAGTATCCCTATTTTGGTGGGGACGAAGTTGCACCGCATACAATGACGCTGGAGTTAAAATAAGGAAGTCTTTCCTGATTGTATGATGTAAGCATAAAAGTTTTACATTTGTCCCGGTAACGCAAAATGAGAACAACAATTATTATTACAACTACAACATCTACGATTACGACAACAAGGTCGTACCGGGGATGCTGCGTTTAAAATAAATAAACAAACCAAACAAAAGCCATCCTCACAAAAGGGTGGCTTTTTTTTTGTGCATAAATCAACCATAAACAATTAAAATCTACAAGAACTATGCGGGTATTAAAATTTGGAGGGTCATCGGTTGCTACAGCAGAGCGTATTATGAATGTCATAAACATTGTAAAAAAGTACTATTCTTCCAATCCTCATTTAGCGTTGGTTGTATCCGCCCAGGGTGGGGTAACCGATCAGCTGGTAAAACTTTGCGAGCTGATCCCGGCTGACCATACAAGTTGCGAGGCCATTGTACAGGAAATAGAACAAAGGCACATAAGTACCCTGAAAAGCATTTTCCCTGTCGCTCAACAGTCAAATGCCTTAGCGGAGGTAATATCCATCTGCAATGAATTGTCGAGTATTGTCAAAGGTGCATCGCTGGTTGGAGAAGTAACCCCGCGTACCAGGGACCTGATACTCAGTTTTGGGGAACGTCTTTCTGCCTACGTCATTTCCCAGGCGTTGAAACTGGAGATAAAAGACGTGCAATTCACCGATGCGCGTAAGCTTATCCGTACCGATTCTGCCTTTGGTCAGGCCAAGGTTAATTTTGAGATTACTAATAACCTGATAAGCGAATACTTTTCCGTCAACACCGGGCTCAATGTTGTCACCGGTTTTATTGCCAGCTCGGCAGAGGGCCAGACCACTACACTGGGAAGAAGTGGTTCCGACTATACTGCGGCAATAGTCGGAGCTGCTTTACAAGCCAAGGCCATTGAAATATGGACGGATGTGGATGGCGTGATGACAGCCGATCCCCGCTATGTGCGCGAAGCACGGAGCATCCGGCAGTTGTCTTATGTGGAAGCGATGGAGCTTTCGCATTTCGGAGCCAAGGTGATATTTCCGGCAACCATGCAGCCGGCTATGGCTAAACTGATACCGATCGTTGTGAAAAATACCTTTAATCCCGTGCATGAAGGAACATTGATCTGCAGTGAGCCGGGCAGGGATTTTGGATATATAAAGGGTATCTCTTCTCTTAAAAATATCAGCCTGATAAATATAGAAGGAAGCGGAATGATAGGTGTGGCAGGTGTCTCCGCCCGTATATTTAAGGTGCTATCGCAAAATCACATAAGTGTGATACTGATCAGCCAGGCTTCATCCGAGCATTCGGTTTGTCTGGGTATTATGCAGGAAGATGCCGACCTGGCTTGTAGAGTTTTGCAGGAAACGTTCTCGGAAGAATTGAACGCGGGCCTTATATCTTCCATATTTTCTGAGAGCGGACTGGCCATTGTGGCGGTTGTTGGGGAGAACATGCGCAAAATGCCGGGCGTATCTGCCAGGGTGTTTGGTCCGTTGGGTAGAAATGGTATCAACGTGAAAGCCATTTCACAGGGCAGTTCCGAATTGAATATCTCGATTGTCATTCAGCAAACCGATCTGAAAAAGACATTGCATGTACTGCATCAGTCCATGTTTAAATCCGAATTGGTGCAATTGCATCTTTATATAGCAGGAACTGGCGCTATAGGAGGTAAATTATTGAGCATGATCGAAAGCCAGGAAGAATATCTTGCTTCTCAGAAAATATCCCTCCGGATATGCGGATTGTGCAACACTAAAAAAATGGTTGTCAGCGAAGAGGGCATAGCTATCGCAAATTGGAAAGCATTGATGGAAGGAAGCAAAGAGAAAGCGAATTTGTCAGCTTTTGTAGAGCAGATATCCCAATTTAATATGGAGAACAGTGTGTTTATAGACGCGACTGCTTCCGACGAACCTGTAATGTATTACAACCAGCTGCTTTCAGGGAATGTTGCCATTGTAACGGCAAACAAACGGGCCAATACACAAGGTATGAAGCAATATAATTTGCTGCGTAACTCGGCCAGCGCGAGAAATACCCCCTTTAACTACGAAACGAATGTAGGCGCCGGTTTACCGGTGATAAATGTATTGCAAAGCCTTAAGGCAGGAAGCGACAAGGTAACGAGGATTGAGGCGGTATTGTCGGGTACGCTCAATTATCTGCTCTCCGAATACAATGGAGAAAAATCATTCAGCGAACTGGTGAAATACGCGAAAGAAAATAATTATTCCGAGCCCGATCCGCGGGACGACCTGAGCGGCATGGATGTAGCCAGGAAATGTCTGATACTTGCCCGTGAATGCGGCTGGGAGATGGAGCTGGAGGAGATCCGGGTCGAGTCATTGATGTCGGAAGCAGCAGCAAAAGCAAAAAATGTTCCGGCATTTTTTGAGGAGCTAAAAAATTACGACACCGTATTTCAGGAGCGGTTTGAAAATGCAAGGGAGAAAGGAAAGCGTATCCGGTACATTGCAAGTATTGAAAACGGTAAAGCGACTATTTCTGTTAAAGAGGTGGATGAAACACATCCTTTTTACAGCTTAAAAGGTACTGAAAACTGCATCAGTCTTACGAGCAAATATTACCAGCAATACCCCATGGTGATCAAAGGGCCGGGAGCAGGAGTAAACGTAACTGCTGCTGGTGTGCTTGCAGACATTGTTCGCATTACCGAAGGTCTTAAAAGGTGATTTGTAATTACCTGTCCAATAGGCTGTAGCTTTTCCGGCAGGAGTGTAGCGCTGTGGTTTTGCCTGGCTGTTATTTACTCTTTTTATTTCTATCATTCCGATAGAGGATGGATATTCATTCTAATTTTATCTTTGCGTAAAATCACGTTGCTGCAGATTTACTGCGAAGGAAGTTTTGAAAATGTAACAGCGAAGCATTTAGTAAAATGACGCCCTATAAATCAGTAACAGCTTTTGCTCCTGCAACCGTAGCCAATGCGGGCTGCGGATACGATATTATGGGTTTTGCCATCAACGGTACTGGTGATAATGTTACTGTTTCCTTAAACCAGGAGGAAGAACTATCCCCGGTAATCTTAAGCGGTCCTTATGGCCACCTGATTCCGGGCGACAGAAAGAAAAATACGGCGAGTGTGGCTGTGGATGCTTTCCTGGAAGTAATCGGTAAATCGCATATCAACCTGAGCATAGCCCTGGAAAAGAACATGCCTTTGGGCAGCGGAATGGGTAGCAGCGCATCCAGTTCTGCTGCAGCCGTATTTGCTGCAAATCACCTGCTGGGTTCCCCGCTGCGCACGCATGAGCTGATCCCGTTTGCCATGGAAGGAGAGAGAATTGCATGCGGATCTTCTCACGCCGATAATGTTGCCCCTTCCTTGTTGGGAGGTTTTGTACTGATTCGCAGTTATAATCCCCTGGATGTTATTCCGGTTACATGCCCCGATGATATGTATTGCACGGTGATACATCCGCATATTGAACTCCATACTTCGGATGCGCGCAGGATATTGAAAATGGATATCACCATGGGAAATGCGATCCGGCAAAGCGCGAATACCGCAGGCTTCATGGTAGCATTGCTGAACAAAGATTATGATCTGCTGAGCCGGTCCATGCAGGATCTGCTGGCAGAACCAAAACGAGCCCAGCTTATTCCGGGCTTTGATTCAATTAAACAGGCGGCTTTGAACACAGGAGCTTTTGGTTGCGGAATTTCCGGCTCGGGCCCGTCTATATTTGCTTTTTGTAAAGGCGCGAAAAGCGCGAATACAGTTTCCAAAACCATCCAGGAAGGTTTTTCGAAGGTAGGACTGGCCAGCGAAGCGTTTGTTTCTTCCCTCAATGCAAAAGGCTGTGTAATTACTAGCTTCGTAAAAAACGGATAATTACTTCGCACTCAGCGTTACAAATGGTACCAGCATTTCTTCCAGGGATATTCCCCCGTGCTGAATGGTGTTCCGGTAGTAATGCACGTAATGGTTGAAGTTGTTCGGGTAAGCAAAAAACTTATCCTGCTTTGCAAAAATGTAAGTGGTGCTTACATTGATCCGCGGAAGAAATATATCGTCCGGATTTTTGACTTCAAATACATCCCGCTTCTCATAGCTAAGGCTCTTTCCTTGCTTGTAACGCAGGTTAGTAGTGGTATTCCGGTCACCCACAACTTTGGATGGTTCCGTTACCCGGATACTGCCGTGATCCGTAGTGATGATCAATGTCCCTTTTTTTGCGGCAATTTGTTTGAGAATATCGTGCAGCGGAGAATGTTCAAACCATGAAACCGTGAGTGAACGGTAGGCAGACTCATCGTTTGCAAGCTCCCGGATTACTTCCATCTCCGTACGGGCGTGTGAAAGCATATCTACAAAATTGTAGACGATCACATTCAGCTTGTTCTGGAGGAGGTTATTGAAATTATCGGCAAGTTTTTTTCCTTCCGCGAGGTTCAGTATTTTGTGATACGAATGCTTTATATCTTTTCCCCACCGTTTTAGCTGTGCGCTCATCAATTCAGGTTCAAACTGGTTCTTGCTCCCTTCGTCCTCTTCATTTCTCCAAAGATCCGGACGGATTTTTTCTATTTCGCTTGGCATAAGCCCGGCAAAGAGGGCATTACGGGCAAACTGGGTCACTGTTGGCAGTATGCTGTAATAAAGAGATTCATCCTCTACTTTAAAAAGCTCGGTTATCCGGGGCTGGATCATTTTCCATTGATCGAATCGCAGGTTGTCTATTACCAGCAGAAAAACATTTTCTTTCTTCTCCAGGATCGGATTAAATTTGTTTTTAAGAACGGTATGTGACAGGAGAGGGGGATTGTTTTTGCCATGCAGCCAGGCAACGTAATTTGCATCTATGAATTTGCTGAAAGCCGCATTTGCTTCTTGCTTTTGCATCGCAAGCATATCCGACATGCTTTGATCTTCCGATTTATCCAGTTCCAGTTCCCAGAATACAAGTTTTTTGTAAACATCCTTCCAGGTTTCGGCATTCAGATCATCTCCCAGGGTCATTCCTATCTGCCTGAACTCCTGCTGGTAGTTAGAAGTGGTCTTTTCTGAAACCAGCCGTTTATTCTCGAGTATTTTCTTCAGTGAAAGTAATATCTGATTGGGATTAACCGGTTTGATCAGGTAGTCAGATATTTTTGAGCCGATGGCATCTTCCATAATCTGTTCTTCCTCGCTTTTGGTGATCATTACCACCGGCAGGTCGGAACGGTAATCCTTTATCCGGGATAAGGTTTCAATGCCGCTCAGGCCCGGCATATTTTCGTCGAGGAAAACAATATCGAACGGTTCCGTTTGGATAATTCTAAATGCTTCATCACCGCTCCTGGCGGTTTTTACTTCGTACCCTTTTTCTTTCAGGAAAAGAATGTGCGGTTTTAAGAGATCAATTTCATCGTCCGCCCAAAGAATGTTTATTTTGTTCATGATATGCTAAGTTACAAAGATTGAGTTGAAAACGAAGAGATACCGGTAATATTGGATGTTAAAAAATGTGAAATGTTTTTTTATAAGTGATGCTTCCCTGCAGATGTCGACTGATGATTCTGAAAAAACTTCTCATCTGTTCCATATTTGTAAATTTGTGATCAATACTTATATTCTTTTGTGATCAAGAAGCAAATACTCTTTAACGATCCGGTTTATGGTTTTATTACGGTCCCGGATCTATTCATACATCAAATAATAAACCATTCTTATTTTTTACGGCTGCAGCGGATCCGGCAGCTGGGACTTACCAGCCTGGTTTACCCGGGAGCCCTTCATACCCGTTTTCAGCATGCAATGGGTGCTATGCATCTCACCATGAAGGCCGTTGAAACGCTGCGGTCAAAGAATGTCCGGATTACCAGGGAAGAGGAAAGAGGAGTTTTAATTGCTGTTCTCCTGCACGATATTGGTCACGGACCTTATTCGCATGCGCTGGAAAACAGCCTTGTACACGGCATCTCTCACGAAGATATTTCAGTGCTTTTTCTGGAAAGGATGAACAAGGAGTTCAGAGGCAAGCTGTCGTTAGCACTCAAAATTTTCAGCAACACCTATAAAAAGAAGTTCCTGCATCAGCTTGTGTCAAGTCAACTGGATATGGACAGGCTGGATTATCTCAATCGAGATAGTTTTTTTACCGGTGTTTCCGAAGGGGTAATAAGCTCTGAACGTATCATTAAGATGCTAAACGTTAAGAATGATAAACTGGTGGTGGAAGCAAAAGGTATTTATTCCATAGAGAATTTCATAATTGCCCGTCGGATCATGTATTGGCAGGTATACCTGCATAAGACCGTGCTTAGTGCAGAATACTTACTGGTAAATATTCTGAAAAGGGCAAAAGAAATTGCCCAAGGAACAAGCGCCGGGCACCAAACGACGAAGGGATATTTGTTTTGTACTCCGGCTCTTCGTGAATTTTTATATAACCGGCATGATAAAAAAGCTTTTGCCAGGAACCCCGGGTTGCTGGATATCTTTGGGGATTTGGACGATAACGATATTTTCACTTCTGTAAAGGTTTGGGCCAAGCACGATGATTTTGTGCTTTCAACACTCTGCAAAAACCTCGTCAATAGAAAGCTATATAAGGTAATTATTCAAAAGGAACCCTTTTTGACAAGTACGGTGAATGAGATGAAAGCAAAAATTAAGAAGAGATATAAATTAAGTGATCCGGAAGTTGATTATTTTGTTTTCTCAAATAAGGTAACCAATGATGCTTACAGGCCGGATAAAATCCGCATTCATATTTTATATAAGGACGGAAAACTGGCGGATATCACCAAGGCTTCCGACCAGGAATATATAGCTGCCCTGCAAAAGACCGTGAAAAAGTATTTTTTGTGCTACCCTAAGAATATTCTGGAGTATTGAACGTTCCCTTCTTAATAACTCCGTTTTTTACCTGTTTGGCAGGAAGGAAATTCTCTAAATTTGCTCATATTTAAGCAATGGAATTCAAATCAAGTCAAATAGCGGCTTTTTTAAACGGTAAGGTTGAAGGTGATCAGGAAGCGGTTGTCAGCTCACTTTCTAAGATCGAAGAAGGAAAACCGGGCTCGCTTTCATTCCTCGGAAATCCTAAATACACCCCGTATATTTATTCTACAGATGCTACTATCGTGATTGTGGATAAGGCCTTTATTGCCGAACAGCCGATAAAGAAAACCTGCACCCTAATTCGTGTGGATAATGCCCGGATCGCTTTTGCGAAGCTCCTGGAAATGTATCAGAAAGCAAGGAGCAGCACGAAGGGAGTTGAACAGCCATCCTATGTTTCCAAATCGGCTTCGGTTGGAACGGACGTATATATTGGTGCATTTACTTATCTGAGTGAAAACGTGAGAGTAGGGAATAACGCAAAAATTTTCCCCAATGTATTTATCGGAGAGAATTCGGTTATCGGAGAGAATACGGTTATTAATGCAGGGGTAAAAATATACCACGATTGCGTCATTGGCAAAAACTGCGTGATACATGCAGGCACTATAATCGGCAGTGATGGTTTTGGCTTTACTTCAGATAATAATAAGGTCGTTCATATTGGAAATGTAATTATTGAGGACGATGTGGAAATAGGTGGGAATACAGTTATTGACCGGGCGACTTTAGGATCAACAATTATCCGGAAGGGAGCTAAACTCGATAACCTGGTGCACATTGCTCATAATACGGATATAGGGGAAGGAACCATGCTGGCCGCCCAGGTGGGTTTTGCCGGGTCCACCAAGGTTGGGAAGAATGTCCAGATGGGCGGGCAGGTTGGCATAAACGGTCATATCACCATTGCGGATGGAGTAAAAATTGCAGCACAATCGGGAGTTGCCGGCAGCATTAAAGAAGAAGGTTCAATTGTGATGGGATCGCCTGCATTTGTCCTCAATGAATATAAAAAGTCAGCGATCCTTTTTAAGAACCTTCCGGATTTGAATAAGAGGATAAAAGAGCTTGAAAAGACTATACGGGAGTTAAAAGACCGGCTCTCCGGTTAATTCGGACCAGGATACCGGAAAAGGTTTGCAGAATATCTAGTAGATTCTGAGAAGGAGTTATCGATGTGGTAAATAATATTCTGATAAGTAACAATGAAGTGACCTATTCGTCTTAGGTGTGTTTAGCCGTATGATTACGGGATATTGTAAGGTATTACTGAAAAAACCATTCATCATGAAACAAAGAACAATTAAAACTCCTGTTACCGTTTCCGGTGTGGGATTGCATACAGGTGAAAAAGTATCACTTACATTTAAACCTGCTCCTGAAAATCACTGGTATAAATTTCAGCGTGTAGATCTTCCTGAAAAACCCATCATTGAAGCAGATGCAGATAATGTGGTCTCTACCGATCACGGTACTACGCTTGAAAAACGCGGAGCGCGGGTTCATACCACAGAGCACGTTCTTGCCGCCCTGGTGGGTATGGAAATTGACAATTGCCTCATCGAAGTAACGGGACCTGAAATGCCGATCATGAACGGGAGCTCCATGCCTTTTATTGAAGCATTGGAACGTGCGGGCATTGTGGAGCAGGAAGCAGAACGGACTTATTTTGAGCTTAAATCGAATCTTAGTTACGAAGACAATGTAAAGCATGTAGAGATGCTGGCTGTTCCGCAGGATGAATTTCGTTTAACGGTGATGGTGGATTATAACTCCGAAGTGTTAGGCACCCAGCATGCGCATATTTATAAGGTCGGAGAATTCAAGTCCGAAATAGCCATGTGCCGGACGTTTGTATTTCTCCATGAACTGGAAATGCTTCTGAAACATAACCTGATCAAGGGAGGAGATTTGGATAATGCAATTGTATTGGTAGATAAACCTATTCCGGATGAAGATCTCAGCCATCTTAGAAAAGTCTTTAATAAGCCCGATGTTGAGATCAAGGGCAGGGGAGTGCTTAACAATACCCAGCTTCATTATTACAATGAACCTGCACGCCATAAGCTGCTTGATATAGTAGGAGATCTTGCGCTGATAGGAATGCCTGTGAAAGCGCACATCCTGGCAGCGCGGCCGGGACATGCCGGGAATGTTTCTTTTGCAAAGATTTTCAAAGAACGAATAAAAAAGGACAGGGAGGAAAAGGAAAAGGCAAAAGCAGAAGCAAAAAAAGCAACAGAGATTTCCAAGTACGATGTGAATAAGGTATTGCTTGATATCAATGATATCATGAAGTTATTACCGCATCGTGATCCATTTTTGCTGATTGATAAGATTCTTGAATTAAGCCCTACGCACGTGGTGGGCGTGAAAAATGTATCTATGAATGAGGATTATTTCCGTGGACATTTTCCCGGTAATCCTGTTATGCCTGGAGTTTTACTGGTTGAAGCAATGGCGCAAACCGGAGGAGTTCTCGTGCTTAAAACCGTACCGGATCCGGAAAATTACCTGACTTACTTTCTGAAAATTGAGGATGCCAGGTTTAAGAATAAAGTGCTGCCGGGAGACACGGTTATATTCGTATTGGATCTTCTTGAACCTATACGCAGGGGATTGTGCCGCATGCGGGGTACAGCCTATGTGAATGAAAAGGTGGTCATGGAAGCGGATATGCTTGCACAAATTGTTAAAGTCAAGAATTCACCTTCCATTGCATCGGTACCTGTAAACGCTAATTAGGGATGCAGCACAAATTGTATATTCGCTTATGATCTCACCCAATGCATTCATAGACAAAAATGCTAAAATCGGAAAGGCGGTAACCGTTTCTCCTTTTGCCGTGATTTACGGAAATGTGGAAATCGGGGAAGGCACCTGGATAGGCCCTCATGTCACTATCATGGATGGTGCCCGCATTGGAAAGAACTGCAAAATATTTCCGGGTGCTGTTATTGGGGCTATTCCTCAGGATTTAAAATTTGCAGGCGAGGAATCAACGGCAGAAATCGGAGATAATACTACCGTCCGTGAGTTTGTTACGATCAACAGGGGTACTAAGGATAGAATGAAGACTTCTGTAGGAAGCAATTGCCTGCTCATGGCGTATGTGCATGTTGCACATGATTGCTTAATTGGAAATAATGTAATTCTTGCCAACAGTGTAAACCTCGCAGGGCATATAACCATTAAGGATTTTGCAATACTGGAGGGACTAGTCGCTGTACAGCAGTTCGTCCATATTGGAGCACACTCTTTTGTGACAGGAGGCTCTTTGGTACGGAAAAATGTTCCTCCGTTTGTAAAGGCAGCCCGGGAGCCTCTGTCCTATATTGGAGTAAATTCAGTAGGGTTGAGAAGGCGTGGGTTTTCAAATGAGGCAGTTCTACAGATAGAAGATATTTATCGCACCATCTACGTACGGGGTTATAACGTTTCCAATGCCCTTAATATCGTGGAGCAGGAAGCTCCTGCATCTCCCGAAAAAGAGCTTATCATTACCTTCATCCGTGATTCAAAAGAAGGGATTATAAGGGGAATTACTGTCTAAAGCCCCTTGGTAAAAGTCACTCAATAAAATTACGCTGCTGTTACGCTTGTGCGGTAGGTCCGCCAAAAGTGAGAGGAAGGGCACCGGATGGGCCTTCGTTATCATTGATAGCTCCGTTGATGGCTTCAAACTTGGAAATATTGTCTTTTAAAGCTTTCATTAAGCGCTTTGCATGGGGAGGGGTAAGGATGATACGCGCTTTTACTTTTGCTTTAGGAACGCCTGGCATGACTTTGATAAAATCCAGGGCAAACTCGGAGTGGGAGTGTGTTATCACTGCCAGGTTTGAATATATACCTTCCGCAATATCCTCCGACAGCTCAATATTTAACTGGTTGGAGTTGTTTGGATTATTAGGATTGTTTTCCATGATGTTTTATCCTTAAGCCCTGAAGAGAGAAACTTCTCCCTTCAGGACCTGGATATGAATTTAAGCCTCTTGTGTCTCGGTTGTGCTTTCGGTTTTCGATGCCATGAGACGATCGAATTCTTCTTTTGAACCGACAATGATTTTTTCGTATTCGCGCAATCCTGTTCCTGCCGGGATCAGGTGCCCTACAATAACATTCTCCTTCAATCCGGAGAGGTCGTCCATTCTTCCTGCAACTGCACCTTCGCTGAGAACTTTTGTGGTTTCCTGGAAGGATGCTGCTGAAATGAAACTGTTTGTTTGCAGGGAAGCACGTGTAATACCCTGTAGGATAGGACGGGCTGTTGCTAAAACCGCATCACGCGCCTGAACAAGTTTGGCGTCTTTGCGTTTAAGCATTGCATTTTCATCCCGTAATTTGCGTGCGTTAACAATCATACCTGCTTTCATTGTGGTCGAATCACCCGCATCTGTTATCATTTTACAGCCGTACAGGTTATCATTTTCGTCCATGAAGTCTGAGCGGTTAGTGAATTGTTTAGGCAGGAATATAGTATCTCCCGCATCGTCAATTTCCACTTTACGCATCATTTGCTTAACGATAACTTCAAAGTGCTTATCGTTTATTTTTACACCTTGCAGACGATACACCTCCTGAACTTCATTAACGAGGTATTCCTGTACTGCAGTAGGTCCTTTTATGGCCAGGATATCGGCCGGAGCAATTGCACCATCGGTAAGCTGCTCTCCAGCTTTACAGAAATCATTTTCCTGTACAAGGATATGGTTGGATAAGCGAACAAGGTATTTTTTAATTTCTCCTGTTTTCGCTTCTACCTGAACCTCACGGTTACCGCGTTTTATCTTTCCGAATGTCACCACACCGTCAATTTCAGAAACAACTGCAGGATTACTTGGGTTACGTGCCTCAAATAACTCAGTTACACGAGGCAGACCACCCGTAATATCGCCTGATTTACCGGTAGTGCGTGGGATCTTAACAAGAACCTGTCCTGTTTCAACAGCATCCCCGCTGTTTACAGAAATGTGAGCACTTACAGGAATGTTGTATGATTTTAATATTTCACCTGTCTTGTCAACTATTTTAATGATCGGATTCTTTGTTTTATCTTTTGTTTCAGTAATAACTTTTTCACGGAAACCTGTCTGTTCGTCAAACTCCTCGCGGAAAGTAACTCCTTCCTCGATATTTTCGAATTCAACTTTTCCCTGGAAGTCAGAGATGATAACAGCGTTGTACGGATCCCAGTCGCAAAGCAGGGTTCCTTTTTTCACTTTCTCACCAGGTTCTGTGTACAACAGGGAACCGTAAGGAATATAAGCGGTAGTAAGAACAATTTTAGTATTTGCATCCACAATTCGGATTTCAGCAGAACGTCCTACAACTACTTTGACTTTTTTACCATCCGGGTTCTTACGTTCAACAGTACGTAACTCGTCAATTTCAACAATACCGTCGTACTTTGCTTCAATGCGCGAAGAAGAGGTCATTCCGCCTGCAACCCCTCCCACGTGGAACGTACGAAGTGTTAACTGGGTTCCAGGTTCCCCGATGGACTGAGCTGCGATAACTCCCACGGCTTCTCCTTTTTGAACCATTCTTCCTGTAGAAAGATTTCTTCCGTAACATTTAGCACATACGCCAAGCTTTGATTCGCAGGTAAGCACCGAACGGATTTCAACCGCTTCAATAGGAGAATTTTCAATATTGTCAGCGTATTCTTCTTTGATCTCTTCACCGGCTTTGATGATCAGTTCGCCGGTCAAAGGATGATAAACATCATTGAGGGAAACACGTCCGAGGATACGGTCATACAATGGCTCTACTACGTCATCATTCTTTTTAAGCGCAGAAGCCATCAGTCCGCGAAGTGTACCGCAATCTTCAACAGTGATAATAACGTCCTGAGCAACATCCACAAGACGTCTGGTCAGATATCCCGCATCTGCTGTTTTAAGAGCAGTATCGGCAAGACCTTTACGTGCACCGTGAGTGGAGATGAAGTATTCATGAATGGAAAGTCCTTCTCTGAAATTTGAAATAACCGGGTTCTCAATAATTTCTCCTCCCACCATTCCGGATTTATGCGGACGGGCCATCAGTCCACGCATTCCGCTTAACTGGCGGATCTGCTCTTTAGAACCTCTTGCACCCGAATCCAGCATCATGTAAATGGAATTGAAGCCCTGTTTGTCTTCCGTAAGACGCTTCATAACTTTTTGCGTCAACTTGGAATTCGTGTGGGTCCAGATATCAATTACCTGATTATAACGCTCGTTATTGGTGATAAAGCCCTGGTTATAATTCTCAACAACTTCTTCTACTTCCTTGTATGCTTCACCGATAAGTTTTTCTTTCTCTTCAGAAACCATTACATCATCCAGGTTGAAAGATAATCCACCTTTAAATGCGTGCTGGAATCCGAGCTCCTTGATATCATCCAGGAACTTCGCAGCCTTTGCGGTTCCTGCCACCTTCAGAACATCTCCGATAATATCCCGGAGAGATTTTTTGGTCATTACATCATTCAGATATCCAACTTCCTTAGGAGTAACCTGGTTGAAGAGAACCCTTCCTACAGTAGTTTCAATTACTTTAGTTACCAGTTCGCCCTTCTCATTTTTTGCATTGTCAATGCGAACTTTTATGGTTGCATGTAATTCAACCACTCCTTCGTTGTAAGCAATTACCACTTCCTCGCTTGAGTAGAAGGTAATTCCTTCTCCTTTCACTTTGTATTCTTTCGTGCTTTTTCTGGCTTTGGTCATGTAATACAGACCAAGAACCATGTCCTGCGACGGAACTGTAACAGGAGCGCCGTTTGCAGGGTTCAGGATGTTATGTGATCCAAGCATTAAAATCTGTGCTTCCAGGACAGCGGCATGTCCAAGCGGAACGTGAACAGCCATCTGGTCACCGTCAAAGTCGGCGTTAAATGCTGTACAAACCAATGGGTGCAGCTGGATCGCCTTTCCTTCAATCAGCTTAGGCTGAAAGGCCTGAATTCCGAGTCTGTGAAGAGTAGGGGCACGGTTCAGAAGAATAGGATGACCTTTCATCATATTCTCCAGAATATCCCAAACAACAGGTTCCTTACGGTCAACAATCTTTTTTGCAGACTTAACCGTCTTAACAACACCCCGCTCTAAAAGTTTCCGGATAATGAACGGTTTGAACAACTCCGCTGCCATATCCTTTGGTAATCCGCACTCATGCAGTTTCAATTCAGGTCCTACAACGATAACCGAACGACCGGAATAGTCAACACGTTTTCCAAGCAGGTTCTGACGGAAACGTCCTTGTTTTCCTTTCAGGCTGTCTGAAAGAGATTTCAGCGGGCGGTTAGCATCTGTTTTCACCGCGCTCGCCTTACGTGAATTGTCAAACAAAGAATCCACCGACTCCTGAAGCATACGTTTCTCATTTCTGAGAATAACTTCAGGGGCTTTGATCTCTATAAGTCTTTTCAGACGGTTGTTACGGATAATAACACGTCTGTATAAATCATTCAGGTCCGATGTAGCAAAACGACCTCCATCCAGAGGCACAAGCGGACGGAGTTCCGGTGGAATTACAGGAAGAATTTTTACTACGGTCCACTCAGGTCGGTTTTCAATATGCTTGTTTGCCTGTCTGAACGCTTCAACCACCTGTAAACGTTTCAGCGCTTCGTTTCGTTTTTGCTGAGAGAGCTCGGAGTTAGCAGTAGCGCGCAATGAGAAAGAAAGATCGTCCAGGTTAAGACGGCTCATTAATTCAATAATTGCTTCTCCACCCATCTTTGCAACAAACTTGTTAGGGTCTTTGTCGTCAAGATGCTGGTTATCCTTTGGAAGAGAGTCAAGAGCCTTCAGGTATTCTTCTTCGCTCAGGAAATCAAGATACTTTACACCGTCTTTTTCTTTCACGCCGGGATTTACCACTACGTAACGTTCGTAGTAAATTATCATTTCCAGCTTTTTCGTAGGTAGTCCAAGCAGGGCCCCGATCTTATTGGGCAATGAACGGAAATACCATATATGAATTACAGGAACAACCAGGTTGATGTGTCCCATGCGCTCACGGCGTACTTTCTTTTCTGTTACTTCAACACCGCATCGGTCGCAAACGATGCCTTTATAGCGAATACGTTTGTACTTTCCGCAATGACATTCCCAGTCTTTTACAGGACCGAAAATACGTTCGCAAAATAAACCATCACGCTCCGGTTTATAAGTGCGGTAGTTGATTGTTTCCGGCTTTGTTACTTCACCGTGCGACCACTCGAGTATCTGCTCCGGGGACGCCAGGGAGATAGTGACTTTTGTGAAGTTGCTTTTTGGCCTTGAATCCTTTTTCATATATGGAAATCGTTATTCGTTAATGATTAATCGTGAAGTGATATGTTTAATCCCAATCCTTTTAATTCGTGCATCAATACGTTGAATGATTCAGGAATTCCAGGAAGCGGAAGATTATCGCCTTTCACTATGGCTTCGTATGTTTTTGTTCTGCCAACCACATCGTCGGATTTTACAGTGAGTATTTCCTGGAGAATGTGTGCAGCACCAAACGCTTCGAGTGCCCAAACCTCCATCTCCCCGAAACGCTGACCTCCGAACTGCGCTTTACCTCCCAACGGCTGCTGAGTGATGAGCGAGTAAGGACCGATTGAACGTGCATGCATTTTGTCGTCCACCATGTGGTGAAGTTTCAAAATATAGATGACACCCACAGTAGCAGGCTGGTCAAAACGCATTCCGGATTCTCCGTCTTTCAGGTACGTTCTTCCATGTCGTGGTAAGCCTGCCTGATCGGTATAGGCATTGATCTCATCATTCGAAGCACCGTCAAAAATAGGTGTGCTGAATTTTACACCAAGTTTTAATCCGGCCCATCCAAGAACAGTTTCATAGATCTGTCCGAGGTTCATACGCGAAGGTACGCCCAGCGGGTTAAGAACAACGTCTACCGGTGTTCCGTCATCCAGGAAAGGCATGTCTTCATCGCGGACAATTTTTGCCACAATACCTTTGTTTCCATGACGTCCGGCCATTTTATCACCCACTTTCAGCTTGCGCTTTTGTGTGATATAGACTTTCGCCAGCTGAATAATTCCGGCAGGTAATTCGTCTCCTACCTGAACAGCAAATTTTCTGCGTTTGTGTTCACCCAGGATTTCGTTGTATTTTACCCTGTAGTTATGAAGTATTTCATAGATCTGATCATTGGTCTCCTTGCTCGTAGTCCATTTGTATGGATTAACTTCTGTATAGTCGTCAATTTTAGCAAGGAGCTTTTCGGTGAACTTAACTCCACGGCCTACCAGTTCTTCTTTCAGGTAATTGTTAACTCCCTGTGAAGATTTTCCGCCAACGATGATCATCAGCTTTTCAACAAGCTTTGATTTCAATTCTGCAAACTTGTGGTTAAATTCTTTGTCGATTTTATCCACCACATCTTTCTCGTCGGTCTTTGCTTTTTTATCTTTCATTAAGCGAGAGAAAAGCTTGGTCTCCATCACGATTCCGTAGGTAGAAGAAGGCATGCGCAGGGAAGCATCTTTCACATCTCCTGCTTTATCGCCAAAGATCGCGCGCAGAAGTTTTTCTTCCGGCGACGGATCGGTTTCCCCTTTGGGAGTTATTTTGCCAATTAGAATATCGCCTTCTTTCACTTCACATCCTACACGAATGATTCCTGTTTCATCCAGGTTTTTTGTTGCCTCTTCGCTTACATTCGGAATATCGGAAGTTAATTCTTCCATTCCGCGTTTGGTTTCACGTACTTCAAGGGAATACTCATCCACATGAATGGAAGTGAAAATATCTTCGCGGACAATTTTTTCAGAAATTACAATCGCATCCTCAAAGTTGTATCCTTTCCATGGCATGAATGCAACGGTAAGGTTCCTGCCGAGTGCAAGTTCTCCGTCCTGAGTTCCATATCCTTCGCTGAGCACCTGGCCCTTTTTAACTTTATCTCCTTTCTTGACAACAGGGCGAAGGTTAACGCAGGTGCTTTGATTTGTTTTACGGAACTTGGTCAGGTTATAGGAACGTATGTCGTCTTCAAAGCTGAGAAGCTTTTCCTCATCACCGCGTGTGTACCGTACAACAATTTCCCTGGCATCTACATATTCAATAACCCCGTCGTTTTCAGCAGTTATAATGGTGCGTGAGTCCATGGCAACTTTTCCTTCCAGCCCGGTACCAACAATAGGGGATTCCGGACGAAGGAGTGGAACTGCCTGGCGCATCATGTTCGAACCCATGAGTGCGCGGTTCGCATCATCGTGTTCAAGGAACGGAATCAGCGAAGCGGCGATAGATGCAATCTGGTTGGGAGCAACATCCATGAGGTGAACCTTATCGGGATCAACCAGCGGGTAGTTACCTTCGAAACGTGTTTTAACTTTTTCATCCGTGATCACACCTTTTTCATTGATGTTCATCATGGACTGGGCAATCGCCTTTTCGTCTTCTTCTTCGGCAGTTAAATAAATAACCGGTTTATGCATATCTACTTTTCCCTCATTAACAGTTCTGTAAGGAGTTTCGATAAATCCAAGCTTATTGATCTTGGCATAAACGCACAGTGAGGATATCAGACCGATATTCGGACCTTCCGGTGTTTCGATAGTGCACAGGCGTCCGTAGTGAGTATAGTGTACGTCACGAACCTCGAATCCGGCACGCTCTCTTGACAGACCTCCAGGTCCCAGTGCAGATAACCTGCGCTTGTGGGTCACCTCAGCCAGCGGATTTGTCTGATCCATGAATTGAGATAACTGGTTTGTTCCAAAGAACGAGTTAATTACAGAGGAAAGCGTTTTCGCATTGATCAGATCGATCGGAGTGAAGACCTCGTTGTCACGAACGTTCATACGCTCACGGATCGTACGTGCCATACGGGCAAGTCCGACACCAAACTGAGAGGATAATTGTTCGCCGACGGTTCTTACACGTCGGTTGCTCAAATGGTCAATATCATCCACATTCACTTTTAGATTGATAAGCTGAATAAGGAATTTGATAATGGCAACGATATCTTCTTTGGTTAATACACGGACATTCTCGGGGATAGTAAGATTTAATTTTTTATTAAGACGGTAACGTCCCACTTCTCCCAGATCATAACGCTTGTCAGAGAAGAACAGCTTTTCAATAACGGCTTTTGCTGTTTCTTCGTCAGGTGGTTCAGCGTTACGAAGTAATCTGTAGATATATTCAACCGCTTCTTTTTCAGAGTTGGTTGGGTCTTTTTGAAGTGTGTTGTAAATGATCGTGTAATCACTGAACTCCTTATCTTCTTTGTGCAGGATGATGGACTTTACGTTTGCATTCAGGATAGTTTCAGTGTGTTCTTCCGCAATGATTGTTTCACGCTCAATCAATACTTCGTTACGTTCGATAGAAACCACCTCACCGGTATCCTCATCCACAAAATCCTCTACCCATGTTTTAAGAACGCGGGCTGCAAGTTTTCTTCCGATTGCCTTGCTGAGAGAGGGTTTATTTACAGTGATCTCGTCAGCCAGGTTGAAAAGCTCGAGAATCTGTTTATCGTTTTCAAAACCAATTGCGCGCAGCATAGTTGTAACCGGAAGTTTTTTCTTCCTGTCAATGTATGCATACATCACGTTGTTAATGTCTGTAGCAAATTCGATCCAGGCTCCCTTGAATGGAATGACCCGGGCAGAGTAGAGGCGGCTGCCATTTGGATGGCGGTTCTGTCCGAAGAAAACCCCCGGCGAACGGTGTAACTGGGAAACAATAACGCGTTCAGCACCATTGATGATGAAGCTTCCCTTGGGAGTCATGTAAGGAATAGTACCCAAATACACATCCTGTATAACTGTTTTAAAGTCTTCGTGCTCAGGATCTGTACAGGAAAGGCGGAGGCGCGCTTTAAGCGGTACGTTATAAGTCAGACCTCTTTCCAGACATTCGTCAATCGAATATCGGGTAGGGTCAACATAGTAGTCAAGAAATTCAAGCACGAAATTATTCCGCGCATCCGATATAGGGTAATTTTCGGAGAAAACTTTATACAATCCTTCATTCTTCCTGTTCTCAGGAGTAGTGTCGACTTGCATAAAGTCCTTGAAAGATTTAACCTGAATTTCAAGAAAGTCAGGATAATCTATTTGATGTTTTGAGCTGGCGAAATTTACGCGTGGGTTTTTCTTTGTTGCAGCCATAAAACGATTTGCTATGTTTAGAGATTACGATACCTTTTTTAAAATTCTAAAACCAGAACGATGTTGATATAAGCACAAATAGATCTGCCTGTCACGAAATTATCGTGACAGAGAGATCTTCAAAAACCTATGTAACAGTTTATTTAATTTCAACTTCTGCTCCAGCTTCGGTCAGTTGTTTTTTCAACGACTCAGCATCTTCTTTTGAGATACCTTCTTTAAGTGGTTTTGGTGCAGCATCAACAAGGTCTTTTGCTTCTTTAAGCCCTAATCCTGTAAGTTCTTTTACAAGTTTTACAACCTGAAGTTTAGCAGCTCCTCCGCTTTTGAGAATAACATCAAAAGTTGATTTTTCAGCAGCGGCTGCTCCGGCAGCGGCTGGTGCTGCAGCGGCTGCAGCTGGCTCAATACCATATTCGTCCTTTAGTATTTTAGCCAGTTCGTTTACGTCTTTTACAGTCAGGTTAACTAACTGTTCTGCAAGTTGCTTTAATTCAGCCATCGTTTGTGATTTTTATAGTGGATATGGTTATTTCTTTTTTTTGTTTTAGTTTGCCGGTGCAGTTGGTGGTGTGGGTTCCGTTGGAGCGGAAGATGCCGCTGCCGTATTTCCCTTTCTTTCCGCCAGTAAAGCACCGATAACAGTTTTTGCAGGTGACTGGAGCAAGCCGATAATTTCTCCGATCATTTCGTTCTTGCTCTTGATATTCGCAAGCGTATCTAAATGATTGGCTCCTATATATACCGATTCTTCTACGTACGCGGACTTAAGTGTAAACTTATCGCTTCCTTTTCTGAATTCCTTCATGATTTTTCCGGGAGCATTTGCAACCGTCGAAAACATGATGGCGGTAGTTCCCTTTAAGGTATCATGAAAAGGATCGTAAACAGTTCCGGTCTTTTCCATTGCCTTGCTAAGCAGCGTATTTTTTACAACGATCATCTTAACCTTCTGTTCAAAGCACATGCGTCTCAGCTGGCTTGTTTTTTCAACAGTAAGTCCGGACGTATCGGTAAGATAAAAATGCGGATGCTCTTTCAGCAACTGAGAGAGAGAATCTATTGTTTTATTTTTTTCTTCTTTGTTCATCTTGTAATTTATTAACTTACAATTTTAGAGTCAATTTTAATTCCAGGGCTCATCGTGCTGGACATTACAATGCTCTTTATATAGGTTCCTTTGGAAGCAGCCGGTTTTAATTTTGCAATGGTTTGAAGAAGCTCGTTTGCGTTATCCGCAATTTTTTCTGCGTCAAACGAAACCTTTCCGATAGATGCATGAACAATTCCCTGCTTATCGGCTTTGAAGTCAATTTTACCTGCTTTAACTTCTTTAACAGCTTTTCCAACTTCCATCGTTACAGTTCCTGACTTTGGGTTAGGCATTAATCCGCGGGGACCTAACACTTTTCCAAGTGCACCTACCTTTCCCATGGTTGCAGGAGTACAGACAATCACATCAATATCAGTCCATCCGCCTTTTATCTTTTCTACATATTCATCCAATCCAACGTGGTCCGCACCTGCAGCTTTTGCTTCTGCCTCTTTATCCGGTGTACACAGAACAAGAACACGTACTGATTTTCCAATACCGTGCGGCATTGCTACTGTTCCGCGAACAATTTGTCCTTTTGCAATGTCAATTCCAAGACGGATACTCAGATCAACGGAGCTGTCAAATTTAGTTGAAGTAACATCTTTAACAATCTTGGCTGCATCACGCAGGTTATACACCTTTGTTGCATCGTATTTTGCCAGAACGGCTTTTCTTTTTTTAGTCAGCTTTGCCATTTGAATTAGTTTTTCAGAGGATTTTTTCCATCAACAGTTATTCCCATACTTCTTGCCTGTCCGGCAACCATGCTCATTGCTGATTCCAGTTTAAAGCAGTTCAGGTCGGGCATTTTGTCTTCAGCAATCAGTTTTACCTGATCCCAGGTTACAGATCCGACTTTTTTACGATTTGGTTCACCCGAACCGGACTCAACTTTGGCGAATTCTTTTAACTGTGCTGCAACCGGAGGCCTTTTAAGTATAAACTCAAACGTTTTGTCTTTATATACTGTAATAATAACCGGGATTTGTTTATTTCCCAGGTCCTTGGTTTTAGCATTGAACTGTTTACAAAACTCCATGATGTTAACGCCTTTCGCACCCAATGCTGGTCCGATAGGAGGTGCAGGGTTTGCAGCCCCGGCTTTAATCACCAACTTTACCATTGCTCCGATTTCCTTTGCCATCTTTTTAAATTTGAAGCCGGAAGTTTCAAAGTTCGGGGACCAGATTTTTCCAGTCACCTGACTCGGTATTCCTGACTATTTATTGTTTTTCTACCTGCATGTAACTGAGTTCAAGCGGAGTTTTTCTTCCGAAAATTTTCACAGTTACTTTCAGTTTTTTCTTTTCTTCATTCACTTCTTCAATGGAGCCTGTAAACGTGTTGAACGGCCCATCGATTATTTTTACAGTGTCGCCGACATAAAACGGCACACTGATCTTTTCAGTTGTTTCAGCAAGCTCATCTACCTTTCCGAGAATACGGTTTACTTCCGATATACGAAGAGGGGTAGGCTCTCCTGTTTTAGTTCCAAGAAATCCCAGCACTCCCGGCACATTCCTTATAATGTGTGGAATCTCGCCTGAGAGGACTGCTTCAACCAGGATATATCCCGGAAAAAAATTTCGTTCTTTACTGACTTTCTTTCCCGAGCGGATCTGAAATACTTTTTCTGTAGGAATTAAAATCTGGGAAACGAATTTACCCAGCTTTAAACGCTTTATCTCGGATTCAATGCTCTGTTTAATTTTCTTTTCCTTTCCACTGATAGCACGAACCACAAACCAGCTTTTTTCATCGCTGTTGGTTTTGGAAGAAGATGCTGTTGCTTTAACAGCAGCATTCTCGGTTTTAATTTCGCTATTTTCAGTTGTTGTCATTTGCTTGTCTTATCGGAAAAATCCGTAGATCATTTCCATAATTTTACTAAAAGACCAGTCCATCACAAAAATCAATAACGAGGTGATCAGGGTGGAGACCATTACAATAACGGCACTGCCGTTAAGTTCCTTCCAGGTGGGCCAGGAAACTTTGGTAACCAGCTCGCTGAAAGTATCATCTATGTATGCCTTTATTTTTCCCATGATTGATGCCCCGATATTTTATGCACGGGCGGAGAGGCTCGAACTCCCAGCCCTCAGTTTTGGAGACTGATGCTCTACCAATTGAGCTACGCCCGTATACTCAGTTGGAAGCCTAGTATACAGGAGCAGAAGAAACATTCTTTCTACAGCTCCTGTTTACTTGCTCCTAACCTAACTTATTTAATAATTTCAGTTACCTGACCAGCTCCGACTGTCCTTCCTCCTTCACGAATCGCAAAGCGAAGTCCTTTATCCATCGCAACAGGCTGAATCAATTCCACCTGAATTGTTACGTTATCTCCAGGCATAACCATTTCGCGTCCTTCCGGAAGAGTACAAGTACCTGTTACGTCAGTTGTACGCATGTAAAACTGAGGACGGTAGTTGTTATGGAATGGAGTATGACGACCACCTTCTTCCTTTTTCAGAACGTATACTTCGGCTTTAAAAACGGTATGGGGAGTAATAGAACCTGGTTTCGCAAGAACCATTCCTCTCCAGATATCCTTTTTATCAACTCCGCGAAGCAGAAGACCTGCGTTATCACCGGCTTGTCCTGAGTCAAGTTCTTTTCGGAACATCTCAACACCTGTAATAACTGATTTTAATTTTTCTTCACGCATTCCAACGATTTCAATTTCCTCACCGACTTTGCAAATACCTTGCTCAATTCTACCGGTAGCAACTGTTCCGCGACCAGTAATGGAGAAAATATCCTCAACAGGCATCAGGAATGGCTTATCAACTACACGTGTAGGAACCGGGATAAAATTATCAACTGCATCCATAAGTTCCATGATCTTGGGAACCCATTTTGGATCTTTATTTAATCCTCCGAGAGCCGATCCGCGGATAATTGGCACCTTGTCTCCTTCGTATCCGTAGAAAGTCAACAGGCCACGGATTTCTTCTTCTACCAGGTCTATAAGTTCAGCATCTTCCACCATATCAACCTTATTCATAAAAACAACAAGCTTTGGAACACCTACCTGGCGGGCAAGAAGGATGTGCTCACGGGTTTGTGGCATTGGTCCGTCAGTGGCAGCAACCACTAGGATGGCACCATCCATCTGAGCAGCACCTGTAACCATGTTTTTTACATAGTCCGCGTGGCCAGGACAATCCACGTGCGCATAATGGCGTTTTTCAGTAGAGTATTCTACGTGTGAGGTGTTAATGGTAATACCTCTTTCTTTTTCTTCCGGAGCATTATCAATGGACGCAAAGTCTCTGATTTGTGCAAGACCTTTCTCTGCAAGAACGGTAGTAATAGCAGCTGTTAATGTTGTTTTACCGTGATCCACGTGACCGATTGTTCCAATGTTTAAGTGGGGTTTGGAACGGTCAAATTTTTCTTTTGCCATAGTTATTTAGTGGTTAAAAATTGAACAATTTATTCTAAAAAATTAATAAAAATGTTATTTAAGGGGTGCGAAGATATGTATTATTTTCTCACCACCAATGAAAAAACACAATATTTTTTCATTAAAATATAAGACTCTCAGGAAAGCATTTTTGAGTCTGTAATTTCAAGAAGTTTTGTACCCTAATTATTTGAGCCAATGACCAGAATCGAACTGGTGACCTCATCCCTACCAAGGATGTGCTCTGCCAACTGAGCTACATTGGCCTGACTTACCTAACGGTTAACTGCCGGTTATTAATCGGGGAGAAGAAACCGATTAATATATAACAATTAACTTTTTGACAAAGAGCGGGAGACGAGGCTCGAACCCGCGACCTGCAGCTTGGAAGGCTGCCGCTCTACCAACTGAGCTACTCCCGCGTTGAAGTTTACTTTCTTTGTGGGGAGACAAGGATTTGAACCTTGGAACTCCGAAGAGGACAGATTTACAGTCTGTTGCCTTTGACCACTTGGCTATCTCCCCAAGACAAGTTTTAGTTCAAGGTTCAAACATAATATGAACGTTAAACATGAAACATTAAAAACAAGAACGACACAAAGAGCCAGCGAAGGGAGTCGAACCCCCGACCTACTGATTACAAGTCAGTTGCTCTACCAACTGAGCTACGCTGGCAATTATTAAATTCAAATAACGAACCGGGCAAGAACAGTTAACTAAGATGCCGGGCGGCAAAAGTAGAAAACATTTCGTTCTACGAACAAGAATAATAAAATTTTTAATGAAAAAAGATTAGGATCAGTTCAGGAATTTTTCTGCATCCTTCTTGCCAGACATACTCTTTCTGGTTTTTTCCTTGCGTTTTTTGAGTTGTTGACGCAATGCATCTGCGCATTCATCCGCAGCTTCTTCAAATGATTGACACTGGCGTTTTACAAACATGTCGTTCCCCGGAACGTTCAGCTTGATTTCAACTACCTTATTTTCAGTTGTGCTGGCTTTATCAATCTTCATGAAAACTTCGCTGGCAATAATCGAGTCGAAGTGGTGATTTAACTTTTCTACTTTTTTAGTAACAAGGTCGATGAGTTTCTTGTCTGCATCAAAATGAATGGAATGGATTTGAATATTCATGGGATAAAGATTGATTATAATTATATGTAATACTGTTTAATTATGCTTTTGGATGTGACTTTGAATATACGGATTTTAATTTTTCGATCGTGTTGTGGGTATAGACCTGGGTTGCTGCAAGACTGGCGTGCCCCATTAGTTCCTTGATGGCATTGAGGTTTGCTCCATTGTTCAATAGATGGGTGGCAAATGTGTGTCTCAGCACGTGCGGGCTCTTCTTTGCCAGTGTAGTCACTTTTTCCAGGGAGCTTTTCACAATACGGTATACGGCACCTGGATAAATTTGGTTGCCTTTTTCTGTTAAAAATAAGAAATCATTTTCTTTCTTCACCGAACTTTTCCTCACGTCCATATATTCTTTTATAAGGTCTCTCATTTCCGGAGTTAGAGGGATCAGCCGCTCTTTGTTTCTTTTTCCCAGAACTTTGATAGTACTGTTATAAAAGTTAACATCCGTTTCTTTCAGATTGACCAGTTCTATTCGCCTCATCCCGGTAGAATAGAGAAGTTCGATTATTAACAGGTTGCGCTTGCCTTCAAAATCATTGGGAAAAGAGACATTTTCAACCAGCATGTTCATTTTGCTTTCTTCAACAAAAACCGGCAGGCGCTTAGGGTTTTTAGGCGACTGAATTTTATGCATGGGGTTTATGTCCAGTACCTTTTCTCGCAATAGAAATTTGTAGAACGATTTAAGCGTACTTATTTTTCTGTTTACCGAACGGGCTGAATTCTTATTTTCTATAAGGTTCACAATCCAGGAGCGGATAATGGAATGATTAACTTCTGTAATGTTTTCAAGTGAGTAAACACTTTTCAGGTAGCTAAAGAACTGTGCAAGATCATTCGTATAGGCAAGCACGGAGTGAGGGGAGAGACGTTTCTCAAAACGGATATAATTGGTGAAAGCTTCTTGTACCATACGCCAGGAACTTACTATATAAACGAATATATAAAAAAAATATTGCGGATTGGAAATGAATCCGATCCGCAATACGTAATTTATCTATAAAATATAAAGTTATTCCTCGGCTTCAATAAGGCGTTGTTTGTATTTTGCGCGCTTTATACCTTCGCGTCTTATAACCGATGGCTTGGTGAAAACCTGGCGTTTACGCAGTTCACGAAGCGTTCCTGTTTTTTCAAATTTTTTCTTCAGCTTTTTGAGGGCTTTTTCCACCCCTTCGCCGTCTTTAATTGGAACAATAAGCATTTTATTTCTTTTTGAGTTATTAGGGCGGCAAATATAAGTAAAATTATTTATTCACAGTGATTTTCTTTGTTGTAATCCCTTGAGCTGTCCTGATCTCCAGGAAATAGATGCCGCTTTTATAAGGTGACAAGTCAATTTTTAATTGGTTGGACTCGCTTTTTACATGCGTAAGCTCTTCCCCAATAATATTATGTAAGGAGATACGGGCATCCTTGATACTTGTATTTTCTCCTTTAATTGTTACATAATCGGAGGTGGGGTTCGGAAACATCGAAAAACGCAAAGCAGCATTTATATCATTTACCCCGGATGTATATACTCCGTTTATAATCCATGACACTGTTTCGCCCTGTAACGGATAATTTTGGTCATATACATAAATTTTTAAAGTCGCTGTACCTTCGTATTTCGGAAGTATATGGAAAAGTAAGTAGGATTTAAAATCGGGCTCGGCTTCGTACATGGTATATTCAATGCTGTCGCTAAACATATCCCGGCACGTTGCATAATCACACATGGAGTAATCCCACGATGCCGGAATTGTTCGTTGTGTAACCTTCCATTTGAGCTGAATAGTATCCGACGTAATATTTTTAAAATAAAAGTTAAAAATGCTCTGATCAATGATGGATGTACCGATCGGAGCAGAAGCAATAATGCTTTTACTTAAGCTGCTGTCTGTAGAAACCTGGAAGGTGCTTTGCGCGTGGTAATTAACATAGAGCCCAAGGATAAAAACTGAAATAAGTATTGATCTTTTCATATATAATGGATGATGTTTTTCTGTTATAAAGATACTGTTTATATAGGCAAACAGCAAACCATTTCCGACCTTTTTTTACGAATTTTAGTTATTTATCGATAATAAGTTTGTGATATAAATACTCCTGTCCTATAGCGATTTTGATGAAATACAGGCCGTTATGCAAGCCGCTGACATCAAGATCAAATGAATTATTCAGGCTTTGTTTGTTTTCTTCCAGAACCGATTGGCCCAAGGAATTCATTACCAAAACATGGAGATTATTCGCTTTCTCTTTGGTATAATAGCTTACTTGAACGTGGCTAGTTGCCGGATTCGGAAATATGCTGATCATTCCTCCGGTAGAAGGTTCATCTACACTGAAAAGGCCGCTAATGGTTACCGGCACGTATTGAATATTCCAAATGGAATCAGTATTCATGTTTATATAGCTGATACTAATACTATCTGCAAACTGTGTGTTTGAATGAAACATAACGCCATAACGCTCACCGGGCATTAACTCCACTGTGTCGTTTTTTATGGCATTTGGTAAAGGACGGCCATCTGAATCAAGGATGATCGTATTCAAGGAAGAGGGGAAAGCAATGCGGTTTGTATAATTGCCAATATTGGCAAGCCGCAAATAAATAAACTCATTTTGTGACCCCACTATCCGAATCGAATCATCCGCATCAATTTGCTGCTCGGATTTTCCGTTAACCAGAAAGTACTGCGGTTTATAAGGAGGGATTCTGAGTGTATCATCCTTTATCTCAGGAACACTATCGTGCCAGGATTTATCTAGTTCTGCCATCAGCCAGTTGTACGATTTATTGAACGGGGGGCCTCCGGTCCAGGCTGTCTTGGCTCCGCCCGCGGCTTTTACAACCACCAATCCATACATTCCCATTTGAACATGTACGATATCTTCTACGTGGCAATGGTACAGGTAGGTGCCTGCGTGGTTTGCAAGTACCCTGTAAGTTTTGGTCTGGCCATGGTACACAGGATGGGACGTCATTGGATCTCCGTCATTTTTTGTGTTGGCATCCATACCGTGTAAATGAACTGTGTGCGTGTGAAGCTGAGAGATATTTGCAGCATTTACCAATAAGCTGTCTCCTTCATTTACATATAAGGTCGGACCAGGCAAGGTAGGCTGCGCGGATAAGGCCTGGGAAAATCCATAAATACGTACAATGTTGTTGTCCCAAAGCGTGGTGGTTCCGAAATTGCTTCGCATAATGAGATCGTACGTTCGGTTAACCTGAGAGTTAGCCGTGCCGGATAACAGTACAATCGCTGTATAAAATAAGATGATCTGCTTTTTCATTCAATTGTCATTATGCTGAACATTCCTCTTAAATAAATTCCTCCACCTGTATTACTGAGCAGGTTATGATCATGTATACTATAGTATCCTTTTTTGTCGGGTGTAAATTCTACTATAATCGCATCCATGCTTTTCATTGGAAAGGTGTCTTTTATCTGACCAATTTGATCCGGATCTGCGGAATAAATGACCTTGCAATGAAATCCATGAAAGTGTATGGCATGGGATGATTGTCCGGTATTTGCTATGGCCACCTGTATCGTATCTCCAACATACCCATGAATCCAGGATACCAGGGTGTCATCCAGTATGTCCGGATAGCTGAGTCCGTTAAAAGTAAAATAATCGGGACTGTATTTTTTCCAGTCTACAGGTATATTCTGTGCCAGCTTTATATTATAATCGCTTTGATGTTCTTTCACATTCCAATAAAATTTCTTGCTCGTTGCAGAGTTGTTAATGCAAATTATTCCGGAAGCGCCTAAATACCTGTACTTGGGATATTGATAAGAATCGTAGTATATATAAATACCCCGTTTATTGAAATACAATGTATCTGTAATCGAATCTGCGGGGTTGATGAGAGAGGCCGTAAAGCCTGCATACCCTTTTATATTGAACTCATGTTTAACGCTGTCATTATTAATTATTTTAATTACAAGGGTGTCGGTTGTTGCTATTGAAATGACTGCGTTCAGTTGCTGGAACGTTTTTCCGTTATTGAACGCAACCCATGGAAAAGTGGTTTTATGAACAGTAGTAAAAAGTCCTCTGTTTATGTACAGGCTTTTATTTACTACCGCAGCCTGCGATATTAAGGTGAAGGATAAAATAAAAGTGAAAAAAAATATCCTGATACCCAATGCCGATTTATTCCAACAGATCATAACGAATTCATTTAGGCATACTAAAACGTGAATAGAATAGCAATACAATACTTGCTACAAATTTAGCAGGAAAATTAAAGGCTAACTCCCTTACTTGTAAGATAGATATAAGTAAGAGAGTTAGTCTGTTAGTCTGAATTGGTAGTTCTTTAATGGACGAGTAGCTTTCTGTAATAGTTGCTACCGCCAACGTCCATTTTAACAATATAAATGCCGGAAGCATATTTGTCAGCGATATTAAGACGGATGTGATTCTCACCGGCATTGGATGCAGTTGAAATCAGATCTATCGTTTTACCCTGTGAATCGCAGATGCGGATAGTCGCATTTTGATTTTCCTTTAATTGGAAATCAATGTTCGCATGATCCGTTGCAGGGTTAGGGTAAACGTTGAATGTATTATCAATCGTAGGATCATTTACTGCAGTAGTAGAACCTGCATCAACCCGTACAACTTTATTCGCTACATTGTCCACATACCAGATCTTGCCATTGGAAGCAATCTTTACTCCCATAATACCCGTAGAAGCTGTTTTGATCCTTCCAAGTTCTACACCTGTTGCTCCAGTCGCATTGTAAATAATAATATCTCCGTTTGCATGATCCGAAACGATCAGGCGTCCGTTAGAAAAATCAATGCCGCAGGGTTCGGTTAATCCTGTGCTTACAAATACTTCCTGCGTAACACCTGTCATGGATTTATAGAGGGCCAATGGCTCATTTGTAGCCGTTAAATTCCCACTTGCTGTTCCGGAAGTTGTTTGCATACGGATGATCTTTTTTCCTCCTGTGTCTGCAATGTACAGCCAGCCGGTTGCTTTGTCAAGCACCATGTGGCTCGGTACACCGCTTTTATAAGTGAATTTTACCTCTGCATACCTGTATACTTTACCATCGGAATGGTCATCCTGGCCATATCCATGCGGTACAGCAAAATCGTATTTCACAATATTTCCTTTGTTACCATCAGCTATAAAATAAATATTAGCTTTCTCGTGAGCTATACCTGCCGATTTAGGACTTTGGTGCAGCATATCACAATGGCTTCCCAGTAAATTATTGGTCTGATTTACTTTGCAATAAGCATTGGTGTCTGTTGGCCATAAAGTAGGGCCCATAAAATTATCTCCTCCGTTCGTTCCTTCCGTAGAAATACCGAAAAGTATGTTGGCGGTTGCATTTGGTACGGAAGACATTTCTCCCATCGCCAAAGCATTGGAATAATTCATGAAATGCGAAGCATTTTTATCGTATTTATACTTGGATTTCTGATTGGTTTCTCCCGGATTTTGGAATATAACCATTGATCCTCCGGTTGCTGTAGCGCTGGTCGAAGTACCTCTGTTAAGTACCCACAATTCATTGCGGGTTGGGTGAAAATCCAGATCTCTTGGATTATTTAATTTATTCGTACTGGTACCTATAGTAGCGTAGGTAGGAGTACCTGTTAAGTAAGCGTCGATCGGGTTTTGAGCTTGAATTGCTCCTGCAAGACAAATGCTAAAAACTGGAAAAAGTATTTTTTTTGTCATAATTTATTTAGTTTAATAATTTACAAAGGGTTTCATTAGCTCAAATGTAGGCTGTAAATTACGGAATTCCAAACAATAAGAAATGATAAAATGTAATTTTTAACGTATGCAGGCAAGTGTTAAAATTATAATTTACAATCACTTGGCATACTGCATAAATATTTTCTAAGGAATAATCTCTAAAATCAGTGCTTTCTGTGAATATACGATTTATCTGTCTAGGTACGAGATGGAAGGAGTATTTATTTTTAGGAGATCAGCCGGTGCATGTGCAGGTAATTAACACACTTCTGTTCATACTCTTGTAATTATACAAATAGACATACATCATTTAGTTGTCACTTTGTATAAATGGAATTAGCTGATTATAAGATCTGAGTTGATAGAAATTTAAAATGAAAACATATTTTTCCCCTGTTCTCCTCTTTTTTACTCCATTTTCGGTTTTTTCCCAGATAGTAAATTCCAATAGTCACAGGGACTATGTGCGTGAAATTATTGTAGAGGAGAGTGGTATTCACGCGATATCCGGAAATCCGGGAGATACCGTGGTAACAGATCTTACTAATAATGCTGTTCTGTATTGTTATCCCGACAGTGTAGTTTCGTTCTGGTATAAGATATATGCAAAAAAAGATTGCGAAATCTCTCTGGATATTTATCCCGCCGAAGCGGATAATACATATAATTTCTTTTTATATAAAAACCGGGGAGACTTTAATGTCAGGGATGTAAATGAGCATACTATTTATCCTATCCGGGCCAATTTATTCAAAGACGAAATGGAAGCAACCGGTACAGGGTTGTCCCGTACGTCAAACATAGATTATAACGATACCTGTTCCAGAACGAGAATCAAACAGTTTTATCATACTGCGTATCACGGTGCCGTACCGGCGTTGAAGGGGGATGTTTTACTTTTGAATATCTACCATATTAAAGGAAAGGATTGCGGCCAGCAGTTCATTATTCAAACGAACAGTCAGTCCCAAAAGTTCCGGTCTTTGTACCAATCGTGCTATAAAAAGCAGCTTGTTACAGTAAAGACAGATAAAAAAATAAAACTGCATCAGCCAGTAACTTCAAAACCAATGCCTGTGCAAAAACCGAGGGCAACCTACCAGGTTTGGGATAGTGTAAAACACAGCGTGCTGGATGCAGAAGTGATCTGGACCAAAAGAATTATTAATAGTCACGTAACACAAAAAGGGGCCGGGGAAATAATTTTAGAAAAAAATACTGTGTATAATGTTTCGTTTTCTGCACTGGGATATAAAAATAAGAACGTTTCGTTTGTTGTAAAAGACAGCCTGCCTTCGTTTTCGCGCTATGTTTTTTTGACTCCCGTGAAGGAAGGTGACAATTTTACAATGGATAAAATTTATTTTCACCCGAATACCTATTCGGTAAAACCGGGTGCTGCTGATGAAATGGACAAGTTATCAAGATACCTGTTAGCCAATCCTGATATAAAAATAGAAATACAAGGATATACGAACGGAAATAACAGGATTAAAGCTTCGCCGGATGACATGACCGAGGGAAGTTTTAGCGGTAGTTCGAAAAAATTATCGCAATTAAGAGCGGAGACAATAAAAAAATATTTGATGGAAAAGGGCGTTTCAGGAGACCGGCTCGTAACCACTGGTTATGGAGGGAGCCGGATGATCTATCCCAAACCCAAAAATCAGGAGGAAGCAAATAAAAACATACGGGTGGGTGTGCAGATCCTGTCAAGAAAACCAGAAAGTACTTTTTCAAGTACTAGTAAATCCATGAGAAATGACCTGAAGTGAATTTTGGACAAATTATCCTAAATCTAGCGCAGAGATTGCGGATAAAGCTGGCTCGCTCCCAGATATCGCCTGATTTTTGTCTTTTAACTTCCGCCAGATTTAAAACGAATGTAATTGATCAACTGTATTCAGTGATAGATAACTAGTATTTTTGCAAACCTATGAAGATATTACTCTCTTACCTGAAGGAACACTGGAAACTTGGCGTGCTGGCATTGGTATTGGCTGCCATCAATCAGATATTTTCCCTCCTTGATCCCTATATCACGGGTAAGATGATTAACCGGTTTGGAGTTCATATCGGTGATTATTCGGGCAAACAATCCCAGTTTGTAAAAGACATATCCTTTTATCTCCTTGCTTCGATCGGTGTTGCCATGGTTTCCCGTATAGCAAAAAATTTCCAGGACTATTTTACCAATGTAATTATTCAAAAGACCGGTGCGCGTATGTACACGGATGGCATCAAGCATTCTCTGGAATTGCCATACCAGGATTTTGAAGATCAGCGAAGCGGTGAGACACTGGGTAAAATTCAAAAGGTGCGTTCGGATTCAGAAAGGTTCATTACCTCTTTTGTGAATATTGTTTTTCAGACAGCGGTAGGTCTGGTATTTGTAGTTTGGTATGCCATGCATGTGCATTGGCTGATTGCCCCGGTTTTTCTTCTTACCGTTCCTTTGCTGAGTATTGTAAGTTCCTTCTTAAGCAAGAAAATAAAGAAAGTGTCTAAAACAATTTTAGGTGAGACAACATCTCTTGCGGGTTCCACGACGGAATCCTTGCGGAATATTGAATTGGTGAAAAGTTCAGGGCTCACAAAACAGGAAGTATCCCGATTGAATACGGTTACGGGTAAGATATTAAAACTGGAACTCAATAAAGTGAAGTACATACGCAGTTTGAGTTTTATACAGGGAACTACGGTTAATTTTTTGCGTACCTGTCTGGTGTTTCTATTTTATTTCCTCATTTTCAAAGACCAGGTCACCCTGGGAGAGGTGATGACCCTTATGTTTTATTCCTTCTTCATTTTTGCGCCTTTGCAGGAACTGGGTAATGTAATAGCTATCCATAGGGAAACACAAGCCTCGCTGGCAAATTTTGAAACCATTATGAAGCGTCCGCCTGAGCCGAGACCTTCAAATCCGGTCGCGCTTGGGAAGATAAGCTCGTTGAAGTTTGACGATGTTATTTTCAAACACCAGAGTGCGGCCACCCATGCGGTTGAAAAAATTTCATTTCAAATCAAACAGGGTGAGACCGTTGCTTTCGTGGGCCCGTCAGGTTCCGGGAAAACGACTCTGGTGAAATTACTGGTTGGACTATATCGTCCTGTTTCCGGGGATATCTTTTACAATGATATTTCAGAAAAGCGCATTGATCTGAATGAACTCAGGGAGCAAATAGGCTTTGTATCCCAGGATACTCAGTTGTTTTCAGGAACTATTAAAGAAAACTTATTATTTGTTAATCCAAACGCCACGGATGCTCAATGCCTGGATGTTTTGCATAAAGCTGCTTGTCAGAACCTGCTCGCCCGTGCAGAGAAGGGCATCGATACATTGATTGGTGAGGGCGGGGTGAAAGTATCCGGTGGTGAAAAGCAGCGATTGTCAATTGCCCGAGCCTTGCTGCGAAATCCGCGGTTAATGATTTTTGATGAAGCTACTTCTTCCCTGGATTCGTTAACCGAAGAGGAGATAACAGGAACTATCCGTGATATTTCAGGTGGGAAAGAACTGATCACTGTGCTTATTGCCCACCGGTTATCCACCATCATGCATGCAGATAAGATTTTCGTGCTTGAGAAAGGACGTATTATTGAATCGGGCAGGCACGAAGATCTTTTGGAGCAAAAGGGCCTGTATCACGCCATGTGGCGTCAGCAAATCGGGGAGCGGGTGAATGTAAAAAAGGACAAAGCATTTGCCTGACAGGCTAAGTTCCTCTCGTATATTTTTATATTTTAGCAACCTCATAAACCATTAAAACATTTTCAATGAAAGTAACAGTAGTAGGAGCAGGAAACGTAGGTGCAACTTGTGCTGATGTGATTGCTCAAAGGGATTATGCCAACGAAGTTTGGCTATTGGACATTAAACCCAATTTTGCAGAAGGAAAGGCCCTGGATATCTGGCAGGCGGCTCCGATCCATCTGTACGATTCAAGAGTGAAGGGAAGTACAAACGATTATTCAAAGACTGCGAATTCTGATATTGTTGTGATTACATCCGGACTTCCCCGTAAACCGGGAATGAGCAGGGATGATCTTATTTCTACCAATGCAGGTATTGTCAAGACGGTTACCGAAAATATTCTCAAGTTTTCTCCCAATGCAGTTATTATTGTTGTGAGCAATCCGTTGGATGTAATGACCTACTGTGCCTACCTGACTGCTAAAAAACCTTCTTCGAAAGTTTTCGGCATGGCTGGAATTCTGGATACTGCACGCTACCGCGCTTTTCTTGCTACAGAGCTTGATTGTTCTCCCAAGGATATCCAGGCTGTTCTGATGGGTGGTCATGGAGATACCATGGTTCCGCTTCCGCGTTATACTACCGTAGGAGGTATTCCTGTCACTGAACTTATTTCAAAGGAGAAGTTAGACGCTATTATCCAGCGTACGAAAGTAGGAGGAGGCGAAATAGTAAACCTTTTGGGAACTTCGGCATGGTATGCCCCCGGAGCTGCTGCAGCTCAAATGGTGGAGGCTATCGCGCTTGATCAGAAAAGGGTTTTCCCCGTTTGCGCTTTGCTGAACGGAGAATATGGCTTTAAGAACATTTATCTTGGTGTTCCTGTAGTTCTTGGCAAAAATGGAATCGAAAGGATCATTGAGCTGAAATTAAATGCCGAGGAGAAACAGCTTCTTGCTGATTCTGCCAAAGCTGTAAAGGAAGTAATGTCAGTGCTTGACAATATGAAGGTGGTGGCGTAAGTTTATTATTTATAAATGATTTAAAAGGGTTGGGTGTTACTCAGCCCTTTTTTATGAAAATAAAAATTCCAATAAGGATCTTAAAGCTCGAGGATGGTTTTCATCTTCTTGTAAAGCTTCGCGTGAATGGAAAGGCTGCCAGGTTGTTGATTGATACCGGTGCTTCAAAAACTGTCTTTGACAGGGAGTGCATCAAAAAATTTATTTCTGCGGAAAAATTAGAAAAGCACGATAAGCTTTCTACGGGACTTGGTACCAGTAACATGAAAAGTCAGCTTGCTGTAATAGATAGCATAACGCTCAGAAAGATCAGGATCAGGGATTATAGGACGATTGTGATTGACCTTTCTCATGTGAATAGGGCGTATGGTCAGATGAAGCAAAAGCCAATTGACGGTGTTCTCGGTTCGGATATTCTTGAAAAATACAGGGCGGTGATTGATTATGGAAAAAGAATATTGATCGTTCACCGTTAATTACTCAGGAAGCGGTCTTTTATATCCTTTGAAGGAATCATACATTCATTTTGTTTTCCCCACCACTTATACCGGTTTTTGGCAATAATATCGTAATAAAAGTCGCGTACATATTCCGGAAAAATGATAAACGCGAATGCGAGCGCATGAATTCCTCCTATATGAAATAGGGCATGTAAGCCTGCAGTAGATTTTAAATATACTTTTTCATTATAAATTAAAACAACACTATCATTTTTCTTTGGAACATTATATTGTTTTAGAAGGTTTTTTCCTGCTTCAGACTGCAAAGTTGCAAAACGGAATTTCTTTTTCTTATCATGGCGGATGATAAAATTAACCCAGCCATTGCAGTAATTGCAAACCCCGTCAAAAAGTAGAATCACGTGATTATTTTCCGGAGCGGACATTTTATTTTCTCACGGCTACAGAATAGGGGTCCTGGGCAATTTCTCTTTTTACGGGAAGCACGTTAAGCGTGGTAATATCTATAACGCTTACAAAACCGATCCTGCCTCCGCAATTTGTGACGTGGTGAGGTAAGGGGCCTGTTATATTTCTGTTAGCAACATAAACCAGTCCGCTTGCATCGTCCACTGCAATTCCATGAGGTTCGGCCATATTCGTTTTGATGTTTTTTATTTTTTGAAAGTTTTTGTAGTTGATCACCGTTACAGAGCCGCGTGTACCGGGATCGGTTGTGTCGTACATACAAGTCACAAAAAGGTACGGGGTGCTTGGACTTGTTGACAAGCTCATCTCTACAGGATAATGACCGGTTGAAATGGTTGTGATCACCTGGTCGTTTTTCCTGGACATGACACTTATGTAATTTGATTTGCTGCAGGTTACCAAATACGCTGAACTGTCAGGTAACCAGGTCATATCATGCGGTTCAACCGGAGCGGGATCTGTAGGTATGGGATTGGATGGATCTGCGGAATGACTTGTCAGGCTGCCGGGATCATCTGCCGGGATTTTATAAATAAAATTCCCTGAATTACATGTTACGTAAACAGTATCGCCTTTGGGGTTTATGGAGGATCCGTGAGGCCAGTCAAATATTCCGCTCCAGGAAGGAAGCGCGGTCATGGTAGTCAGGTTTACAGGAACTACTTTCGCGTTATTCGACATCGATTCCCAGCTTACCATGTAGGCGTATTTCGAATCGTTTGAAATAGTAAATGTATTCCAGCTCCCGATTCCAATGGTTGCTCTGGCTACATAGGAGTCGTCGGAAGTTAAATGTTTTTCCAAAATTGTTCCGTTATTGCTGAAGCAGGTATACCAGTATTTGCCATCGGGGGATATCTTTATCATATGGGGAGATTCTACCTGTGAGGATGCTCCGGTGTTTATATAACGCATTTGAAGTAAAGTGGCTGCATCAAAAACAGTTACTACATCACAGCCTTGATTGGTTACATAAAACTTTTTTCTGTTCGGATTGTCGGCAAATGCAACCTTGCCTTCTGAGTTCGGTGCCCCGTTATCTATCCAGTCGGTAAGGGTTTTCATTTCAGCTTTTGAAAGCGGTGGCTTCCCGTAGGGCATAGTCGGTTGATTTATTGCTCCAAGAGCGGGATCCGTGTTGCAATACAAAAATAACAGACTGTATTCGTGGCTGTAAGGTATGCAGACAGCACCGTTTCGTCCCCCTTCAAACAATTGAGTCCATGTTTCCATAGCCAGTCCGGCGGCCCCTTCTTTGCTTTTTGCATTGTGACATCCCGGCGTAGCACATTTTGCCTGTACAATTTTATTTATCTCTTCAGGATAGCCATTGCTTACTGTCCCTTTGTCTTTTCTGCAGGTTGTTGTGAAAAGTAAAACGGCAAAGGATAGAAGAAGGGTTATAATTGCTTTTTTTTCAGTCATTGAACAAATGTACAAAACGAAATTGATTTTACAATTTGGAACAACGAATGATTGGATTGTTAAATTTGTGTTTTATTTCAACTCACTGTGTTTTTCTTTTTTTCCAAGATAATTGCCTTCCTGTTTACTCCGATTATCTGGGTATTTACGGCGCTTCTTTTTGCGTTTTTTCTACGTAATCCGAAAAGTAAAAGGCGCGTTCTTGTTTTCGCGATTCTGCTTTTTTATTTTTTCTCAAATGCGTTTATTCTGGAAGAAGCAAACCGGTTGTGGGAAATACCTGCTACGCATTACCGGGATTTAAAGCAATACGAAGCAGGTATTGTTCTGGGAGGTATGTTGTCGTATGACCCCGGTTATGACAGGATTCAGTTTTATAAAAGCGCAGACAGGTTGTTTCAGGCAGTGGAGCTTTATAAAAAGGGTTTCATAAAAAAAATATTTTTTGTAGGAGGAAGCGGCAGTATTGAATTTGCGGATGCGAAGGAAGGAGCCTTTGTAAAAAGGTACCTGCTTTTGCTTGGAATTCCTCCCGGGGATATCTGGATTGAAAACGAATCACGGAATACACGTGAAAATGCTGTTAATGCAAAAGAGTTTCTTGTGAAAAATAATCTTGATTCCGGTGAATTTCTGCTCATTACTTCAGGATGTCATATGAGAAGGTCGTTAGCATGTTTTAACAGGGTGGAGCTGAAAGTTTCTTCCTACAGTGTTGACAGAAACGCGGGACCTCAGAGGAGATTTTATCCGGATCACCTGTTAATTCCCAATGTGAATACGTTTATGTCGTGGGATGCTGTAATCCACGAATGGATCGGCATGATCGTGTACAAGATTCAGAATTACGCGTAATGGGTGCTGTACCTGAGCTTTTCGGAATTTACGGCTTGCTCGTCTTTAATTTTTTATTCTTTTTCAGTCCGAAAAGCGCCGTATAATTATTAAAAGCAATTTCCTTGTAGGTATTACCGTCCAGGGGAATGCTCTGAAGCGCAGTTGTAGGTTTTAGATTCATCCTTACCAGTCCATCCAGGGCAATTTCGGCGGGCATAACGAAGGTGGAGTCCACGTATTGCCACCTGTAAAAGAAATCTTTGCCATCCCAATAATATTCAAGGAAGGGAGCTTCGCGTTTGTACAAATACTGGTTAAAGAACCAACTATAATCAGATGAAGTTTTCGTATTCACTGTCTGAATAAAGTCCTGTGACGTAACCGTTTTTTTGGTGTGGGTTTCGTGAAACGTTTTCAGTATATCGAAAAATGTTTTATCATCATTGATCAGCGTTCGTAGCGTATGAAGTGTCCAGGCACCTTTCATATATACGTCACTGTCCTTATAGTCGAAGTACCTTGTACCCACCGGGCCAATCAGCGGACGTTTGTTTTTAATAAACATCCGGTAGGTAAGTAAATACCTTAGATAATCGTTTTTTCCTCTAGTGCTTTCAACATACAGAGCCTCCGCATAGGTGGCAAATCCTTCCTGGAGCCATACATCCGAAAGGTCTGAGGCGGTGATGCTATTGCCCCACCATTCATGCGCACTTTCGTGCAGAATGATGTAATCGAATCCATTGTAGCTTGTTTTGTACCCATTGCCATATGCAATGGCCGTCTGATGTTCCATTCCCTCGTAAGGAGATTCTACTAGTTTGTATCCATCCGTATACCATGGATAATTGCCAAAGGTGTTCTCAAAAAAAGCGATCTGGTCCTTGGCCTGGGCTAAATGTATTTTTGCTTTTTCGTAGTTTACAGGCAAGACATAATGATTGATGGAGAGATTTTTTCCGGAAGGCATTTTCAAGGAATCGGCCAGAAGCGTAAATTTTCCAACATAAATGGAAACATCGTACAGGTTAATAGGGTAGGAGACATGCCATTTGTATGTAGTGAAGTTACCGTTTTCTTCTTTGCCTGTCAGATGTCCGTTTGCAACAGCCATAAGATCCTTTTCAACCGTCACATTAATTGCGGCACTATCCGGTTCGTCGTTGGTAACATCCTTACAGGGCCACCAAAGGCTTGCACCCTCTGTCTCACAGGCAACTCCTATCCATGGATTATTTTCTTTATCCTTTTTCCAGACAAAGCCGCCCTTCCACGGTGGTTTTCGTGCTACTAATGGTTTGCCCTCGTATTCCATGGAGATGCTGAAATTCTCTCCCTTTTTCATGGAGTGGGGCATCGTGATAAATACAGCGCCGTATTTACGGAAGTAGTTTAATTCTTTTCCTTCAAAGGAAATTTTATTCAATAACAGATTTTGATACAAGTCTACCTGGATGGTATCAAAGCCAGAGATTGCTTTAGCATTCATTTTTACTTTTCCTTTCAGGTACTTGTTCCTGGTATCAACGAATACATTGAGCTCATAAAATGTGGCATCGAAACAGGCGCGGTACTTATTGGACGCTCCCAGAAGTTTCGTGGATTCGGAGAATTTTGGATAGGTGCCAGGGTGTTTCGGATTTGTAACCTGAACATGAATGCCCAGGAGTGAACAACTGGATAAGGTGAGAAACAAAAGGTAGAAAGAAAGAGGTGTTAACAGGGATTTACTTTTCACATAATCTATTTTAAAGATGACAACTGTTCCTCTATTGCTTTGATTTTTGCTTCGGCGTCGGCTTGCTTCTTTTTTTCAATGTCTAGGATTTCGGGCTTTGCATTTTGAACGAAACGTTCATTGGCAAGTTTTTTCTGAACAGATTGAAGGAATCCTTTGTTGTAATCAAGCTCTTTGTTCAGGCGTTCTTTTTCTTCTGCAACATTCATTGTAACAGGCAGATGAACAGAAAACTCGTATTGTCTTACCATGAAATTAGTGGCAGGAGCAATGGAGCGGTTGTACTGGATGTCGTCAATTTTGCACAGTTTTTTTATCTGGCTTTCAAAAGTCACCATGCAGGTCTCTTCTTTTTTAAATTTTGTGACAAGCTGTGTAATGGAATAATTTGGGCTTAGGTTCTTTTTGTTTCTTATTTCCCGGATGGCACTTATTACCTCCTTGATGAATTCGAAACTCTGGATTAAGTCCGAATTGTATTTTTCAACTGTGTTCCATTCCGAAATAATAATGCAGTCTTTTTCCTTTCTTTCTTTAATGAGATGCCATAGTTCTTCAGATAGAAATGGCATAAACGGATGGATGACCTTGAGCAGGCTTTCAAAAAAAGCTATTGTTGCATCGAAAGTTATTTTGTCAATAGGATTTGATTTTCCATCCACAAACTCAGGCTTGATCATTTCCAGGTACCAGGCACAGAAATCATCCCAAACAAGTTTGTAAGTAGCCATCAGCGCTTCGGATATCCTGTATTTGGAGTATAAATCATTAATTACTTCAAGCTGTTCGTTGAATTTGGCATCGAACCATTCTGTGGAAACTTTATTTCCATCCGTTTGCTTCATCGTTTCGTCAACTTCCCACATTTTAACAAGCCGGAATGCATTCCATATTTTATTGGAGAAATTTCTGCCTTGTTCGCAATAGCTTTCATCGAAGGGAAGGTCATTTCCGGCAGGGGAGCAGAGAAGCATTCCCACACGCACTCCATCCGCCCCGAATTTTTCAATCAGCTCGATCGGGTCCGGTGAATTGCCGAGTTGCTTGGACATCTTTCGACCCAGCTTATCTCTTACGATCCCCGTCAGGTAAACGTTGGTAAATGGTTTCTTGTCCCTGTACTCATAGCCGGCAATGATCATCCGTGCTACCCAGAAAAAAAGAATTTCCGGGGCGGTAATAAGGTCATTGGTTGGGTAATAGTATTTTATATCTGCATTATCCGGATCTTTAAATCCATCAAACACCGAGATAGGCCATAGCCAGGAAGAGAACCAGGTGTCCAATACATCTTCATCCTGTTTCACGTCCTCCATTTTCAGGCTGGAGTTTTTAATGCTCAATTCAGCAAACGCTTCTTCCCTTGTTTTTCTGACTGTAAAGTCACCGTTCGGCGCATACCAGGCCGGTATCCGTTGCCCCCACCAAAGCTGACGGGATATGCACCAGTCGTGCACGTTTTCCATCCAATGCTTGTAGGTGTTGATGAACTTATCCGGAATAAGCTTAATTTCTCCTGTTACAACCGCGTCAAGAGCAGGTTTGGAAATCTCTTTCATATTCACAAACCACTGGCGGGAAAGCTTTGGCTCGATCACCGCATCGGTGCGTTCGGAATACCCAACCTTATTTTTGATATCTTCTACCTTGACCAGATTTCCCCGTTCCTCAAGCTCTTTAACAATTTTTTTTCTTGCGATGAACCGGTCTTCTCCCACGTAGAATTTTCCCGATTCATTCATTGTTCCATTCAGGTTTATTACATCAATGATCTCAAGTTTATGTTTGTTGCCCAGAATATAGTCGTTGGCATCGTGGGCCGGGGTCACTTTCAGGGCACCGGTACCAAACTCGCGGTCAACGTATTCATCTACTATGATAGGAACCGGGCGTTCCACCATAGGAACAATAGCGCGTTTCCCTTTCAGGTGTTTGTACCGCCTGTCTTCCGGATGTACGCAAATTGCAGTATCCCCGAGAATTGTTTCCGGACGTGTGGTGGCAATTGTGATCCATTCATCCGCCGTATTTTCAATTTTATAACGTACATGAAAAAGCCGTGAATTGACTTCTTTGTGATTCACTTCCTCATCCGAAACAGCGGTCATTCCTACAGGATCCCAGTTGACCATCCGGTGGCCCCGATAGATATGCCCTTTTTTATACAGGTCAATGAATACGTCTATTACAGCCTCGCTCAGGGAGTCTTCCATCGTAAAGCGTGTACGATCCCAATCGCAGGAGCAACCAAGTTTTTGCAATTGATTGAGTATGATCCCACCGTACTTGTGTTTCCATTCCCATGCATGTTTCAAAAACTCTTCACGCGATAAATCCGATTTTTTAATTCCTTTTTCCTTTAACATGGCTACCACTTTCGCTTCGGTAGCTATGCTGGCATGATCGGTACCGGGAACCCAGCACGCATTTTTACCCAGCATTCTAGCCCTGCGGATCAACACATCCTGAATGGTATTATTCAGCATGTGTCCCATGTGCAGCACGCCGGTTACATTCGGTGGAGGGATTACAATCGTGTATGGTTCCCGCTTGTCAGGCACTGAACGGAAGAACTTCTTCTCCAGCCAATAGGAATACCATTTGGATTCCACTTCCTTCGGACTATAGGTTTTCGAAATTTCAGTCATAAATTATACTCAGAATGGCTGCGAAATTACGAAAAGAAAGCATTTTCATAAATCATAAACAGGGAAAAATTGTGATTTGAACGAACTTCAAAATGACAATAAGTATTGGATAAGAACGGGGCTAATTATTTTGGAAATCGTTCTTAATTTTCTATGTTCGTTATCTGATGAGAATTTTGTTACAGGCCTTTATCGCTTCCACCAGCATTATTTTATTCATGATATTAGGTTTTTCTCCTGAAAAGGAGGAGGAGGTATCGGTGTATGAGGAGGTGGGGGAATCAGAAACGGAGGCAATAGATGCACTCCAGTTCCTTTCGGCAAGCTATGCCTATCCGGGTAAAGATATTCCCGAAGAGGGTTTTGGAAGAGCGTATGATTTCTACAGGCAAAGATTTTTGAATCAGCCATACGGAAAGGAGCCGGCCAGTTTGTGGCAAAATATTGGTCCGGCAAATTGCGGAGGCAGAACCCTCTGTGTTGCGGTAGATCCGTCGGATACTTCCAACGTATGGGCAGGGTCTGCAAGTGGCGGATTATGGAAATCCACCAAAGGAGGTATCGGACCAAGCTGGACTCCCGTTCCTACCGGGTTTCCTGCATTAGGTATCAGCACGATCGCATTTGCTCCCGGCAATTCTAAAACTATAATTATTGGAACCGGGGAAACGTATGCTTATGGAATCTCTACAAACGGTCTTATAGACCGGACAACCCGGGGTATCTTCGGAATAGGCATTTTGAAGAGTACGGATGGAGGTGCAACCTGGACGCAGGTGCTGAATTGGACATATCAGCAGAACAGGGGAGTATGGGACATAAAGTTTAATCCTCTTGATCCAAATCAGGTATATGCAGCCACTACAGAAGGGATTTATAAATCGGCAGATGGAGGCAATACGTGGAAAAATATTTATCCTGCTGAAATGGCGATGGATCTGCTGATCGATCCTGTCGATACGAATGTTATTTATTGCGGTGTTGGGAATCTGTCAAGTCCCAATAAAGGCTTGTACAGATCAATGAACAGCGGTGCTACGTGGAGTATTCTTTCAAATGGCCTGCCCTCGAATACAAATCGTACCGGAAGAATTACGCTTGCGATTAATCCTAAGAATCATAAAACCATTCTGGCTCATATTTGTACCGCTTTCAATACGGTAGGATTTTATATTTCACGTAACCAGGGAACAAGCTGGGCTGCCAGAAGTTCACTGGATATTGCCTCCTACCAGGGATGGTATTCCGAGGGGATGGTTTTTGATCCGGTTGATTCCAATCGTATTGTTGTTGCGGGAGTTTCTATATATAAATCGAGCGATATGGCCAATAATTTTTCCAAGATCTCAGGGGCTAATAATGTTCATCTGGACTTTCACGATATTGTTGTGAACCCGCTGAACCCCAAGAAAATTTATATTGCTACTGACGGAGGAGTCTACCGTTCAAATGACTTCGGAACCACTTTTTATTCCTGCTCAAACGGATATGTTACAAGCCAGTTTTACATTGGTGCAGTTTCTTACCAGGACCCCAATATTGCGCTTGCAGGCGCACAGGACAATGGGGTGTGGAAATTCTCCGGTACTCCTAATTGGACCAACCCAATCGGAGCCGATGGATGCTATACGGCAATCCATCCAACGAGTGATTTAACCATGTACGGAGCAACCCAATACCTGAATGTCCGTAAGTCCACGAACAAAGGAGTAAGTTTTAACACGCAGGTGATAAGCAGTCCATCCAGTTCAACCGGGACAAATCCCACCGCCTTTCTAGCACCGTTTGTAGTTTGTCCATCCAACCCGCAGGTGATGTATGCAGGCGGAGATTCGGTGATCAAATCCACCAATGGCGGAACTAACTGGAGCGTGGTCGGGCCAATTCCGCTTGATAACAGGAATATCATTCTTTCCATCGGCGTTTCTTCCACCAATAAGGATACCCTCTATGTGGGTACGGCGCCAACTCATACTACTGCAGGTATTTTCAGAAGTGGAAATGGTGGAACATCTTTTACTAACATTACAGGTTCGTTACCCAATCGTTATCTCAGAAGGATCACGGTTGATCCTAAGAACAGTAAAATTGTGTATGCCACTTTTTCGGGCTTCGGGACAGGTCATATTTTTAAATCGACGGATGCCGGAATGAGCTGGACGGATATAAGTACTTCTTTGCCGGATATTCCATTCCATTGCCTGGCGGTTCATCCTAAGAATGCAAACACCATTTTTGCCGGATGTGATCTCGGGGTTTTTTATTCCCAGGATGGAGGAAGCACATGGAGTGCTTTTAATGCTGCCCTCCCGGAGGTCGTAATGATTTTTGATCTGGTAGTATCGCCTGCGGATAATTCCCTGCTGGCATTTACACATGGCCGTGGCCTGTATAAAAGGGATTTGTCCGATGTTGTTCAAATAAGTGAACCGTCTTTGTTGGATTTGAATTTTACGATATCCCCCAATCCGGCAAATACCGAGGTGAGTTTTGACCTCTCCTGCAATGAAAATATTCAAGGAGATCTTTCTATTTATAATGTGAATGGCCGGAAAATGACTTCAGTGCCATTGAATGCAAAGAATAAGACATGGCTGGATGTGAGCTTGTTTGATGCAGGCGTTTATTTTGCTGAAATTTTCTCTGGAAATAGATTTGTAAGCAGAAAATTTGTTGTGATCAGGTAAGTGATTTTGTTGCTGTAAGAGACATGTCCATGCTTTTGGCGCTGTGTGTTATTGCACCCGTAGAAATATAATTGACCCCGCAGGCGGCATACTTACTGATATTCTTCTCGGTAACTCCCCCGGACACCTCTGTTTCAATTTTTCCATCAATCAATGCGACCGCTTTTTTGATTTCGGTCAGGGAAAAATTATCAAGTAATATCCTGTGTACTTTCTCGGCGGAAAGTATTTCCTGCACTTCCCTGATATTACGGGCTTCAATCTCAATTTGAAGCTTCATTTTTTTTGCGGCAACATACCTGACGGCGGACGCAATTGCTTTTTGTATTCCTCCCGCAAAATCAATGTGATTATTTTTTATAAGTATCATATCGTACAGGCCAAAACGATGGTTATATCCTCCGCCGATTCGCACTGCCCATTTTTCCAGGCCACGTATGCCGGGAGTTGTCTTGCGGGTATCAAGCAGTTTTACGTTGTAGGGTTTACACAGTTTGATGAATCTATCTGTCTTGGTAGATATGCCGCTCATCCTTTGCATGCAATTCAGCACCACTCTTTCTGCTGCGAGTATTGAGCGGGCATTTCCATATACGGTAAACGCAATGTCTCCTTTTTTGACCCTGGAACCATCTTTTTTGTAAATGGTTAGTTTTAATTCTTTGTCTACAGTGAAGAATATTTTTGTAGCTAACGTTACTCCGGAAAGAATTCCATTTTGCTTGATAATTAAATTTGCCCGGTTCTTTGTTCCAACGGGAATGGTGCAAAGGGATGTGTAGTCACCGGTTTGAATGTCCTCTTTGAGAGCCTGGTGAATAAATTGTTTTAAATCGAAATCTCTGTGAAGTAAAGAAATAGAGGAATGGTTACTCATCCTGTGTTTCGAATCGGAGTTGTTGAATTGTCAATCCGGCTCCCTCTTTCTTGAATAAGAAATAGGTTCTGAATTTTTTGCCGGTGGTTGATTCATAGGTTCCTATTGCAAACTGGTCGCCGTTTTTAGATGTTCCCCTGTGAATTATTCCAAACGACTTAACTGTATTTCTGGCGAAAAAATCTTTAAGGATCAGTTCTGCCTGGGCTTTGCTGTATACATCCTCTTTATCAATGATCTTAAGGTCAACTTTGGCCGAAAAAAATCTGGCAACATTACCAGCATTGCCTGTTTTCACAGCAGCAGCAACATCATCGGAAATATCCATGAGGTTTGCAGCGGGTGACTGGAGAAATGTGAAGACAAGTATTGATAATAGGGTGTGCATATATCTGTTTTGATCTAGTATGCAATTATCACGCCAATGCAATTTTATTAGGCTATGTAGCAAAAATATACTTTTTTTGCTCTTCTTTGGAAGATTCTTTAAGTATGACTATTACACTTGTATGCACGGGAAGGACTGCGGATAAGTATGTTTCGGAGGGGATATATCTTTACATGGAAAGGATAAAGCACTATTGCAAGTTCAAACTTGTAGAGATTGAGGCGGGAAAAGGAGATATTGCCCAGATCAGAAAAAAGGAATCGGAAGGTATTTTGAAAAAAATAGATGTGAAGGATTTTTTGATTTTGCTGGATGAGAAAGGGAAAGAAATGCAGTCCATTGGTTTCGCCGAGATGCTTCAGCATCATCAAAATATTTCCACAAAAAACATGATTTTTGTTATTGGGGGTGCATATGGGTTTTCTCAGGAAATATATGAACGATCCAATATGAAACTGGCATTATCAAAAATGACGTTCCCGCATCAGTTGGTACGAATAATTTTTCTGGAACAGTTTTACAGAGCCATGACCATTTTGAAAGGAGAAAAATACCATCATTGATTCTCCTTTACGGCATTTAGCTGCCATTTCCAGGCACTGTCCATCATCTGATCAATGTCGTATTGGGGTGTCCAGCCAAGCAGTTTCTGCGCTTTGGAGGAATCAGAATAGATCGCTTCAACGTCACCTTCCCGGCGTGGACCGACACGGTAGTGTAACTTTTTTTTACTGACTTTTTCAAATGCTTTGATTGCTTCAAGTACTGTAATGCCATTCCCTGTTCCTAGGTTTATTATCTCAAAATTATTTTTGATTTTTTTTGCTATCAATGCCTCAAGCGCAAGTACATGTGCATGTGCAATGTCGGAAACGTGGATGTAGTCTCGAACGCAACTGCCGTCTCGGGTATGGTAGTCATTTCCAAAAACTGTGAATTGCGACTGTTTGCCAATGGCAGTTTGTGTTATAGCCGGAATTATATTTCCATAGTTTCCAACGGGTGCTTCTCCTATTTTTCCGCTTCTATGTGCCCCGACCGGATTGAAATACCGTAAAGCGATGGAATGAACTTTCGGATTTTTTTTTGAGAATTCGCAAAGTATTTCTTCTCCTTCCTGCTTTGTTTGGGCATAGGGCGACTGAGCTTTTTGCAAGGGCGTATTTTCATTTACTGGGAGCTTGTTAATATTTCCATAAACCGAGCAGGAGGACGAAAAGATAAAGCTCTGGATACCAAACTCCTTAATACAGGAGAGGACATTTTTTAATGAATTATTGTTGTTGTGATAATATAGTTCCGGATTCATAACTGATTCAGGTACGGATTTAAGCGCTGCAAAATGGATTACACCCTTAATCGTCTTATTTTCTAAAAATAGTTCCCTGGTTTTTTTCAGATCACACAGATCGGTATTGTAGTTATTTATTTGTTTTCCGGATATGTGCTTTATTCTATTAAATGTTGCTGGTGTGGATCGTATGAAACTATCCGCCGAAATTACTTCCCATGAAGTTCTTTCAATAACTTCCAATATGGTATGCGAGCCGATGTATCCGGCACCGCCTGTGATAAGGATATTCATTCTGAATCGGGAGTAATAAGGTTTGAGTTTACACTATTGATTACACAAGCAGAGTCCAAAGGGATATCTTTTAGTATAGGCAGAGAATCCTGAAATAATCCATTGAAAATGTTTCGAAAAGTATTTACCGGGGTGATGGTAGGGTAAAGTTTATTTTCCCATTCAAAGGGAATATGGTACGCATTTAAAATCATGCTCCTCGTATGGTATATCTGGTTGAGAAAGCGGGACTGTATCCATGGTCCGTGATCTGACTGGATAACAATAATAGGGCTGGTTTTACTGTGCCTGAGAATCGATGATGTAAATTTTATTACTTCGGTATTGATGTATTTTAGCTGAGCCAGGTAATCTTTTTTAGGTTCCCACCATACGTTTGTTATCCGTGGGCTTGCTTTGTAATTTCCATATTCATCACACATGTAAGGCGGATGGGGCGATACGATGTGTATGAAAACATATTTTGGGCCCTGAACATTAAGCGCTTTATAAATAACAGAAAGCTGTTCTTTAAAGGTTTTATAGCCTGCATAACCTAAAAGGTCATCTAGTCGGAAAATGGTGTATTTCAGCAAGGTTCTTTCAAATTCGTCTAGATTATTCAGCGTGATGATCGTGTCGGCATTGTAATTTTCTCTAGAGACGGAATATCCGGATCGTACATGTACAACCTTGTATCCTTTTTCTTTAAGATAAGCAGATACTTTATTATCGTAAATAATATTTTTTATTTTCCCAATGGTGTCGTTCGAAGTGTTTAGATATGAAAAATTCAGGGAGCTTGAAAGTGAGGGATCTGTGGAAATATAGTTAGCGCGACTATGTTTTGCGACATAGAAGCCGGTACTTTGAAGGAAATTAGTCAGACTGTTGTCAGGGTAATTATATATTTTGTCAAGAATGGAATCATTGGCATACCCATCCAGAATGATGTAGTAAATATCGGGATAAGAGTTATTTATTTTTACTGGAGTGGTTTTAATTTTAACCGGTATTTCTTTGTCGTTTTTTTTAATGATTGCAGATGTTAATTGTCCAAGATTTATAAATATGAACGTAAGAACAAATACATTGAAGGAGAGTGTCAGTGAATGAAAAGATCTTTTGGTCCTGAATAAAAAGTAAAACAGGATTAAAATGAATATCAAAATAAGAGAAAGAATATACCTGTGAATCTCGGAAAATGGCCACCATCCTTTGTAATACATTTTTTCAGCAGTTTCGTATATGAATCCATAAAAAGATAAAATCAGCATAAGTGAAGATGTGACTACCCCGGCTTTATGTTTGTTTTTTTTGAAGAGAAAGTAAAAGCAGCTAAAAATGAAAAGAGAGATACCTGTCGCGACCAGGTAGCTTCTGAGTGTGCTATGTACAGAGGTTAGAGCATAGTTATATACAAAAAGAAAAAATATAAGTGCCGGAACGAGCAAAAATGAATGTATAGGAGTGTTGTGGATAATTCTTTTCATGTAGTAAGCCTCTGCATTAAGAAGAGAGTTCTGCCGGATTCAGGAATCATGATGCTATCTTTAACCAGGTAATATTTGCTGAATGTAAGGGAAAATAACTCGAGACTGAAATCATGGAAAATATCTTTCCTGATCATCAACATTTCTTTTACTTGTATGTCATCCTTGGGAACATACTCTACAATCAGCCATGCTGCTTTCTCCGAAAATGACTTGGCTATCATATCAAACGGAATACCGCAAGTGATTCGTAAGTGGTGTGCAAATGCAAGTGCCAGAATTAGAGACGGCGTTCCTCGCTGTGTTAAAGTCCTTCTTTCCTGCGTTTCCCATCCAATGCTCGGAGTAGGATTGCCTAAATCAATAACTAGAGGAAGGATATTTTTATTTTTTGAATTTTTAATCGAATTGTATAAATAGTCAATGCTTTGATGGTCGGCATCCATTGCAACCAGGGAATTACAATACTTTGAAGCGATCAGGGAATATGTTCCGGTATTGCATCCCATATCCCAGATTGTTTTGGGTTGTATTTCCTGGAGCCACCTGGAAATTATTTTTGATTTTTCGTTCTTGGCATTTTTCGTGTAGCTGTTTTCAAATGCATATTTATTCCATTGGCTTTTTTTGGCTTTTAAATTCAAACCGCTAACTGTATCTTTCAGATGTTCGATGATATTCAGTAATTGATTTTTTGACAGGGCTGTTTTTGATTCTTTTTTATTTTCAGCTTGTATATTCGATTTTATTTTTGAATGAAGATGTATGTGTGAAGCAATTCCGCTGTTTAAATAGGAATGCGCGGGAAGAAGAGAGGAGGCGAGTTCAATTGGAATACCATCCAGAAACACCTGAGATAGTTTTGATAGAGAATCTTCTTTGTAAGCCATCAATGCAAGTGGAGCTAAAAAATGCTGGCAAAATTGACGGTAGGCTATCCAAGGAAGGCCCTCGATGTATTGTTCGAAGGAAAGAGTATCAATGAAAATAGGTTTGCTTTCTAAAAATTGAATATTGAATGCAGACGCATCTTTTAATGTCATTCCATATTTTAATGATTCGGCCTGGATACTCAATGTTAGCAAAGCAGCCTCTTTCAATTGACTGAAGCACCATTCGTATGGATATGAAATGAAATTAATCTTTTCCGGTTTGATTATTTTATATTCAGGAAATTGAATGGCAAGGTGGTTTTGTACTTCGGTGTGAGCTATTAATTTTTCCTGAGAAGTCAGCACATCATAAAGTCCGGAGTCGTGGAGAAGCTTATAAGTAATAAAATAGGAGGGGGTAATGGTTCTGAAAATCTCATTGTTGTATTGAAAAATGAATCCCGAAGGGTCTCTGAAGGATCCTTTATCAATTTCAAATGAAAAAGTATCTTGTGACATTAAGAAGATTTCTTCTCATGATCTGTGCTGTCTGAATCCTTTTTTGAGCGGTAAAAAATGCCTTTAAAAAAATTTTTAAAAAACATGAAAAACGCAGCAATACCGGCAAGAAGTACTTGAGCGGCTAAGCTTCCAATGCCGGGATCAATGTAGAGAATGAATAATTGTATCTGCATTTTGGTTTTGTAAATGTAATTATTTTTTTAGTATCAAAACGCGGCATTTAATAATCGTGTTTGTACTATTTTTGTAAGCATGTACGAAGATAGAATTCATTTTTGGGATTGGCTTTTTCTCCCTTTTTATCTCGTGCTTATCTATGTCATTGCTTCTAATTTTAGAAAAAGGGGAAATCCATTGTATAAATATTTCATGGCGGGTTTGTTTTCCAAAATAGCAGGGGCTATAGGTTTGTGTCTTATTTACGTATATTATTACAAAGCAGGGGGAGACACACTTAATTATAATGATGACAGTTCTGCGCTTTTGAAATTATTTTATCATTCTCCATCTGATTTTTTTAAGGTGTGGTTGTTGCCTTTGTCGCAGGAAACCCGATCGTATTTTTTGAGTGAGACTGACTATCTTGTTTACTCAAGGGATTCAAACGCTTTTATGGTAGACAGATTACTGGTGCCATTGAAATTTTTAACTTTCGACAGCTACCTGTTGTCTTCTGTTCTGATGGCAGGTATAAGTTTTACGGGTGTATGGAAACTTTATACTGTTTTTTGTGATTACTATCCAGGCTTATACAAACACTTTGCAGTCACGGTTCTGTTTGTTCCGTCCGTATTATTCTGGGGCTCCGGGATATTGAAGGATTCATGGACCCTCGCTGCAGCAGGATGGTTTTGTTATTCGTTTTATAATGTATTTATAAAAAAAATATCTATTCTGGTCTCTTCAATTACATTGGCAATTGCAGCCGCACTTTTAATATTGATAAAACCATATATATTCTTAGGATTGTTTCCAGGAGCGGTATTGTGGATGTCGTGGACTCGTTTGAATAAAATAAAAAGTAAATTTTTAAGAGTGCTTGCTGCGCCAATTGTTTTTGTGGTGGGAACTGGACTTGGAGGATTGGTTTGGTCATTGACCAGTCCAAATTTGGGAGAATATAGTTCCGTAGAGCATATTTTGAATAAAGCAGTTACATCTTATAATGATTTGCAGCAGGATTATTATCAGGGAAACTCGTTTGACATAGGAAGTTTTGATCCTTCGATCGGCGGAGTGTTTTCAAAATTTCCAATTGCATCGGCAACAGGTTTATTCAGACCATTTTTATGGGAATCAAGGAATGTTGTTATGCTGGCTTCCGGAATTGAAAATACGATCATGTTGATTTTTGTGCTGTATGTATTTATACGGAAACCCAGATTGGCTATCAGTTCCATGCTGTCAAATCCGTTAATATTGTTTTGCTTAATCTTTGCGGTCTTTTTCGCTTTTTCTGTAGCACTTTCCACGTCAAATTTTGGTGCATTGGTTAGATTAAGAATCCCCATGATACCATTTTTTTTGAGCGGATTGGTAATGGTCGAGTATTCTGCCCATACTCAAAAAACCTTGGCTGGTAAGAAAATAAAGTATTAAAGTATAATTTCAATGCAGTGCAAATTATCGTCTACACAATCACTGGTATATATCCCTGTAAACCTTATCTGCAATTTCCAGTCCTCTTAATTTTCTGGCAATCTCTCGTATTTCTGTTTTCTTTTTTTGAAGTGATGATGAATTTAGTAAAGTGTCAATTTTTTTTACTGCATCAAGATAGCTTTCCCTGTTCAGAGAATAAAGAACAGCGCCGATATTATTTTTTTCAATAATGGCGGAATCGTCTGAAATACCTGCCGGAATTATAACGGGAAGGCCCATTGCCCAATATTCACCGTCTTTTATGGAAGTGCAGTACTTTTTTGTAGGCACAGGTTTGACCGGGTTGATTGCAAAGTCTGCAATGGCAAGGTGCGCAGGGATATCTTTATGTGCAACAAACTTACTGGTGATAACACGAGTATCCAGTTCTGATTCTTTTACATGATTTTCTATGTCAGTTTTGGATGCGTCTGTAAGAAGTAATACACGGAATTTCTCTTTCCAATAGGTGTGGGCTACTTTGAAGAAGTCAAATACTTCTTGCTTCAGGTAGATGTCGCCCAGTTTTCCAGCATAAACACAAGTTATTGTGCCAGGTTCTTTTTTTACAAGAGAGGTCGAGGGGTCAAATAAATTGAAATCAACACACGCTGGCTTTACATGAAAATTTTGTAATCTGATGTTGTATTTTTTTAGCGCGTATTCCTTCATTCCGCTTGAAGCGGCAATGGTGACAATAGCATGATTTGAAAGTAGTTTTTCAAAAAGAAATAGCAGTTTAAATGCAAAACTATTTTTTTTCCAGGTACCGTTTTCAACCATAGCCTCTGCATGCGGTTCATAACTGTCTATGACCAAAGGGATGTTCGTTAGCTTTGATAAAATATAGCCTATACTTCCGGCCGGAGTACACCACGCATGAATGTAGGTAATTTTTTTTGATAGGCACAGAAGCAACAGCCTGTTAAGGGTAAATATGTTTTTAAAAAAGGATATAATTCCAAAGCGACTGTAAGGATTGGATGTCCACGAGATTTGTTCAGATGCAAGGGCCTTTTTTATTTTTTTTGCTTCCGGTTGGGACATCGTATAGTATTTGTTTTCAAAAGTGACCAGGGTAATTGTTGAGCCAGAGGGAACGATTTTCCGGATCATCCTTACGTAGGGCAGTGTATAAGTTTGAATTAATGCATCCTTATAACTCCAGTAGGTCAGAACAAGAATATTATTTTTTACAGGCATCAATAAACCTTCTTTAGTAATTTAAATACATTCGGAGGGTAGGTGATAATCGATTTAAGAATGTAATGACTTCCTTTGATTTTATTTTTCCCGTTTTTCCACCAACTGCCGGCTAGGATTAAATAAATATTTGAGTAGCATTCTTTTCTAAATCTGAGATCTTTAAATAGTCCATATTCATCTGCTTTTTTATAAGCAGTAAGTACATCTTTTTCGAATAAATTAATATTGGAATGCATGTTGTTTGAATGATAGCGATAGTACCAGGTAACTTCGGGTACTCTGCCTATTTTATAGCAATTTGCAACTCTGAAATAAAATTCATGATCTGCTCCATTGGAAAGATCTGTATCAAATCCCCCAACTTTCTCAATTGTTTCTTTTTTGAGCAGTACGCCGCATATGCCAAATATATATTTTTCCTCTCCGCCTAATAACAAATGATCTAAAATATATCCTTCCTTCCCGGAGTAGATTTTTTTCGATCTAATGAGGTTTTCGTTTAGTACTTGATAATCGGAATGCACAAGTCCAAGAGATATATCCGATGAAAATTTGAGGAGAGTTAATTCTAGGAAATTTGGTGCCCATAAGTCATCCGCATCCAAGTATGCAATATAACTTCCATTTGAAATCGAAAAACCTTTGTTTCTTGCCGCTGAAACTCCGGAATTTTTTTGTTTTATTAGCTGGATCCTGGTGTCATCTTTGCATATTGTTTCAACCAGTTTCGGTGTTTTATCGGTTGAGCCGTCATCCACCACAATTATTTCGAGATAAGAATGGGTTTGAGCTAAAACAGAACGAATAGTTTCTTCAATGTATTTTTCCGCATTGTATGCAGGTATGATTACAGATACAAGGGCATTTTCTTTCATCTTTTATTTCTCTAGGGAAGACTTATTCTGTCTGATAAAGATCGTATGTTTCTTTTTTGAATGAAGTCGGGCAGATATATTCTTTAATTTAACTTGCGGTAAACATCGTATATGAATTCAAGCAATTTTTTGTCATTGGGGTAATCTTTATATGTTTTAGGTGCTTGTTTCATTATTTCATCGAACTCTTCTATGGATATTTCAAGCTTTTTACATACATATTTTTTTTCTTCCATAACTTTTACAGGATCATAGGGCTTTTTTATTAATTCTTGTAAAGCTTCTTGTCGTGTTAATTCTCCTGTACATATTTGAGTGGAAAAAGTAGCAAGTCGATAATCAATTTTAAATTTTTCAAACAGAAGATAGGATTGAATGAATCCTGTATACTTTGACTCGTAATGTTTTCCTCCGTAATATTTCCATGCTAATTCCTGTTCCAAGACATGCATGGCTCCTTTCTTACTATAAGGAACGTAATTAAGTAAGTAAATTGTTTTTATCCCTCTTAGTTTGTAATAGATACCTTGCAGGAACCCAAAAACGGGAAAGGTTTTTAACTTTCTTGAGCCAAATTTTTTTTGAATTGATCTTAAGTATTTTACATCTTTGGCATCATAATGCCAGCTTTTAGGAAGAATTCCTTCTGTAGCAAAGTTTCCACCGCTTATTATATATTTTATTTTATGCTTTAAAGCGATTTTATACAGAACTGCTTGAATTGCTATGTCTGTAGGAGTTTCGGCCTCCGGCACAGATGCTTTCAGAAAGGATACCTGAAGATCCTTAAATTCTTCCCAGTCAAGGACATGACTTTGATAATCAAAGTCGAGTTTAGATACGATATACTTTATATTTTTTACGGATATTTCTGAATCCCATCCATTATCCATGTGAACAGTCAACGTTCTTAATCCTAATTTCTTTAGAATATAAGCGGCATAACTGCTATCTATTCCACCGCTTACGCCCAGAACACAATCATGCTTATTATTTTTTCCTGATTCTTTTATTTTTTCAACGATTGAAGCAAGTTTTTCATCACTTGCCTTTCCTTGATATGTACGTTTTGCCAGTTTTTCAAAATAATCGTTGCAATGATTGCAATGTCCAAACTGGTCAAATATAATCTCATGGTCCGTAGTGTCCATGATGCATCTCGTGCATTGCTGATATTGCAGATGTTTCATAACAATGTTTGTAATAAAACGCCCGATTTTTTAATTGAAATTTTGTTGCGAGATCCATAATTTATCCGGATAGGAGTTTTGTTTGTACCTAAATTCAAATGGGTTTGGTTCATATTCTTCAGCTGCTCTTAACTTCAATTAACGGGATTCCAGATTTAGAGAACTAATCCTTTTTTATATAGTGCGACATGGCCTGCCCACATTTTGTCAAAGGTAAGGTTTTTGAGGGAGTAATTATGTCCGGCTTCAGCAATTTGACGTGTTATTTCTGGGTTATTATAATAGTATTTAATACTGTTAACGATATCGTCCACATTATTTTCTCGTAGCATAAATCCTTCCTTCTTATGAATTATAAAATCGGAAGATCCTGTTTTGGTGCATGCCACCGCAATTTTATTCATCAATGCTTCTGAAATTGCAAACCCAAAGGGTTCCTTGATGGCTGGATGTAAATACATATTCAAGCTCTTATAGAACGACGGCATTTTGCTTCGATCGATCCAATCCGTAAATACAATATTATTTTCTAAATTCTTCTTTTTTATCATTTCAATCAATCTTGTTTTGTAATTAGAATCTCCTGTCCCGGCCCATATAAATTTAATATTCGGATAATCCGTTGCTAGTTTTTCCGCAGCCTGAATTATAAGCTGGTGACCTTTCCATTCTATTAATCTTGCTACAGTGCCTATTACAAATTTATTTTCCAGGTTATATTGATTTCTTAATTCTGTCACCGTCTGTTCGTTGGAGTTAGTCATGGCTTTGTAAGGGAATCCATTTCTTATTAAGTGAACTTTTTCAGCTTTTGCTTTCTCCTTTTCCAATACAAACTGGTTACTTTCGGAAGCAACAGTGTGAATATAAGTAGCCAGGAAATTATTTATTCGGTCAAAAAAAACATAAAAAGGTTTATAATTCCAGTGGAATCCGGTGTCCTGTTTTGTAATGATCCTTACTTTAATGCCGGCTAATTTGGCGGCTATTAAACCCGGTAAGGAGTCATCAAACAGATGTGTATGTACGACATCCGGCCTGATTTTTCTAAACAGCAGATACAATTGAGGTATTGCTTTGAGCATAGAACTTTTTCTGTGGGTTGTGTCGTATTGTATCCAGTAACAATCACAGGATCTTTGTTTCATGTCATCCAGCATCTGTGGTGAAAACGGGTTCAGGGAAATGAACGATAGCTTTAAATCAGAATGTTTTTTTGATTCTTCTGCAAACCAATTAAAATAAGGTACAGAAGACTCGTCTGCCATCATTTCAACTATATGGATCATTGTACTCTTCTTAAAAAGCCAGATGGATGCAGGGTGAGGAGAAACTTTTCTTTGGATTTGTCAATCATGAAGGACCCTTTTTTAACAAATTCCTTAACGGCATCCATAGGTCCATTGCCCCAACTATGTAATATCGGATTGCCACCCAATGAAGTGTCCTCTACAATCATATAACCTCCGACAGGAACAAAAGGGGAATAATATTCCATTTCTTTTAGAACATGTTCTTTTCGATGTGTTGAATCCAATATTACCAGGCAGGAACTGTTTGCTACAATTTCTTTTACCCTTTTTATAACCCGCTGGGAAGTAGACCCTTCGGAATCAACAATTTTAGTAATTCGCGGATGGGTTGTTTCGCATGGATTAATGTCAATGGTAATTATATTTCCTTTTTTCACCCATTCGCATATTGAAGCCAAATATAATGCCGAGCCTCCGTTATAAGTTCCGCATTCTATGATAAAATCAGGTTTCAATTCAACGATAAGCTCCTGATAAATCCATAGGTCAGTCGGTGCTTTCAATGTTGTTACTCCCATCCAGGATGAGTTATAGATCGTTTTAGAATAGTAGTATGTTTTAATAAAATTCCTAATAAAAAAATTTTTAAACAATAATGTGATTCGTGTATCCCATGCATCTCGATTAAAAATGTTCTTTATCTTCATGACTATAATTTTGTATTATGCTTTCTATTTTTTGTAAGAGGTTTGGGTAGAGGAAATCTTTGGTATAATGTATCCGGTCTTTTATTCTTTCTAAAGATGGCTTATGGAGCAGGGCCGTTTTACACAAATCTAAGAATATATCGTGTTCATTAGACATGTCGATAAGTTCTCTGTCTGCTACTTCTTTTAGCTCTTCCAGGTAAGTGCTTACTGTATTTTTTCCATATGTTAAGTACTGTTTTATCTTAAGAGAATTTAATTGATTTCCTACTGAGTTCTGTTTGTATGTACATATTGCAAGTTTGCATTTAATGATATTTTTTGAGAGCTCATGAAAAGGCAATATTCCCTGAAAATTTACATTAGGAAGCCGTTTCAGCTTTTCAAATACAAGAAGGTCCTCATTGGTAAGGTCATTTTTCATGACCGGTCCAATAATTTGAAGTGTATGATCTGTGAATTTGCCGGCGATTTTGTACAACAGTCCGAAATCTACACGCGAGCTGATTGTTCCTGCTAACAGGATTATATTTTCAGTTTTTGTAACAGAGATTTCCTCTGCACTATATACGCTTTCGGTTACGCCATGAGGTATAATGAATACAGGTGCTTTTATAGTGTTGAACTTATTTGCAATTTTTTTACTTACGGTTAGTATTATATCCACTTTATCCGCTAACCACTTTTCCCTTTTCCAGTTGTACATATCCATGCTTTGGTAAATGCTTATCAGAGGATTAAAGTATGCCGGGTTGAGCAGCCTGTAAGGATCGAAGGTCCAAAAAATAGGGTTGTGAACGTTATATTTGTGGAATAGTCTTTCTAATTTTCTGCAAATAAATTTATCATTGATAAAGTACAGTATGTTTGATATGCCGGTAAGCGGCAAAAAGTTGGCATAGGAGACCACAAAAAGATTTGATCCGTTACGGGTTATTTGCGGATAGCTAAAAGCTAAATTTCTAATCTTCCATTTGGAAGGAGGGTTCAGGAAAAAAACACGATTGTTTTTAGATAGTTCATTTGCATAATGGTGCTTGGAGTACCAGAGATCTCCCCATGGTTCGTTTGAAATGATAAGTATATCTTTATTTTCTAAGTTATCCTTCATATTTTCCGTTAAATATCTTGAATAACTTGGATATCATTCGTTCGTATTTATAGTGCATAGTTAGGTAGGAGCTGTAATAGGTGTGTTTTCTGGCCGGCAATTTCATGATTGCATCAAATTCCTCTTCGCTCAGCTCGAGTTTCTTCAGCACATAGGATTTGTCGGTATTTATTTTTTCAGCATTCTGTTGAGAGTTTTCCAGTTCCTGCAACGCTTGTTGCCTGGTAATTTGTCCGGAACAAATCAGTGTTGATAAATGTGCTTTTCGCTTATCTATTTTAAATTTTTTAGGGAGAATGTAAGATTGGTAGAATCGGGTAAATATGGATTCGTAATGTTTGCCTCCATGGTCAATCCAGCCAAGTTCTCCCTGAATTATTTTTAAGGCATTGTCTTTTTCATAGGGTAGGTAATCCAGAATGGGGAAGACCTTTATTTTCAAAACCCTGTTGATCCACAGTTGCTGGAAGTAGTTGATGGTAGGATAAATTTTTAATTTTACTTTCCCGAATTGCTTGTGTATACTTTTTATATTTAGAAGATCTGTTTTCCAGTGATGCCAGCTTTCGGGTAATATGCCTTCGGTGGAATGATTTACACCGGAAAGAATATATTTTATTTTATGTTTAACAGCGAGTTTATATAACGTTGCAGAAATTGCTTGATCCGTGACGAGTTCTATATCAATGACTGATGCTTTAAGTAAGGAAAGCTGAAGGTCTTTAAATTCATCCCATCCACTAACGTGGGTATATAAATCAAAACCCAGTTTTTCTGCTGTGTTTTTAATATTTCTTACCGCCAGTTGTGAATTCCAGCCATTGTCATAATGCACTAATAAAGGCCTAAGACCGAATTTTTTAGCCAGGTATGCAACATATGTACTGTCTGCACCTCCGCTTATTCCGAGGATGCAGTCATATTGCTTGTTTTTGCCTGTTCGTTTGATTTTTAAAATAATATCAGAAAGCTTTTTTTCTTCTTGTTTAAATATATGCGTTATTTTACTATACTCTTGGCAATAATTGCAAATCCCGCTAGTGTCAAATTGAATTAATGGATCGTCGTTTGTATCAAGAACGCAACGAACACAGACTTGATAATCACATTTTTTTAATATTGTTTCATACAATGAATCCAGTTTAGATACTTCTTTTCTAAAATCTGTTTTTTCGATGGCGGTATGATAAGCTGCTTCTATTTTATTCCTTTTAATGCTTTCGGGTGATTCGATTATTGCAGCCAGTTCATTGAAAATAGCGATCGGTGAAAATGATTCTATTTGCCATACCGTATTCGTATTGAAGATGTCGGTGTCGTAATTCAATGCCCCGATTATCAGAGGTTTTTTAGCCAGCATTACTTCGGTAGCAGAAACGGGTGTTCCATCGGAAGAAGGTATCATGATAACCACACTTGTATCTTTATAAACCTGAATTAAATCACTTCCCTTTTTTTGATCTATAAAACTAACTTCTTCTTGAAGCCGATAATTAGATACCAATGCGGTGAGCATTTTTAAGTATTCATCATCTACATTGAATTTCAGGATAGCTAATTTTATTTTTCGTGTTAAATATTTCTCCTTTACCAATCGGAATGCCTCTATGATTTGGTGAATATTGTAAAGCGGCCTGACCGCTCTGTTAGACAGAATAACGAAATCTTCCGTTTGTTTTGAAAGGGCATCATGTATTCTGAGGAATTCGTAAGTGTCAATTCCAGTGCGGATAAGATGTAATTTGTCCGGGTCTTTAATAAATTGCTTTATAATTTCCTGCTGCTTGCAGGAAGTAGAGGTAATGTATTTGGCATTGTTTAAGGTTTTTCTTGTTTTATGTCTCAAGTAGGTATCTGTGAATTTTTTCAAAAAGACTCTGCCTCCGTGAAATTGTTTCTGATATTCGACCAGTACATCGGATCCCCGTGTTGTAATAATATGATTTTCGAATTTCATATCGTCTACCCAAAATGCGTTTGGAACGATATACATGGAGTGGGCAATAGTTATTTGATGAATTTCGAAAATTTTTTTTAAACGAGTAATAATTTTTTGTTTTCTCCAGATGTTTAAAAATAAGTATCCTCCGTCAATAACCGGGTATATGGGAATTGAAGAATCGAGCAAAGTATTTCCGGAATCAGTCTTTCCGCAAATAACAATTACGGAATGATTTTTAGCTATATAATTGATCCACTTGGTGTCATGGCCGGATGCAGGATCGGCAAAAAAAGCAATATTCATTGCGCATGAAATTTGTTAAACCAAAGCTCCAGGCAGATTAATGCCCAGATACGATGTGTGTGCTCGTGCTTTCCTGACTGGTGTTCATTAACTATTTTTTGAATGTAGCTCATATCAAACAGATGCCTTCTTTTCAAGGAGCCGGAAAAAATAATCTCCCTGGAGTATTCTTTTAGTTCATTTTTAAGCCAATTTTGGAGAGGTATTCCAAACCCCATTTTTTTTCTTGAAAGAAAACCCCTATCAATGTATTTTAATGCCAGTTCTTTTAAAAGATACTTTTGGATTCCATCTTTAAATTTATAATGATTGGGAATTGCTGCAGCAAATTCCGCCAGTTTATAATCTAAAAACGGGCTTCTGACTTCCAGTGAATTCATCATGGATGACCGGTCTGATTTCACCAGGTAATCGTTCAATAATCTGGTTTTTAAGGAGGCTTCGAACAGGGTGTCTGTTAAAGACCGTCCATTTGCCTCATTCCATTGCTGATTCAGGTAATTTAAAGTAAATTCTTTTCTATTTTCTTTAAAGCTCTTAGAATACAGGGTCAATTTTTCATTGGGATGAAAACCCATTTCACGATAAAGTTTTAGTCCTCCGCTTAGGTTGTTATAGTGTTCAAGTAATCCCCAATTAGGGCACTTTGTGTCTGTTTTGGATCGGATATAATTAACAGGTCTTAACAATGTTCTGAATATCTTGTTAGGGTATTGTTGAAGGTAATGATCTGTCAGAAATGCCCAGCGATAATCGTAGTATCCTCCGAAAAGTTCGTCGCCCCCGTCTCCGGAAAGTGCAACTTTATATTCTCTTCGCATTTCCCGGCATATGTAATAGCTTGGAATACAGCTTGAGTCAGCAAATGGTTCCCCGAATTTCTCTATTAATTCGGGTGAGAGATGAAGGATGTCGGGTTCAATAATTATTTCCTTGTGATTTGTGTTGTACCTTTTAGCCAGGTTCTTAGCAAAAGGTAATTCATTCATCTCCTCATTGTTTACTCCAACGGAAAAAGTATTTATTTGCCGGGAAGAATTTGAAGCAAGAATGGCTGTTATCAATCCCGAATCAGTGCCCCCGCTGAGAAAACAGGCGATTGGCACATCTCCGACTAAGCGCTTTAAAATGGATTCTTTTAGTTTTTCTTCCAGAAACTGTTTAGTTTCTTCAAGTGATAAGTTTGATTTTTTTGTAAAATCCAATTTCCAGTAACAGCTTTCAGTAATAGAGGCTTTGTTTATGTCTATTTGAATGAAATGAGCCGGCCGAACCTGTTTAATTTCATTCCAGATGGTTTTGGGCTGGGGTACGGAAAGTTCAGTGAGATAGTAATCCAATGATTCGTAATCGATGGTCAGGTTGCGTTCCACAGCCTGAATAGAGCGGATGTCTGAAGAAAAGCAGAACCTGCTGCTATTGTTTAAATAGTATAACGGCTTTTTTCCGAACCTATCCCGGCAGGCGTATGCTACATTTGCAAGGTTGTCATATAGGACAAAAGCAAACATGCCATCTAATTTTTCCATTAGTTTTTCTACTCCCCATTGAATATAAGCGTTGAGAATTACCTCAGTATCGCTCCGGGTTTGAAATTTGAATCCCAAAGCTGTAAGTTCCCTATGTATTTCCTGGTAGTTATATATTTCTCCGTTGTAGGTTATTGTTACTCTGTTACTGACATCGTGCATGGGCTGAGCTGCCTTTTCCGATAGATCAATAATACTTAACCTTCTATGTGTGAAACCAACATGGTCTTTTACCCAATATCCATCGGCATCCGGTCCTCTTTGCAGTAAAAAGGATCCCATCCTTTGCAATGCTTGCTCTGCAACTGGCATGTCATTAAAATTTATTATTCCCGCTATGCCGCACATAAGTACATCATATTAAATTTTTTGCAGAGTAAGATTAAACCATGCATTGTATACAGCTAACAATTTTCTACAAGAAGTAGAAAATGGGAATTAAAATACCTTTCTTTCTTCCTTTTCTCTTATCCGGAATCCATTCCTTAATGAATTTCCTCTCATTTCAGTTCCTTGATATAGTGCTCCGACACTAGGCAATGGATTCATCCAATTCATAGTTCCAACAAATGCATTATGCCGAGCCATTGATTCATCTATAAGATTGCCTTCTGAATCGATGGTCTTGACGTTGAAGAAATTTGGTATGTACCCGTGATTTCTTCCGTACCTAAGATACGATGTGTCAGGCAATGCAATATTAACGTATGTGTTATTATTTAGTAAAACCGATTTGTGACTTGCTTGGGGTACTTTCAGAAGGTTAAATGGTTTGGAGTTTATAATTACATATTTAACAATTTCATATGGGTATAGAATTTTATTTTCTCTCAATGAAATACTTGTACTGGTGATTATTGAGTTGAGAACAAAAATACATGTTAATAGTGCAAAAAAAGCGCCTATGTTTTTTTTTAAAATTGGATATCTATCGCATACAACGGTAAGAAAAATACCCATCAGTAGAGCAAATGAAATCCCCACGTATCCAAAACCAAATCTGAATTCCGGCGAGCTGTAAATCCAGGAAAATACTATGACTAGTGAGAAAAGAATGAGATGCTGATATTCTCTTATACGCATTTTAGTTTGTTTGGTATACTGGAACAACGAAATTAGTAAGCATGTTAATCCGGCTATTAACCAGTAAAAAAAGCCTCCATGTATAATTTGATTTAACACCCACTTACCAACCAAGACGTGGTGTGGGACTTCATGTAGTCTTTGTATTGCATCTATTTCATCATATTTTAGGCCTTTCATAAATCCGGTGGTGGTTATTGCCCAAAGGAACTCTTTTACTATGTGACTGGGAGTTTTCCAGTCAACTTCAAACAAATTAATATAATAAAATGGGTATAAAATGTAGCCTGTTAATATTGTGTTTCTTATTAATGTTGGCAAGATTAGGATGAATGGTAAGCCGAAAATAATGACGTATTTATTTTTATTCGCAGTGCGAACAATGCATAAGGTATAATAAAGAATCGGTAGTAAAAGATATATCGCGCTAATTCTGATAGCAAACGCTTGTGACGAAATAAGCCCATATAAACAATAGCCAAATAAATAATCCTTATTGGTTTTGTCCGGTTGATTAAGAAGGTCAATAAAAAGTAGCATGCAGACTACTGCAAATACATTTACAGGTAGATCCGGAGTAAGGCAACTAAGATACCAGTAGTATATGTAGTTAAAGTAGTACAGAAAAAAAATGAAAATAACGGAAATAAATACATTTTTATAGGTGCATTTGTGATTTAATATATTATCTATGGAAATAATACCATAGATAATAATGTAGAAGAAAATAAGGCTATTAAAAATATGGTAAGACCGTTCACTCCATATAAACACATCCGCAAATGCGTGAATAAGATACCATGTTGAAGAATTTCCAAAACGATCGTGTAAATTAGAAAGTCCCGGTACAACTGGATATGTTTTTGCCCACAATAAATTCTGGAAGTGATATCGTCCGGGATCCAAATTATAAACAGGTCCGTCTGTTGCAATAAACAAAATAATAGTAAGGAGTATGCTGATGAGAATTTTGGATATGATTTTCAGCGATTTTATTTTGTTGAATATTTCTACATATGTTTTCTTTACTTCATTGAATTTAAAGTAGCTGTATATAATCGCTATTATTGTAATGATTAAATGAAACTTAGTATTTATGGGGACAAACAAGGAGGATATGGACGATATGTAGCTTATAGCCGATATTCCAATCCATGGATAATAGAATAGAGATACCTCATTTTTCTGTTTTTTTAAAAAACCTGTTATTAATGTACTTGCTGCATGACCATAACAAATAAAGAGTATAGTGAAATAGATCCAGGTAAAAAATAGTAGGACCATTTGTCAAGATAAATAGACATTAATGGTTTCGGATGCAATAGTGTCCCAAGAAAGAGAAGTATTTGAATACCTATTGGCATTTATGCCCATTTGTTTTCGTAAGCCATCATCTTTCAACAATAATATTATTTTTTCCGCAAGTGAGTGTTCGTCTCCAGGGTCTATGAGGAAACCAGTGATTCCGTTTTCCACAACTTCTGGTAAAGAACCAACTTTGGTGGCAATAACTGGTTTTGAATAAGCATACGCTATAGGAATTACTCCGCTCTGGCTGGCTTCTATGTATGGAAGAACAACAACACTCGCGGTTTGAAATAATTCTCCGACTTCTTCCAATGGAATTCTTTTGTTCTTTATAATGAATGCTTCTGGATTTTGAATGTATTTATTATACTTGTTGAAATCTTCACCTCTGCCCGCAATTATATATTTTACATCCGGTATAATTTTTGAGACAATTGGTTCGGTTTTTATCAGATATTCCAGACCCTTGTATTTCCATATTCTGCCAAAGAATAAAATCGTATTTTTTATTTCATTCATCTCTTTAAGATGCCATTTTTTATATATGTCATAATTTCCATGGTTAATAACAAAAATTTTATTCTTCTTAATTTTATAAATTCTGATGAATTCTTTTTTTAGAAAGGTACCATGGACTATGTATTTATCTGTAAATATTTTGCCAAATAGCTTGGATAAACTGTTATCATCGGAGGCAGAAGAATTGTCTCCGGGGTGGGTAGAGACATCGTGAATAGTATTTATGATCTTGCAGGAAGGAAGAAAGGGGTATATCAAGGGAAACCATGCATGGCCATTGGATTGTATATGCAATATATCGGGGTTGTATTTTCTGAAAATACGAATTAAATCCAAAGCCATTTTGAAATTATCCCTTACGCTTTTATAGTCAACGAATGTATAAGGAATATAACCAACTTTATCTGAAATAGCTTCAACCTGTCTTTTATCTATATAATTTGATGGGAGCATTAAAAGCACCTCTTCTCTTTTCTTAGAAAGCGCATTGGCAAGTTCTATTAAATACTCAATATTCCCTGTGCTAAACAATATAATTCTCATTCATTCCTTAATTTACTTAGTGCATTTAACAATCAAAAATATTCCTTTGCTTTTTTTAGATATAAATAGATCATTTATCCTGATCAAAAGATAGCATATTAGTGTACTTAGAATTCCCATTCGAAATCCATTGTTTCTGTGTAGCATTATGGAAAAAAGCCTTGCTGAAAACTTACTTCTGGCAATTGGAGCTACCAGCACCTCGCTGAATCCAATTGTAGTTAAAATTTCTTCCATCTCTCTTTTTGTGAAATAGTGTTCCACCAAACAATCTTTTTTGTGTTTTGTAATATCCTGTGGCGATTCAATTGTTGCCAATGAATCTGCGGAGAAGATCATGCTCGCTCCTGTTTTCAAACATCTAAAACATTCTTCAAGGACTTTAGTATAATTCGGAATGTGTTCAATGACACAAAAGCTGATAATTGCATCGAATTTATTAGTGTCAAAACAAAGATTCTCTATTCTTCCATGCAAGAATTCCATGTTTTTCTCTTTAATCCACTTATTGGCCCAGTTAATAGATTCTGCATCAATATCAATCCCCATGAGTTTGTTGCATTGTTTAGCAAATAAGAATGATTGAGTTCCTTTTCCACATCCCAGATCCAGGACTGTATCATATTTGCTTTGTTTGAAAAAAGCATTAATTGATCTGAACTCATAAATTTTGAACGGGTTTCTTTTAAAATAAATATTCAAAAATAATAAGAGCCTGTTTGAGATTTCTATTATTTTTTCCACTTTATTTTGATTTTTGCTAAATTGATTAGTTTTATTAATTCAAGTTTACTTATTCCTATATAATAGAAAAGAAGAAGTGTTGCAGAAACTAAAATTGAAATTTCCCAAAAATTTATTTTATTTAAAACTAAAAAATGAATGATGAGTAATAGCAACCCTGTAAAAAATAAGAATATATTATTGTAATTTAAAGTTATTTGATCCTTTTTATACAGAATAAACAAATAGATTATTAATGCAATAAATATCCCCAATGTATTTGATAGAATAGGGGCTTTCAAGTTGAAATAGGGATATAATAAGTAAGTAGTAAAAGGAAACCAAAAGCTAAATAAAATATCTGTTACTATCCATGTAGTGAAATGATTTTTTACTATTACCAGTGGAAGAATTACCACGCTGCATATCTTTAAAAACCCAAAAACAGTTAGAAGAGAAAGCAATTCAGCAGATTCGGAAAAAGCATTTGAATAGAATAATGGTATCATCAGTTTACTGTAACAAAGTATAATTAGTAATACTGGAAAGGAAAGAAGTAAGAGTAACCTTAAAGAATTATTAAATTCCTTTTTGAGATTTTCCGGGTTATGTATTTCTGCTAAATGAGCTAAAATGAAAGAGTTTACTGCCACAATGAAAATATTCAAATACTGATTTGATAAATTAGAAGCTGCTTGATATATACCCGCGCCATGGGTATCGGTATTTTTGATAAGGAATGACATTACCCATATAGAGGATATCTGGATTGCAATACTGGAGGCTATTGAAATAGAACCATATTTAAGTAACTGCATGAGCAGTTTGGTGTTAAGAAATTTATAGCTGGTTAAGTACTTAATGTAAGATGGTATCCCATTTAATCTGCAAAAATAATAGCCAACTGCTCCGTTGATTATACCATTGACAAGTATACCGTAAACTATGCCATCCATTGAGTAAAAATAAATAAACACTACAGTGAACAAGGAATTTAAAAAACTTGTGATTATGGATAAATACATAATAGGTGTAACCAGCTTATTGGCTGATAAAAATGCATTGTACGCTCCTCCTAGTCCTAATGTGGAAATATACAATGCTATTAAATTAATATACATCGAATAATTATTATTCGGAAATAAAACAGCATTGATCTTATGCGAAAAAATAAAAACTATAATAGACACTATGAGGGAAGCCCAAACGGTACTAATGAAAAATACTATTCTTAGTTTTTCGATATGTTCTTTATTATTTTGAGTTCTTGATTTTGAAATTTCGTTAACAAGCCCGGTAGGTAATCCAAGTGTTAAAATGAAATTGGAGATATTAATTAAGTTGGTCAACTGTCCTAGGATACCGATTCCTGCAGTTCCTATCAACACTGAAATAATCTTAGTCCTGATAACTGAGATTAGAATTGTAAATCCAGAAGAAATGGTTGATTGAGAAATGTACTTTAGATTTTGTTTTATACCCACAACAAATCAGTATTGGGAAATGTATATGAAATATGGTAACTAGTTGGAGTTTATGGCATAAATTAAACCAATATGCCCCTTCGAATCAACAGAGAAGATTTCAAAATTATTTCTTTTTAAAATTTCTGTAATTGGAGTTGCTCCTTTATGATGCCATTCAATCATAATGACTTTTAAATACTTAATTTGTTCACAGGAATGCAATTTCTCCAATATTGCATATTCATTTCCTTCGCAGTCTATTTTAGCAATTATGTCGTGTTGAGGATGATTCCTTTTCACGTCACTTATAATATCCTTAATGTCAATAGTTTCGATTCTCTCTTTCAGATCATATTTTACGTTGCTATTTTGATCCACAATGGTATTATGCCCTTTTAAAGTATCTGAGTATCCAATAAGTAAAGATTGATTGTTATCTGAGACGCCGTAATTAAAAGGCATTATTTTATCCGATATGCTTGGATTAGCACTTATGTTCAATAATCCATTTTTATATGTATTACTGAATGGTTCGTAGGAATATATCTTTACTATGTCCGGATTTTGTGCAAAGAAGAGGCTGGCATAACCAACGTTAAATCCAATATCAATTACCACAGAAGATTTTCTTGTCAAATAATTATAGCATTGTAATGCAAATATTTCATATATAATAGAAAATTCCTGGGCTGTTGTTATGAATAATTTCAAATCATTAATTTTAATGAATATCCTTTCATTTTCATTTCCAAAAAATGCATTGCATCTTTTTTGTAATTCAAAAGCAGTATTTACTCTTTCGAGGAAAAAAGAATGCGTTTTTTTGTGCAGAGTAACATTTAATTCAGTGAAAGTAATTGTTTGGTCAGATTTGTTGTAGCGAATCTGGTAACTATCAGCTCCGTAATATTTTAATTCTCTTACCCATGATATATTGGGTACTTGTAAATAAAGTACAATATGCCTTATGATTTTATTTGCGAGGGTTTTTATTCTTAAGAACATGTGGGTTTGTAAAAAATAGTATGTAAATAATAATTTACTTTACTAACTCTGATTTAAGTTGTATAATGGAATCAAAATATAATAGATTGTGATGGTATTCCTGGTTTAAGCGATTTGACTTGAAATAAATTATTCATGTAATGACAGGTGACAGGAAGTACAGGCCAGTTTGATATAAAAAATCTCCATTTCAAACCCTTGTAATAAACTTGGTGTCGCATTCTTCATGTAAAATGCTGTGTATTTAATGTAATCAATCAGATGGTTTCAATTACTCTGTTTAATTGCTTCTCTTGGTTTATATATTGTTGGAATAAATAAAAATACCGAACTGCCGCAAATATATAGCTTTAACATGATAAAAATGTCATTATATATCAAATGCCATTTGTAAAATAAATATGCTGGATATAATTTGATCAGATGGGTACACAGCCTTCCTTTTGTTTGTTAATTATGTAATAATAAAATTAGAGTTGAGTCAATGAAAATCCAGCGTAAAGCATTCGGGATTTTCATGAATAGAACTCTGCAGTTCATACGTTGGGGTGTCGATATTTCTGTGGATCAAAGAGCTTTTGCAACACCCTGTGAATAAGATAACATGTGCCTAAAATAAGTACAGGGTAACTCGGGGCAAAAAATCTCCATTCGGTGTCTCTGTCATAAACAGGAAACATTAAAATGAGGTACATTGGAATAAAAATAAAAATAATATTATTCTTATTGTTTACGGACAAAAGAAATAGTCCGTATAATCCAATAATGAGTGTTATCCAGTACAGAACAAACTGGCTGACTTTAATTAACATTTGGTAATTCTCATAACAAGGAAACCTGGATGCGATGGGCAGATAATAAGTTCCATTGTGAAGCAGGAAAGCTTTAACCAAGATTAATGGGGCGAGGAAATAGTAGTTAAATGGCTTATTTCGGATGTATAGCTCTGTTAATCTGTCAAACTCTTCTGCCACCTTTTTATCCAGGGAATCATTGTGACCTTTTTGCAATTGGACATAGTCATTTCTTACTTTGTCAACATCGGATCTGCTGTATCCGGCTGCAATGGCATGATCCGGTAAAAAAAAATTGCATGTAATATTTTCTTTAGGCATGAAATAACATCCGGCTGCATTTTCATCCCAATAATGAATTGATCCGCCCCATGCCTTCAGAAATTTGAAACAGGCGTTATCTGCCTTTGAATAATAGGCTGGCGTGTAGCCGGAAGACGTATAAACCTGAAGAGGGACTACTTTTTTATATATGGAATAGTTTCTTATGGTCCAAGGAAGCAATAGAAGCAGTAATGTGATTGAGACAAGGATTGTTCTTTTTACGATACTCGTTAAATAAAAAAAAAATCCTTCCGGGTTCTTGCCCGGCCAGAGGAAATTCAGACCAATTGGAATGTAAAACAGTATAAAATAAGGTTTAAGAACTACTACAATTGCTAAAAATAGTCCGCTTAGAAATAAATCGTTGTTTTTTTTATAGATTAAGTATTTCTGGTAAAAGAAAAGCATTATACAGAGAAAGCTTATTCCAAGACTCTCAGGCAAAATGGTAAAATTATAAATAGAAGAGTTTAAACTGATAATCATAAGCAGGTACCCAATCCAAAATGAAAAAATTGACCCAATAACTCTGTAAATGCAAATTGAAAATATAACAATTGAAATACTTTCAATGAGGACTTGGAAGATAACTATTAAGTCATAAGAAACAGATGGAAGGAATGAAAATCGAAATAAATAATACAAAATGCCATAATGAGGGAGTCGCCCTGCATGTATTTTTTCATTGTTATGGTAATCAGAAAAATATTCTCCTTTGGTGATATAATTGTCGATAGGTTGGATATAAGAATTTGTATCGCCTGCTTTTATTCCAAAACTCCCTATAGCTATATCAGGTCTTGCGCACATTGTCAGATAGCTTAAATACGCCATGCAGGCAAATTTTATGATAAATGTAATTGAGAATAGGGCAATCAAAAAGAACTTGGGGAATTTTATTGGATTATAACATAAATCTGAAAAATATTTATTTATGAGTTTTAAGCTTCCAATCATAATCTATAAAGATATTCTGTGATATTCTTTATACCATTTTAAAAATATGGTTAAACCTTCTTTGAGAGTAGTTTTAGGTTTAACTCCTGTTGTGTTATATAGTAAATTAATATCTGCATATGTTTTTAATACTTCCGTCTTTTTTATTGGTAATAGTTTTATTATGGCCCTTTTATTAATAATCTTTTCAAGTGTATGAATGAAACTTAGTAATGGGATTGGCTGATTGTTTCCAATATTATATACTTTAAAGGGAATTGGATCTTTTCTATTGGTTTTGCTCGCATGTATTAAGTTTAGTATCCCATCTATGGCATCATCTATGTAGGTGTAATCCCTTTTCATTTTGCCAAAATTATAAACATTAATTTTTTTTGAACTAATAATTTTATGTGTAAAATCATAATATGCCATATCGGGTCTGCCCCACGGACCATAAACAGAAAAAAATCTTATCCCAATTGTAGGTAAGGAATACAGATAACTATAAGTATGAGCCAGTAATTCATTTGTTTTTTTTGTAGCTGCATAAAGTGAAGCGGGGTATTCTGTTTTATGATGCTCTAAAAATGGTGTAGTTTTATTCAGTCCATAAACGGAACTTGAGGAAGCATATAGAAAGAGTTTTGGAGGATAAATTCGGCAAGCTTCAACGATATTGAAGAAGCCCGTAATATTGCTATTCATATAGGAGTAAGGATCTACACTTGAATATCTAACTCCGGCTTGAGCAGCAAGATGGATTACTAAATCAAATTTTTGTTTTTTGAACAATTTGAAAATATGTTCTTTGTCCTCAAGGTTCAGTTTGATGAATTTAAGGTTGTATAAATTGCTTTTAACAGTCTTATTATACTTAATTCTATTTTTCTGGATTCCTAATTGTTCCAACCGGTTGTATTTAAGCGCAGTATCGTAGTAGCAGTTGATATTGTCAAGACAGTATATTTCTTCATTGTTCTTTGCTACTCGTAAAGCAAGGTGAAAACCAATAAACCCAGCTGAGCCTGTAATTAGTATCTTCATGAAAATACGAATAAAGCATAAAAATACTTAAATTCATAACTTGATATGCTCTATATTTGTATAGTATTCATTAAATTAAAAACTATAAGTTTGTATCACTTATATCGAATCAATAATTAGTATGAAGTGCAGGACATGTGAAAGTGAGAAGTTGTTTAATTTTCTCGATCTAGGTTATCATCCACCGTCAGATCAATTTAGAAAAAGAGAACAGCTTAATAATGCAGTGATTTTTTATCCATTAAATGTTTATTTATGTGAAGGCTGTGGTTTTGTTCAATTAGGACATATAGTAGACCGAAAAATTTTATATCAGGATAATTATCCGTATGAATCTTCTACAACTCAAGCAGGAAAAAAGCATTACAATGAATTCGCCCATGCCGTGGTAAAATATTTTCAATTTAATTCTACAGATTTAGCGGTGGATATTGGAAGCAACGTGGGTGTATTACTGGAAGGGTTTAAGAATTTAGGCTTGAAAATAATGGGTGTAGATCCAGCCCCTAATATTTGTCAAATTGCAAATAAAAACGGTATCCCTACTATAAATGATTTTTTTGAAAAACATGTTGCAGAGAAAATTGTTTCTTTAAACGGTAAAGCAAGTATTGTTACTGCCACAAATCTTTTTGCGCATATTGACAATTTGTGTGAATTTATGGAGGCGGTTAAGGTTTTATTAGATCCCGTTAAAGGTGTATTTATAATAGAAGCACCTCATTTATTGCACTTGATTAAAAATGTTGAATATGATACAATTTATCACGAACACCTTTCCTATATTTCGATAGAACCCTTAATTCCATTCTTTAAAAAGTTTAATATGGAAATTATTAATGTTGAACAGAAGGACATACATGGCGGTTCAATAAGAATTTTTGTGGCTAATACGAATAATTACGTGATTGATCCAAGTGTTGTACATGTTTTAAATATTGAACAGAAAGAAAGGATAAGAGATAAAAATGTTTTATTGAATTTTTCCAAAAAGGTTATCAATAATAAGCTAGAACTTAATTTGCTATTGAATAGATTAAAAAGTGAAGGGAAGCGAATTGCGGCGGTGAGTGCACCGGCTAAAGGAATGACTTTGTTGAATTTTTGTAATATTGATTCGCAAATATTGGATTTTGTGACCGAGAAGTCAGCATTGAAGATTGGTCTGTTTACGCCAGGCGGTAACATTCCGATTTATTCTGATGCAAAGTTATTGGAAGAGATGCCTGAATATGCCTTACTTTTAGCGTGGAATTTTTCTGAAGAAATTATAAATAATAACCGAATATATAGAGAGAGAGGTGGAAAATTTATTATACCAATTCCTTCTCCAAATGTTATTTAGTACTAAATATTATATATATGAAAATAATAAATACTATAATTAATCACAAGGACGATCGTGGGGTTATAATTGATTTATTGGAGAGTAAGAACATTAATGCAGTAACTTTTATAACATTTGTAAAAGGAGCTATACGAGGAAATCACTTTCATAAGGAAACTACCCAATGGAATTATATTGTGCAGGGGCAAGTTAAATTAGTCAGCCAGTTTAATGATAATGTAATTGAAGAAAGGGTTTTGAAAAAAGGCGAAATAGCTGTGACTTTGCCTATGGAAAAGCATGCATTTGTTGGGCTGGAAGATTCGGAAATGTTGGTTTTTACTCAGGGCCCAAGAGGGGGCAAAGAATATGAATCGGATACATTCAGGTTGGAGAAATTGTTAGTGTAAAAAAATGGCGCATAATAATTTTATTCCTGTAAATATCCCACTTTTGAATGGAAATGAAAAAAAGTATTTGATCGAATGTATTGATACTGGCTGGATTTCATCAGAAGGTCCTTTTTTAACTCAATTTGAAGAAAAATTTGCTGCAAAGATAGGTCGGAAATATTGTATTGCGGTTAGTAATTGCTCTGTAGCCTTAGATACGGCTGTTATATCTTTGGGAATAGGTGAAGGAGATGAGGTGATAATGCCAACTTTTACTATTATTTCCTGTGCGTCTTCTGTAATTCGAGTTGGGGCTAGGCCTGTTTTGGTTGATGCAGATCCGCTAACTTGGAATATGGATGTTTCTCAGCTAGAATCTAAGATTACTCTGAAAACAAAAGCGATCATGGTTGTTCATATCTATGGAATTCCTGTTGATATGGATAAGGTAATGGATTTAGCCCATAAGTATAATTTAAAAATAATTGAAGATGCTGCAGAACAACACGGTCAGCATTACAAGGGTAGGCCAATAGGGAGTTTTGGCGAAATTAGTTGTTTTAGCTTTTATCCAAATAAGCATATTACTACTGGTGAAGGGGGGATGATTGGTACCAATGATTTTCGGCTTGCTGAAAAATGTCGTTCATTAAGAAATCTTTGTTTTAAATCTGAACGGAGATTTATTCACGATGAAATGGGATACAATTACAGGATGACTAATTTACAAGCAGCATTGGGTTTGGCGCAGCTAGAACGGATGGATGAATTTGTAAAGAAGAAAAGGCGTATTGGAGAGTTATATAATCAAGTATTTGCAAATGTGAAGGGAATACAAATTAATTTGGCAAGAACCGAATATGCAGAAAGTATTTACTGGGTTTATGCTATTGTACTAAATGCAGAAATTCCATTTGATGCTGCAGAGGCTATAAAACGTTTAGAAGAAATTGGAGTGGGTGCAAGGCCATTTTTTTGGTGTATGCATGAACAACCGGTTTTTCAAAGAATGGGATTGTTTAAAAATGAAAAATACCCGATCGGTGAGAATATAGCTAGACGAGGTTTTTATATTCCCAGTGGTATAGGAATGAGCGAAGATCAAATTGAAATTGTTGCTCAACGATTTAAGATCATATTTAATGAATATATTTAATCATTATGCAGAGTATTATGACTTGCTTTATTCAACCAAGGATTATGAATCCGAAGTAAACTACGTAGATGGATTAATAAAAAAATATTCTTTATCGGCGAAAACTATCTTGGATCTTGGCTGTGGTACAGGTAGCCATGATTTTCATTTCGCTCGAAAGGGGTATTCTGTTTATGGTATTGATATGTCCCAGAATATGATTGCAATTGCGAGAAAAAAACAACAAGTCCAGGGTCTGCTTAATCTCGAGTTTGTTCAAGGCAATATAGCATCACTAAGCTTAAATAAAGCATTTGACACAATAGTCTCTTTGTTTCATGTAATGAATTATTTTACTACCAATAATGACATGGAATCTGGATTTGCATCAGTATCGCGGCATTTGAAGAGCGGAGCTGTTTTTATTTTCGACTTTTGGTATGGACCGGCAGTATTATCAAACCTGCCCAAAACCGGAGTCAAGAATTTGGAGAATTCCAAAATAAAAGTGAGAAGATTGGTTGATCCAATAATGGATGTAAATCGAAACCTAGTACACGTTAATTACGAAATTAACGTTGAAGAGAAAAGTAGCTCTCAAGTTATTACATTCAAAGAAACGCACACAGTACGTTATTTTTTTATTCCCGAGATAGAATTGCTATTTGAACGATTGGGTATGGAGATTATTAATTTTGAAGAATGGCTTACGTCACGATCAGTTGGTAAGGATACTTTCGGTGTTTGTTTAGTTGCAAGGAAAAAATAAGGGTCTGCAATTTAGATTTGAAATTTACATTGAATGAAAATTGGTATTTGCGCGTTCCCGCTTTCTAGGGGTAAGGAAACTGGGCGTGGACTTGAACGTGTTGTCGATGAGTTTTGCAATTATCTGTCGAAGAGAAATATTCCTTTTGATTTTTATGAATTGGGGATAATTACTAGTGAAATAAAATCAGTATTACTTAGTAATAAATATTTATCAGAATTGAGAAATGCTAGCAGTTCGTGTTATTTTGCTGTGTACGCTGTTTCGGGAGTTTTCCCAGTGTTTGCAAATAAAAAGCCTTTAGTAACACTAATCACTGATTTAATTCCTTTTCACGTCAAAAAATACGACAATAGATTAAAATATGCATTGAAGAGATGGTGTGTAAAACACTCTTGTAAAAATAGTGATCATCTCATAGTAGGCAGTTCGTCCATAAAACGTGAACTCATTAACCGTTTTCATTTAAACCCGAATAAAATAACTATTGTACCTTGGGGAGTAAGTCATGTAACTTTCTATCCGAATAGTAATGTCAGAAAAGTTAAAAATAGGATATCGTTTTTAGGCGAAGCAAAGCGAGCAAAGGGGATAGATTCTATTATCAAAGCATTTAAATATGTTTTAGAAAAGATCCCTGACGCTACTCTTTTCCTGGCGAGTAATGGATATGAATTTGATCGGATGGTAAAATTGGCACGACAATTATTGCCTGCTAATTCATATAAATTTCAGGGTTTTATTCCTGAAGATCGAATTAATGAGTTTTATAATTCTTCTGATTTATTTATTTTCCCTTCCCGATATGGATTTGGATTAAGCGCACTTGAAGCAATGGCATGTGGAGTTCCCACTTTGGTGGGTGATACATTGGACGCTAAAGATTTTTTTACAGATAATGACATGCTTGTAAATCCAGATGATGAAAAACAAATTGCCGAAAAATTAATATACTTAATGTTGAATGAGGATATAAAAATTAATAAATCTAAGCAAGCTCTTGGAATTGCTAGGCAATTTTCATGGGAAGAAATGGGTCGAAAATATTATGATGTATGTTTAAGTGTAATTAATTCTGTCAATAAAATTAGTTAATGGGAATATTCGATTCGAAAAAAAAAATTATTCAACAGCGGGAGCATTATGCTCATATTGCGGAACATTTTGATGAAAAATACAATAGAGAAAATGTCAATCATTATTATAAAATAGAAGAGATTGAAAAAGCTTTTTTAACATATCTTTTGCCCAGGGAACAGGGATGGGATTTTATGGAAGTTGGCGCCGGATCAGGAATTCATGCTGAACATTTTGCAGGGATTTTGGGCGAAAAAATAAAATCATTTTTGCTTTCTGATCTTTCACCCGAAATGTTGAAGAAAGCGCAAAGAAGATTGAGTGGTTATTCTAATATTGAATACATGGCAAGTCCGGCCGAAGAAATAACCACTGTGAAAAAATTCGATGGTATTTATGTAAGTGGTTCCATGCATCATTTTGCGGATTACAAGCAAGCTATCTTTGATATGAGTTTACACCTGAAAAAAGGTGGTGTTATAGTAATTTGTGAACCGAATGTATGGAATCCAATAAATTTCTTCAAAGCTCTAAATGACTATTCTTTAGAAGTTGGTCAGTTTACTGTCACAAGGAAAAATGTTATTGATACACTTGTTGATCTCAATTTTGAAATACTTTCAAGTAGAGTGTTGCATTATAAAAGTGGTAATAGTATATTAAAAGGTATATATCCATATAAAGAATTGGAAAAAATTAGAATGTTAAATTCTTTTGCAATTATGTTTTTAATCGTAGCTCGATTAAAAGAGTAGATGTTTTACAATGTATTTAATGCATGAATTGGATCTTTTCGCGTTTTGGTAAAATGAAATATTACACCAACTATTGCGAGTATAATTTGCAGGCCAAAGATTAAAAAGGATAGTGCTAAGGCCTTCTCAGAAGAAACACCGAGGCTAGATAACGCCCCAATTAATGTTCCTTCCCTTATGCCTATGCCACCTATGGTTACAGGAAGAAATAGAGCTATTGATAGTATAGCTAATATCCAACACCAGTCAATGAATGAGATATTTATCCCTAGTGTCTTGCTTAAGAATATAAACATGATTATACTACACACTTGATACATCATTCCGAGCAAAATACTTAAAAGTAACTTGTTTGTTTCTTTTGTGTATTTATTCCAACAATAAATTATGTTTTTTGCTGTTTCTAAAACATTTTTTCCAAAGCTAGAATTAGTTCTTATTGTGTTAGTAATTTTTACAATAAAATAATAGACAGGTGACCAGCGTAGCGCAAATAAAAATAAAATACCTGCTATACAAATTGAAGTCAGGCCAATTATTATGCTGTTTGCAATATGAACATGAGTGAAAAGGAGTCCAAAAATTCCAACTAAAAGTAAACCAATGATACCTGTGAGCTTATCAATAACAACCGAAACAGTTATTTGACTTATATTGTTTTTTGAATTTCCAAGTAACAAAGCTTTAGCTACTTCCCCGGCCATTTGGCCTGGGAGTATAAGGGAATAATAATAGCTGATGAAAATTAACTTCAATAGTAAAAGGGACGGATAGTAAGGCAATAACAATTTCCATTTAAGTGTATTGACTAGTAAACAAAGAATAGTCAATATAAGGCTTATTCCAAAGACTAAAGTTGAAACATTAAGAATCGATTGAAAAATTTTATTTACATCGCTTATGTAAAGAAACCAAGATATCAGGGTAATTGCAACAACTAGTTTTATTAAAATCCTAGTAGTGGATTTTGTAACTGAGTTCATACAATATGGGTTGTGGGCATTCTTGCTTTTCACTATCAAGAGCAAATTTATTGTTCGATGATTTTTTTTATGTTATAAGGTTTATCTGGAGTGGTATAATGGTAGTTTTTTGCAAGGATGTCTGCTATTAAACCCAATAAAAACATTAAAATTCCAGTAGTGAAAAGGAAGACGGTCAATATTGGTAATATTGTGTCTGAAAGATCTTGATTCTGATCAAAATATTCATATAGAGTTAATAGTGAAAAGATGCCTCCTGTGATCAGAAAGAGAAGTCCTGCTCCACCAAGCAAGTGGAGGGGCCTGACCGCGTATTTGTTCCAGAACCAAATTGAAATCAGGTCAATAAAACCTTTAAATGTCCTTTTCCAATTATATTTTGTTTCACCTTTGACCCTGGGACGATGATTAACTTCAATTTCGCCAATTTGAAAACCTTTAATTTTTAAAATGGCTGGTATAAAGCGATGCATTTCCCCATATAAATTTATTTGTTCAAAGCACTCTTTCTTGTATAGTTTTAAACTACAGCCACTATCGTGAATACTATCCCTGATAAGCACGCTTCTTAGTAGGTTGGCTCCTCTGGATATAAATTTCTTTAGAAAAGAATCTTTTCTTCTTCTTCTCCATCCGGATACTACGTCTAAATCATTTTTTTCCAAATGTTCTATTAAACGTGGGATATCGTTAGCGTCATTTTGCCTGTCTCCATCCATTGTAATTATATACTCATACTTGGCAATTTTTATTCCAGCATCCATTGCCGCTGTTTGTCCAAAATTTTTACGAAATCGAATGTATTTTACAGGAGACAGATTTTTAACAATTTCATACGTATTGTCAGTAGAGCCATCATCAATAAAGATAATTTCAAATTTGTACCTATTCTTAGTAGATATGTAAATTATTTCCTGGTGCAAATCAGAGATGTTATCAGCTTCATTAAATATTGGGATTACTATAGAAATTTCCTTCATAGTTCAGTAACCTAATAGCTTGTATTTAGTATAATCATAACAAATGTACTACTTATTAGAGCGAATCTGTTTAAATTTAACGCAAAATGGTGAAATTATTGTTTGTAAAGTATTATTTTCGTGTGAAATGATGAAACTAAATATATTTAATGGTGCAAATTAATCAACAGATTTTTAGAAAATTATTCTTTTTGTACTTATGTTTTTTGTGTTTTTTAGAATCCTTTTCTCAAACGCTTCCTTATTCTTCCGGTTTAGTATTATGGTATAGGGCAGATAGCGGATTAGTATCATCTGTAGTTGATAGTACTTTACAACAATGGAATGATTGGAGTGGTCATGGAAATAATGCAGTTATCCCGGCAGTTGTGGCTAATCGTCCATTACTTACTCAAGGTGATAATACGATCAGTAATTTTCCTACAGTAAAATTTACGAATGACTATTTTGATACG
>Ga0315912_10000301_pt1 | contig 100560 bp, 98 predicted proteins | sample VfabasoilMG_FD_204469 | JGI IMG/M metagenome (GOLD analysis project Ga0315912, IMG submission 204469) | Garden soil microbial communities collected in Santa Monica, California, United States - V. faba soil | ecosystem: Environmental > Terrestrial > Soil > Garden | place: USA: California... | reverse complement strand
GAAACCGGCACCTGTTGTCCACCCCGTCTAGCAGGGTCGGATTCATGTGCCCAATAGTTGTTCGCCTTAACTCTTATTCAATCCGTTTTAAAAGAATTGCAATAAATGATTCCTCATTCATTTCTCCTGTGATTACTCCCCTCTATCGAGTCGTAATCCAGGGTCCGCTATCAATCTCCATTCATTCAAAGAACGTTTTGATCTGCCTAAGCTGATCAACTGTGAATTCAATTGGCTTTCGCCTTAAAGAACCCAATTTTCAACATTTTCGCCCCTTTCCCTCCGAAAGGGGATGCAAATGTAGCAGTACTTTTTCGTTTTGCAAATGCCCGAAAAGAAATTTTTAGGCTGCGGTAAGCGAACGGTGGATGGTTTGCGTACGATCCGGACCGGTCGAAACTAACGTAATCGGAACTCCCAATTCAATTTCCAGAAGCTTTATATAGTCATTCAACGCTGTTGGCAAACTTTCTTTCGAAATACCTTTCAACTGCGAATTCCATCCCTTCACTTCATCGTAGATAGGAGTAATTTTTTCATGAATAAGTTCGTACGGAACCATCTCTGTAATGGTGCCATCACTCAACTTATATTTTGTGCACACTTTAATCGTCGGAAAGATGCTGAGCACATCAGCCTTCATCATCAACAACTGCGTAACACCGTTGATCATGATGGAATATTTCAATGATGGAAGATCAATCCATCCACACCTGCGCGGGCGGCCCGTGGTCGAACCAAATTCGTTGCCTTCCTTTCGCATCAACTCACCTTGTTCATCCAACAACTCCGTTGGGAATGGTCCGCTGCCGACGCGCGTACTGTAAGCTTTGAATATTCCGTACACTTCACCAATGTGACGAGGCGCTACGCCCAATCCGGTGCAAGCACCGGCCGTGACGGTGTTCGAGCTCGTTACAAAAGGATAACTTCCAAAGTCAATATCCAACAGCGCGCCTTGTGCGCCCTCCGCCAAAATGCTGGAGCCAGCTTTCAGTTCACTGTTCAAAAAATATTCGCTCTCGATCAATTTGAAAGTCTTCAGAAAACTGATGGCGTCGAAGAACTGACTCTCTAACTCATTCCAGTTAAAATCGACCTGATGATCTTTAAGAATCTTGAAGTGAATGTCCGTGAGGTGCTTAAGTCTCTCCTTGAAATTATCAGCCATGATGTCGCCTACGCGAAGTCCCTGACGACCAATCTTATCCTGATAAGTGGGACCGATTCCTTTTAAGGTTGATCCAATTTTATTATCGCCTTTAGCTTTTTCATACGCCGCATCCAAAAGCCTGTGCGTCGGAAGGATCAGCGTGGCCTTTTTTGAAATGAAAAGATTCTGTCGGATATCCAGATTGAACTTGGCCAGCTTTTCGATCTCCGTTTTGAAAACTACCGCATCGAGTACCACGCCATTGCCGATTACATTCTTCGTTCTTTCGCGAAAAATTCCCGACGGTATCTGATGAAGTACGTGCTTGATGCCATCGAATTCCAGCGTATGGCCGGCGTTGGGGCCACCCTGAAAGCGGGCCACCACATCGTACTTGGGTGCCAATACATCTACAATTTTTCCTTTCCCCTCATCACCCCACTGCAATCCTAACAGAACATCAACTTTAGACTTCACTCGGTATACTGATTAAATTATTTTACTTCGGCTTCTGACTGAACGATTTGAAAAATGGCGTTGAGCTTGGTGATCACCAAAAGCTTCTGTACGCTTTCAGACGGTTTCATCAAGTACACATCGCCGCCTTTGTTACGGAACTTCGTCAGGATGGTAATCAACATTCCAATGCCGCTACTGTTAATGTAACGGAGACCGGAAATATCAATGATGCACACCAACACGTCTGACGAAATCGCCTTGTTCACCACTTCAATAACAGCGGCTCCACTATCTTCTCCGATCAGGTCGCCACTGAGGCGCACAAAAAGGCGGTTGTTCTTAATTTCGTGATTAAAATTCATGGGGATTAATTGGCTACAGTTTTACGATTCTCGCAATCGGCCTTTGAACAAGCCGCATATAGAATCAGCGAATGATGAAGAACATTAAAATGCAGAATTTCTTCCACTGTGCTTTGAATGTTTTGAATACGAGGATCACAGAATTCAACAACCTTGTGACATTCGGTACAGATCAAGTGATCGTGTTGCTTGTACCCGTACGACTTCTCATACTGCGCCAGGTTTTTTCCAAACTGGTGCTTGCTCACCAAATCACATTCCACCAATAAATCCAACGTATTGTAAACCGTGGCCCTGCTCACCCGGTAATTCTTGTTCTTCATGCTGATGTACAGAGACTCCACGTCAAAATGGCCTTCACGCGAGTATATCTCCTCCAGGATCGCATAACGCTCCGGGGTTTTTCGCAGCTCCTTGTTTTCCAGGTACGCTGTGAAAATCTTTTTTACCTCTTCGTATAGTTTCGGGTTGGCTACCATTTGAATTAACGGGCAAAGATAATCAGAATAATGACTTTAGGGGTTTCGGATTTCGAGTTTCGGGTTTCGGATTCTGAGCGATCGATTGCAGGTCCATGCGAAACCCGAAATCCGGAATTGCACCTACTCCTTCGAATCGAAGCGACTTACCTTTACTACCCCTTCAACGCTCCTGAGTTTCTCGATGAGCTGCTCCAGGTGGCGCGTGTCGTTAACATACAACATGATCTCGCCCTCAAAAATGCCCGAATCGGTATGAATCGACATCGAGCTCATATTCACTTTCAGTTCCTCAGAAATGATCTTTGAAACGTCGTTGATCAATCCGACCCGGTCGGTTCCGCGGATCTTCAGGCCAGTCAGGAAGGCTACCTCGTGCTGAGAGGTCCATTTTGCTTTCACGACACGGTTTCCATGATGAGATAAAAGCTCAGGCGCATTTGGGCAGTTTGTGCGATGAATCTTGATGCCTTCGCTGACCGTAACAAACCCAAATACTTCGTCTCCGGGAATGGGTGTACAGCATTTTGCCAGCTTGTAATCCACCACGTCCATGTCTTCACCCACCAACAAGATATCCTCGTAGCGGCCCTTCACCTTGGTAATCTCCTGCTCCACGGCCTTGGCGTCCGCTGGAATGTTGGGCCTGCTGCGAATCGGCGACAGCGGTTTGTTCTCAACAAATCGCTTTAGATCTGTTGGCGTGATGAAGCCCTTGGCTACTCGATAGAACAATTCGAAGTTGGCTGGCACTTTAAAGTATGCCCGCATCAACTCAAATAATTGTTGGGAAGGTTCTTCTTTCAGCTGCTTAAGCTTTCGGACAAGAATCTCTTTACCCTCTTCGGCGGCCTTCTTCTTGTCTTCCTTCAGTTCGTCCTTGATACGAGACTTAGCTTTTGAACTTACCACAAACCGCAGCCAGTCCTCATGCGGTTTTTGTTTGGACGAAGTCAGGATTTCAATCTGATCCCCATTCTTTAAGGTATAGTTGATCGGAACCAGTTTGTTGTTAACCTTGGCGCCAATGCATTTCGAACCCACCTGGGTGTGGATTTCAAAGGCGAAATCCAACGCCGTTGCACCATAGGGTAAAGTTTTCAATTCGCCCCGGGGTGTGAAAACGAAAACTTCTTCGCTGAAAAGGTTCCCGCGGAAGTCGTCGACGAAGTCGAGGGCCGAGTGATTGTTTTGCTCGAGCAGATCGCGCACGCGGGCGAGCCATTTTTCAAGGTTAGATTCCGCCGTGACATTGGAGTCTTTGTATTTCCAGTGCGCAGCATAACCTTTCTCGGCGATTTCATCCATGCGCTTACTACGAATCTGAACCTCAACCCATTGACCATTCTTGGCCATGACTGTAGTATGCAGCGATTCATACCCGTTAGCCTTGGGTGTGCTGATCCAATCCCGGAGGCGGTCCGGGTTTGGCGTGTAGTAGTCGGTTACGATGGAATACACTTGCCAACACAAAGCTTTTTCATGCTCCATGGTCGTGTCCAGGATAATGCGGATGGCGAAGAGATCGAAGACTTCTTCAAAGGGAATGTTTTGCTTCCGCATCTTATTCCAGATCGAGTGGATCGATTTGGGTCTGCCTTTGATCTCGTATTCGATATTCAACTTATCCAGTTCCTCGTTGATGGGAACCATGAACTGTTTGATGAACTTGTTGCGGGCAGCCTTCGTCGCGTCAATTTTTTCCGCGATGGAATTGTAAAGGTCGCGATCGGTAAATCGGAGGTACAAATCCTCCAACTCCGTTTTCATCGCATTCAATCCCAGGCGATGCGCGAGCGGCGCGTACAGGTAGATTGTTTCGTTCGCTACCTTCAGCTGTTTGTTGCGCGGCATGCTGTCGAGCGTGCGCATGTTGTGAAGACGGTCGGCGAGCTTGATCAGGATTACGCGCACATCTTCCGAAAGCGTGAAGAGCATCTTTCGGAAATTCTCCGCCTGCTGAGAAGTTCCGTACTCAAATACGCCGCGGATTTTCGTGAGACCATCAATAATGCGCGTGATTTTTTTGCCGAACATCCGTTCGATGTCGGCGAGTTCGATATCCGTGTCTTCCACAACATCGTGCATCAAGGCGGCTATGATCGATGTTGTTCCAAGGCCAATTTCTTCCACGCATATTTCAGCAACGGCCAATGGATGAAAGATGAACGGTTCACCGGATTTCCGGCGCATGTCTTTGTGCGCTTCGAGCGAAAGGGTAAAAGCCTTTTTGATCAGTTTTGCGTCGCCATCCTTCAGAATAGGTTTGGCCTTGCGCAGTAATCTTCTGTAGCGGTTAATGATCTCTCTTTTCTCCTGCTCGGCGTCAATTACCATCATGAAAACCTCTGGCTTTTAGTGGATTAGCGAGGTCTCGGGCCCTCTCTCCACGGTATCTGAATTAAAAATTTAAACTATTCTTTATTTCTGAATTATCCATAAATTTGCGCTCCTTTTCCGAATGTGGCCTGCCCGAAATTGATCGGATAGTCGCTGCAATCGGAACACTACCAAACTCCGGATGTGGCGTAATTGGTAGCCGCGCCAGACTTAGGATCTGGTGCCGCAAGGCGTGGGGGTTCGAGTCCCTCCATCCGGACACAAGTGAACCCTCGTTGTACTGTTATAACCATGCACGGGCAAAGAGGGTTCTTACTTTCTCCTGTCACCATCAAACATTTTGAGCTTTGGAAATTACACTGAACAAAAAAAGCAACACTGAAGGTCTTATTAAAATTAAATTAACGGAAGGGGATTATCAACCCCACGTTGAAGAAAAAGTAAGGGACTATTCCCGCAAGGCCAATATCAAAGGTTTCCGGCCGGGCAAGGTGCCCAGCGGGGTGATCAAGAAAATGTTCGGTAAGTCAATCCTTGTTGACGAGATCAATCACCTCCTTTCTCACAAACTTTCTGACTACATCAAAGACAACAAGCTCAGAATTCTCGGCGACCCGCTTCCCAATGAAGCGAAGGCCCGCGAAATTGACTGGGAAACTCAAAAGGACTTTGAGTTTGAATATCAAATCGGTATGGTGGAAGACTTCGCTTACGATGTTTCCACCAAGGTGAAAGTAAAATCGTTTCCGATCGAAGTTGATCAAAAGACCATCGACGAAACAATCAGCGATCTGAAGAAGCGTTTCGGAAAAGTTTCTTACCCGGAAACCTCCGAAGCTGAAGACAACCTGTTTGGAAACCTGGAAGAGAAGGGCGGCGACCTGAAAAAAGAATATGCTTTCATCGCCATCGACAAAGTAGAAAAGAAAGAGCAGAAGAAATTCATCGGCTTGAAAAAGGACGATGCGGTTGAATTCGAAGTCAGCAAAGCATTCTCCGATGAAAAACTGATCGCGCAACTGTTGGGCATCAGCGAAGAAGAAGCAAAGAAGGCGAAAGGAACGTTCACGTTCAAGATCAGCACGATCAGCCGCACAGAACCCGCGGACCTCAACCAGGAATTATTCGATCGCGTTTTTGGAAAAGACGTGGTTACCACTGAAGCGGATTTCGTTCAAAAGGTTAAGGACACCGTTTCAGAAAACTACAAACGGGAAGTTGAGCACTTCCTGGATCATCACATCGAAGATTACTTCCTGGAGAACACCAAGATCTCCATGCCGAATGAGTTCCTGAAGACATGGCTCATCGCCACCAGCAAGGGCGAAGTTACCAGCGACATTCTTGACAAAGAATTTGACTCGTATACCCGTGGTTTGAAGTGGGACCTTATTAAAAACCGTATCGCTGAAGACAAGAGCATCAAGGTTGAATCCGACGAGGTGCGCAGCAAAGCGAAAGATCTCATCATCGCGCAATTCGGCGGCCAGGCCTTTGCAGAACAACTAGGCGATCGCCTCGACGGCATTGCCGACAATTATCTGCAAAATGAAAATGGACAGAACTTCATGCGCCTGTACAATCAGTTGCGGAACGAAAAGATCATGAAGTTCATCAAGGAAAACATCACCATCCAGGAAAAGAAAGTTTCTGTGGATGAATTCAAGAAGATTGTGGAAGAACACAAACACTAGAAGGTTCACGGTTAACCGTTTACCGTTAACGGTTGTGCGGGTGTGAGCGAGTGTCTGCAGCAATCCCAATAAAATCTTATAAAAAACGTCAATGGTTTTAGTCCGAGGTAATCGAGGGCTAAAACCATTTTTCTTTAAAGATGGTTTACCACCTGAAAGGTTGGAATTTTGGGTAGGGATAGCTAAGATTACCTTAATTTCGAACGCATTCAGTCGTTAATCCATTCAACACTATGAATAACAACAACGAATTCAGAAAGTATGCCGTGCACCACCTGGGCATGAGCGGCCATACCATTGACAGTTACGCCCAGAAAATTGAAAACATGACGCAATACGTTATCGAGGAACGCCCCGGTAACTTTCGCGCCATCGATGTGTTTACACGCTTAATTTCGGATCGCATCATCTTCCTCGGAATGGGCGTCGATGATCAGATCGCTAACCTCATCCAGGCTCAGCTTTTGTTTCTGGAGTCTTCGGATCCGAAGAAGGATATCATCATGTATATCAATAGCCCGGGAGGTTCGGTGTATGCCGGCCTTGGCATTTACGATACCATGCAATACATCAATCCGGATGTGGCCACCATTTGTACGGGATTGGCAGCTTCCATGGCGGCTGTGCTCTTAACCGCCGGCTCTGCGAAGAAAAGGTCGGCCCTGCCACACTCACGAATAATGATTCATCAACCGATGAGCGGCATGCAAGGTCAGGCGTCAGATATGGAGATTTCACTTCGTCAGACACTGGAGGTTAAGAAGGATCTTTACAACATCCTGTCTTCCCATAGCGGCCAGAAATACGAGAAAATAGAAAAGGATTCCGATCGCGACTACTGGATGCGAGCTTCTGAAGCCAAGGAATATGGCATTATTGACGAAGTTCTGGAGCGTAAGAAGCCCAAGTAATGTGCAAATTCTCAATGTGTCAATGTGCCAATTAAGTGGTACCTTTGTGAAATTCCGGTGCCTTTCATTTGCACATTGACCAATTGTTAATTGACTAATTAAGACTATGGCTGAAGTTACCTGCTCCTTTTGCGGACGAAGCAAAAAAGACGTTGACCTGATGATTTCAGGTATACACGCCCACATTTGCGACAAGTGTGTAACGCAAGCCAATCAAATCCTCAGCGAAGAAAAAAAGAGCAAGACTGAAGCAGGCTTTTCGCCCAACTTCAAACTGATCAAACCTCGCGAGATCAAGAAATTCCTGGACGAATATGTTATTGGCCAGGACGAAGCCAAGAAGATCATGTCCGTGGCGGTGTACAATCACTACAAGCGATTGATGCAACGGAAGTTGGAAAGTGATGTAACGATTGAGAAATCAAACATCATTATGGTGGGTGAAACAGGAACGGGTAAAACCTACCTGGCCCGGACGCTGGCAAAATTGCTGCAGGTTCCTTTTTGTATTGCAGATGCTACGGTCTTAACCGAAGCGGGCTATGTTGGAGAAGACGTCGAGAGTATTTTGACGCGACTACTCCAGGCAGCAGATTATAATGTAGAAGCAGCAGAACGCGGCATCGTGTACATCGACGAGATCGACAAGATTGCCCGCAAGTCCGATAACCCGTCCATCACACGTGATGTTAGTGGTGAAGGTGTTCAGCAAGCATTGTTGAAATTATTGGAAGGTACAGCGGTGAATGTTCCCCCGCAGGGTGGACGTAAGCATCCCGATCAGAAGATGATCACCGTGAACACAGAAAATATTCTCTTCATCTGCGGTGGTGCGTTCGAAGGTATTTCCAGGTTCATCGCGAACCGGTTGAACACACGCCCCCTGGGCTTTGTTGCGGGCCACGATGGATTACATCCCGGCGACATCGACAAAGACAATCTGCTTCAGTTTGTCACCTCACAAGATTTGAAAAGCTTCGGACTTATTCCTGAATTGATCGGCCGATTGCCCGTTGTTTCCTTCCTCAATCCCCTGGATCAGGAAGCCCTTCGAAGAATACTCACAGAACCCAAGAATGCGCTCGTCAAGCAATACAAAAAATTGTTTGACATGGAAGGCATTGAACTGGAACTCAAAGACGGCGCGATTGAATTCATCGTTGAAAAAGCGATGGAATATAAACTCGGCGCCCGCGGACTCCGGAGCATTTGCGAGGCCATCATCAATGATGCCATGTTCGAGTTGCCATCGGAAAAGAACACCGACCGACTGGTGATCAACCGCGCATATGCTGAAGAGAAATTCAGCAAGTCTCAGTACAGCAAGCTGAAAGTCGCCTAAGGTTTTTCACCCAGGTATTTCAACATTAAGGTAGCCGTATTTTCTGACGCGGATCCTGTGTCTAAAATGGAAAGGATCTGTGTGTATCCGTCCAGCATGGCCTGTCGATAGGATTTATCCGTCATCATTTTTTGCAGCTCAGCCGAAACGTTTGTTTCGTTGGCTTTCGATTGAATCAGTTCCTTTACCACCGCTCTTCCAGCAATTAAATTCACGAGCGAAATAAACTCCACCTTGACCATTAGTTTTGCTAACCAGAAAGAAATTCGGTTGGCTTTATACACGACTACCTGAGGTACTTTAAAGAGTCCCGTTTCAAGTGTTGCTGTCCCGCTGGTGACAATCGCGGCCGAAGCGTTTGTGAGTAAATTATAGGTGTCCTCAAAAATCAATTTCACATTCGGAAATGCGAGCAGGGGTTGATAAAAAGAGTTATCCAGATTATTCACGGCCGCTACTGCAAATTGATAGTCCGGAAAATGTTTAACAACCTTCGCCATCAGGGGAATAATTGTTTTCAATTCCTGCTTTCTGCTTCCCGGCAATAGCGCGATGCAAGGCCGGCCCTTTTGTATACCGTTCTTGTTCAAAAATTCCGGATCTGGCACGTGTGCTTTGACCGCGTCAAGAACAGGGTTTCCAACATAATGCGACTCCCAATCAAACCTTTTGAAAAATTCCTTTTCAAACGGCAAAATCACGAAGAGCTTGTCGACATGAGGTTTCAACCACAAGGCACGGTTTTGATACCAGGCCCAGTACTTTGGAGGTATGTAGTAAAAAACCCGAATTCCATTTTGCTTGCCGAACCGGGCGATCTGCAAATTGAAACCACCATAGTCAATCAGGATGATGACATCAGGTTTGTATTCAAGAATGTCGGCTTTGCATTTTCGTATGTACTTCTTGATTTTGTTGGCCTGCAAAATCAGTTCGGCCAATCCCATGAAGGCCATTTCACCATAGTGAACGGCGAGTTCGACACCGGCTGCCTGCATATACTCGCCACCAAATCCTCGAAATTCAGACGCAGGAATTTGCGCCTTGACGGCTTTCACCAGATTGCCGCCATGCAAGTCACCTGATCGTTCACCGGCAATGATATAGGCTCTCATGCAAAACGTTGGGGATTATTCTCAGACTGGTTCACCAAAATACTCGACAAAGTTGCGCGGTGTTTCGTAGAGTCTTATACAATGCAATTTCCCGAAGGTTGTAATGGTCGGGATTCTTGCGTTGAGTATTCTCCAAATTTCAATGACCAGGTTCTCACAGCTGGCGAGCTTTCCCTGCATAAAGTCGACATCCATGTTAAGGTTTTTATGATCCAGTTTCTCAACAACCTCCTGGCGTATGAGGGTACTCAGCCTTTTCAAATCGACAACAAAACCCGTGTCCGGATCCGGAGTGCCCTTGACCGTAACGATGAGCTCAAAATTATGGCCGTGCCAATTCTCATTGGCGCAGGGCCCAAATACCTCAACGTTCTTTTCCTTCGACCACTGGGGGTTGTAGAGCTTATGGGCAGCGTTGAAATGTTCTTTACGCGATATGTATAACATACAAAATCGTTTACCGTTTGACTACAATAAACCTCCAAAATCGAGGCCTTTTTAGATTCGAGCCAGCGAAATTAAACATTGAACCGTTCATCCTTTAGCTCACCAAATTGTGCCCTAAATGTAGTAACCTTGCCCCTTATTTTCCGCTTAGTTTAGCTTTAATGCGTGTACTTCTACTCCTCCTACTCTGCTTTCCATGGGTCATCAGTGGTGCCCAAGGCGTCAAGGATATTTTTGTGGATCCTTCCTCCAATGGTAAACCTTTAACCGTCTTTTTACAGAGGCTGGAAGAACAATATGATATTGACTTTATCGGCAACAGGGAACAGCTTTTGCCCATGTCTGTTACCGGGATTGTAGAGCGACAGCGCCTCACAGACTATGTCGAAAACATGTCCTTTTTTATTAAGCCCATCCGGGTGAGCGACCAAGTGATCATGTTGCTTGACAAAACATTGTTTGACTCCCTGTCCACGCCAGAGCCGCTCATCTTCTTTCAGGATCCCAAGGATTCCAAAACTTCCTTTCATGGCGTTGTAGTTGACGAATCCGGCGAACCGCTGAATGCGGCACATATTTATTTTCCGTCGTTAAAAAAAGGAACGACCACGAAGGCTAACGGTGAATTTCAGTTTGAAACCACCAAAACCGATTTTCTGGTCATGGAAATTAAGTACGCAGGCTATGATGCCCGATTGTACGTGCTTGGCTTCAGTTCATGGGGAGAATCGAAGCAAATGTTCTCCAAGCTGTTCCCGAGTTCCAAGGAACTTGTGGGCGTAACCATCACTGCTGAAAGGGTGAATGAAAAAGTGATCAGCTCCGTCACCGGTATTGAAAAAGTAAGCATGGAAACGATCAAATCGCTTCCCACCTTCATGGGCGAAGTGGATCCCATTCGAAGCCTGTCGACATTACCGGGTGTAACGACCGCTGGTGAACTGGCGTCAGGTTTTTACGTTCGCGGTGGGGACGCGGGACAAAACCTGATTCTTCAAGATGGCGCGACCATTTATAATCCATCACACCTTTTCGGATTTTTCTCGGCCTTCAATCCCGACATGATTAGCGACCTCACACTTTATAAAGGAGGTGGACCTGCGAATTTTGGAAGCCGCCTTTCGTCAACGCTGGATATCGCGCTAAAAAACGGCAGTACATCCAAGCACACCATTCAGGGAGGCGTGGGCCTCGTGTCGAGCCGCCTTGCTGCCGAGGGTCCTTTGTCGAAAAATAAATCATCGTACATGGTTGGCGGAAGAATGTCTTACGCTAACTGGTTGTTGCAGGCCAGCGGAAAAAATCAGCTGGAGAATAGCAATGCAAAATTTTATGACGTCACGGCCCGGATATTCCAGACTGTCAATCAAAATAACTACCTCACGTTGTCCCTGTACAATAGTCATGACGCGTTCAAACTGGAGACTGATTCTATATTCAGTTGGGGAACATTCAACTTAGCCTTAAAATGGGACCACACCTTCAAGGAACGTTTGTTTTCCACGTTGTCGCTTACCAGCAGCAACTATTTCAGTGAGGTAAAAAGCAACAGTAACATTGAAGGATTTACCTACCGCAATGCCATTAAGAACGCAGGACTAAAGTATGACATAACCCATACGCTTGGCGAGGAGTCAAAAATTCTGGCGGGAATAGAATCTACCGGCACGCTGATTGAGCCGGGCAATATGGTTCCCGACGAAGACGCCTACAACATTGACCCGCAAAACATGAGTGATCAGCGATCACTCGAAACCGCCGTCTACCTTCAAGGCGATATAAAACTTTCTGATACCTGGTCGATTTTTGCAGGACTACGGTACTCTTACTTCTTAAGACTAGGGCCTGAGGGTATATACACTTACGATTACAATGACATGAACGGGAGGTATCCTGCTATCAAGGATACCCTGGATTATTCCTCAGGAGAAGTTATTCAGCAGTTTAGCGGGCTGGAGCCACGGATATCGGTGAGGTACCTTGCCAATAAGAACATCTCGCTGAAAGCCAGCATTTACAAGGGGTATCAATACCTTCATCTCATTTCCAATACAACATCCACGACACCGCAGGATTACTGGATTGCCAGTGGACCGTACTTAAAGCCGCAAATGGGAACACAGTATTCACTAGGGTATTTTCAGAACATGAAGGAGAATGTGTACTCCTTGTCTGTTGAAGGATTCTATAAAGACATTTCCAACGCCGTCGACTACATCGAAGGCGCTGATATCACCCTGAACCCTGCGCTCGAGGCAGGATTGTCGCAAGGCAAGGGAGTGGCTTACGGACTGGAGTTCGCGTTCAAGAAGAACAGTGGACGACTGACGGGCTGGTTGTCTTACACCTATTCCAGAAGTCTGCGAAAATTTCAGGCCGAGACAGGCAGTAAAATTGTAATCAACGGCGGAGAATACTATCCTTCGGCGTATGATCAGCCGCACATCATTTCACTGGTAGGTGCTTATAAGGTCGGTCTTCGGGGTGTGTTATCCGCCAATTTCAATTACAGCACAGGTAGGCCCATCACCATCCCTACATCAAAATTCTCCTACGACGTTTACCTGTCAGTACTTAACTATTCAAAGCGAAATGAATATCGGATTCCCGACTATCATCGCCTGGATATCTCCTATACTATTAAAGAGAAACCCCGTAAGACAAGTCGGTATGAAGATGAATGGGTGTTTTCGGTGTACAATGTCTACAGCAGAAACAACGCTTACTCTATAACCTTTGATCGGTATGGGCAAGCACGGAAACTTTCCGTGCTGGGAAGCATCTTCCCGTCGATTACTTATAACTTCAAATTCTAAGAATGAAATCGCGCTACATCATATTTATTCTATTCGCGGCAAGTTGCGTTGAACCTTACGAATTTCGCATTACCAACCAGGCGCCGGCGCTGGTTGTTGAGGCCTTTATTTCCGACAAGTCATATAACGAGACACTCGCCTATCCTTCAGATGGCCGGTACTTTAGTGTGAAGCTCAGTAAGACGAGCGATGTCATTAACGTTCGACCAGAAAAGGTACAAGGCGCCTACGTAACATTGATGAACGACTTGAATGAAACCTGGATTTACACGGAGTCGCTCTCGTTCGCAGGAGAGTACCTTCTCCTGGATCCGGATTTCAAAGCCGAGGAAAATAGGCAATACAAACTATCCGTCATGACCGGCGATGGAGAAACTTATGAATCATCATGGGAACGGATAACAACCACTGATGTTCCTGCCATGGGAGACATCGGGTTTACCGAAACACAAATCAACAATGGTAAAGGCGCAGTTCCAACCAGGGGCGTGATTCCAAATGTCTCGGTCCCCGAGAACAACACCGGTGGCCCGATCTATTACCGCTGGCAGTTTGCTCCCACGTGGATTTGGGTTGCTCCGATGCACTACGGACCATACCGGACCTGTTGGGCCTCAAGCCCCTACTACATAATAAATTATGCCACGCAGTTAGATGATGAAGGTGGATACAAAAAAGATCTGATCTTCTTAAAAACTGATCTTAACGAGCGCATCCTCGAGGAATTCTCATTGCTGGTGATTCAGCATTCCTTGTCAGAAGACAACTATTACTTTTGGAAAGAGATGCAGGATCGCAACCAGGGTAAAGGCATTTTCGACAATCCTCCTTATAATCTCAATACCAATTTCACTTCGCTGAACGAAGAAAAGAAGGTGTATGGATTTTTTGGTGTCGTGGGTGAACAAGCCAAACGTTGGTATTTCAACACGAAGGATCTTTCCTACAGTATTCCAAATACCCTTTTTGATGAGTGCAGTACCCCTTGCGGTCCTGGTTGCCCTCCGCCCAATTGCTTCAATTGCTTGCGCTATGAAGCCGAATTCGTAACGAATATTCAGCCTACGTGGTGGGGGCGATAGTTCGGTAAACCGGTAAATCGGTAATCAGTAAGTAGTGACTAGTGGCTAGTCATTAGACAGTAACTGTGCCCTTATTTGACCAGGGAGTCAAATGTCTTTGGCGAGCGTCCACGCCGGAAATTCGATGGGCTCAATGAATGTCCAACGTAGGTTTCAACTGAATATCCGAATCCACAAATGCTTATTGTTGCCGTTGAGCTCAAAGGCAACGTTTAATGGACCGTCAAAACAAAGTACAGGCCTTCGCTCGCCCTTTCGAAAGACTCGAGAAACTTATCCTGTAATTCCTGCAGCGTTTATTGAGATGCGTGGAACGGCACCTTGAGGTCACGCAACGTCTGCTACAAACGCCCCATAAAATAAGAAAGGCCGCTTGCGCGGCCTTTCTTTTATTTATCGTGCTAGACGAATTCGATTAGTTAACGTCCCAGAACAAACTTGCATCTGGAGAGTCAGAATTGAAATTCGCAGCAGCTTCTGCCCACTTCGCACCGTTAACAGTTTGTTCGTTAACAGGGTAGATCATCCGCTTAGGAATTGACAGAGCATTAGGAATGGTCGGTCCGCTAGGAGGCAACAGTGTAGGTGCATCCAATCTTCTCCATTCAACCCAAGAATCCCAACCTCTGTTGTTCAGCGCAATCCACTTCTGGCGGCCAATTTTCTGCTTGTAAGTACCCGTCGCAGTTGTGTAAGCAACTTGAGGATCGAGCAGGTATGTAGTTGCAGATCCACCCCAGTAAGCGATAGACGCTGTAACAGCAGCATTGTAGTGAAATTCCGCAGTTCCGGATGCGATCGTATAGGTTCTTTCAACAGCTTCAGCAAGGAGGAATTCCACTTCAGCATAATCCATCAGGAGCGCTTCAAAAGTAGGCTGAATGATCGGTGTTGAAACGTGCGAGAAACTAGCATATGCATTAGAGAATCCATAGTTACCACCTCTGTACTGCGCTTGTCCAGCAGGCCAAGCCTCGGCAGGAATTGCAGGTGCAGTAGTAAAGTAGGCAGAAAGTCTAGGATCGTCCACGGTAGTCAAGAATCCATTAGGATTCGAATACGCGTGTGCAGGATCAGGACCCGTGCCAGGATCGTGGATGTAATTTCTCTTCATCGCATTCACAATGGTGTTCGCCATTACGAAGTCTTCGCGGCTTGAGAACAATGGATTCAAGTTAGCCGAGATCGGGTTGTTGTTCGGCGGCGCGCTAATGTAAGGGAAGCGGGCATTGTCTGCCTGAGCCTGAATAAGGTTAGCAAAGTTCGAAGCTGCGCTTTCAACAATACTCTTAGCTTTTGTGTTGTTCACATCGGCGAGGAGCATACCCATTTTTAACTTCAGGGAAGTTCCGAATTTCAGCCATTTCGCAGCGGAACCGTTGTATAACAGGTCAGCTGTTCCAAAGCTTGCGTCAGCCGTAGACAACATGGCGATCGACGCATCGAGTTTGCTTAACACATCATCGTATACGCCTGCAGCATCATCGTACTTAGGCGTAGAGATTTCTGGGTTCAATGCTTCGCTGTAAGGAACATCTCCGAACGTGTTCAACAGCACATTCCAGCAATACACCTCAAGGATGCCGATCAATGCCAACTGGTTGTTCTTTACACCAGCTACCAGTGATGCATCTTCCTCTACCAGGCGGCGAGCTTCTTTCAAATCAGAAAGCGCGTCACGATAGATGGAGTTCCACAGGTTCTGAGAATACAAACGAGCAGTCATGTTGTAACGAGGCTCATCCAAATACGTCGTGGTTGCCCAATACTGAACAAACATTCTGTAATTGTTATTGTTCACGTTAGGCGTGGTCAACGCATCGGTCACGTTCTTCAGCGCGTTGGTGAACAGCGTTCTGGCTGGCACAACCGACGCGCGCTTTTGGTCTATGTTCCAATCCTCATGTTTGTCAACGCAAGCCGTCAACAGCACAATGGGAAGGACTAACATTAATATTTTTTTCATAGGTGTAATTCTTAGAAAGTAAGTTTAACATTAAATCCATAGTACTTCACCATCGGATACGCACCGCTCTGATATCCACCGTTGGTGTTACCAGAACTCAAGCTTTCTTCAGGATCTGAGTACTCCATCTTCTTGTCGATGATCCAGAGGTTACGTCCGATCAGTGACAAATCAACTGCCTTAAACGCTTTCAAGCCGCTAAGAACTGACTTAGGAATAGAATACGTCAGGGCAAGTTCTCTCAATTTAATGTAGCTACCATCGTACACATACCACTTGTGCGGCGCACCGGAATATCCGTTAGCAGCGTATCCGAAAGGAAGCTGACCATCGCCATCCACAGCCATACCGTACACGGTGTTAACAGAACCATCAGCCTGAACACCTGGCAACAGGATACCACCGCCGTCGGCAACATCTGCTCTCTTAGGATTGCCTTTTTCGTTCAAGCCAACACTGTTCGGGTAAAGACCAGTTGCTTCACCATACCACTGATCGAGTGAGAAAATATCGCCACCGTGGCGGATATCGATCAAGAAATTCAGGGTCAAGCCTTTGAATTCAAGCGTGTTGTTGATACCACCTAACCAATCCGGGTTTGGATCGCCGATGATGATGTTGGAGGCAGCGGTGGTTTGATAATAACCAGCTGCGTTAACTGTTGGCTGTCCGTTTGTGTAAACGAAATCCTTACCTCTGATCACACCATAAGGCTCTCCCTTCGCTGCGTTCAATGAAACGCCGCCCTGGAGTGTAGCTAATGGATAGTTCAGGATCTCAGTACCATCGGGACTAGTGTAAAGGCTAACAACTTCGTTTCTGTTGCGCGTGAAGTTCACGTTGACTCTCCAAGTGAAGTTGTCAGTTTGTACCGGTACACCGAAAACTGAAGCTTCGATACCCTTATTCTGAACTTCTCCTGAGTTAACCCAGCGGCCAGTATATCCTGTTGCACCAGTAACGGCAACGTTCAGGATCTGGTTAAATGAATTTGTCTGATAAGCTGTCAAGTCGAAACCTACACGGTTTTCGAAGAAGTCAGCCTCGATTCCAATTTCATAGCTCTTCGTGTTTTCTGACTTGAGCTTTTCATTAGGTTGGATATTCGGAAGCGAGAACATCGGAATAGAACCGAATGCTGTCGGCTTGTCGTATACAGGGTAAATGCTCAATGCAGGAGCATCGTTACCTACCTTAGCATAGTTTGCTCTGAGTTTACCATTGGACAACCAAGGTGCCTTCAACAATTCAGAGAACACAAAGTTTGCTGAAACTGAAGGGTATTTGTAGCTGTTGTCGTTAGTCGGCAGCGTTGTTGACTTGTCCTGACGGAAAGTTCCTTCGATGTACACAAAGTCTTTGTAACCAAACGTAGCGCTGGCGAACACACCATCCACACCGATTCTTTCAAATTCTTCGGTTGGAGGGTTGATCGGGCTCAAAGAGTTGGAAAGTGAATAAAGTCCTGGTACAACCAAACCACCGTTGGTAGCTGCACGAAGAGACTGCAACTGGCTTCTACGCATGTTAGTACCCACCAAACCGTGGAAACTGATATCTTCAGTGATATCCTTCTTAAAGTTTGCAATCAGGTCAAAGTTCTGTTCAGCAAAAGATCTGTTAAACCGAGCGTATCCTGCGGTTCCAGCGCTTCCTACTGCCAGACGTTCTTCTTGCATATCGGTAGTTCCATCATAAGACGCACGGCCCATGACGCTAAACCAATCGGTAACTTCGTAGTTCACGGTTGCATATCCGAAGAAGTGATCACGTGAATCATTTGAGTAGTTCTCATAGCGTGACCAGTATGGGTTATCAGAGTACAGTGGTCCTGTAGCAGCAGCGTTCCAGTTCCAGGTTACGTTCTTTCTGTTTCTGAAATAAGCCTCTTTCTGCTCCTGGATGTCAACGTTAGTTTGCCACCACTGACGGAAAGTTTGGTTAGGGTTACGGCCGTTGTAACCAGTTCCGTATCTACCGATACCCACGATACGGGAATAGTTAGCAGAAGCTGTTACGGTAAGTTTCTTCGCCAGTTCTGAAGATGCCTGGAAGTTGAATTGATTCTTATCCAGGGTACTGTTAGGCAATACGCCTTTTTCATCAGAACGGGTGTAACCGAAACGGAAAGTAGTTTTATCGCCACCAGCAGCAAGTGAAATGCTCTGGTTAGACGTTACTGCAGTTTCGTAGAAAGTAGTAGGATCGTTCTCAGCAGCTACCCAAGGTTTTGCTTTGTGGTAGTTAGGTGAGAATGGATCGAGTGCATCCCAGTGGTAAACCATCTGTCCATCGAAGATAGGTCCGTAAGACGCATCGTCACCGTATACAGGGATGGGCAGGGTACCATCGTCATACGTGCGTGTTCCACCGAAAGCAGGAACGTAACCAGCACCGTATTCCTTCTGATACTTGGTGTAAGTGCTCTTATCAATTTGACCCCAGGTGATACCTGAGTTGATAATGGCTTCGAATGAATTCTTCTTGCCTTTTTTGGTAGTGATCATCACCACACCGTTTGCTGCACGTGAACCGTACAGGGCAGTTGCAGCGGCACCTTTCAATACGTTTACAGAAGCAACGTTATCAGGGTTAATATCGGCTGCAGCATTTCCGTAGTCAACACCTACACCACCAGCGCGCTGAGCAGCTGTGTTCGTGTTAGCGTTAGAAACAGGAATACCATCAATTACAAAAAGAGCCTGGTTGTTAGAACCAATTGACTTGTAACCACGGATAACCACGTTGGTGGATCCACCCATGCTGTTACTTGACTTAATGTCAACCCCAGAAACTTTTCCTGAAAGTGCATTAACGACGTTGGTTCCTCTTGCCTGTGCAAGCTGGTCTCCTTTAACTTGCTGCGCTGCGTAGCCCAGTTCGTTCTTGTTTCTTTCGATACCAAGGGCTGTTACGACAACTTCACTAAGTTGAGTGACATCCAAAGAAAGAGCAACATCAACAACAGTTCTCTCACCGATCTCAATTTCTTGAGATTGAAGTCCGATGAAAGTAAAAACTAAAACTCCGCCTGTTGCAGGCGCGGAAAGTGAAAATTTACCGTCAGCATCAGTTACTGCGCCGGTTGTAGTTCCTTTAAGAACAACGTTCACGCCGGGAAGGCCGGAGCCGTCTTCAGCAGCGGTCACCCGGCCTGTGACCGTTCGCTCCTGTGCCCACAACTCGCTGCTGGCGAGCGCAAACACCGCTGTTAAGCATACTAGTAGAATTCTCTTCATACTGTAAAAGTTAGGTTAATGAAAATTTTAAATACGCGCCCAAACTTATAACAAAATAATAACTCACAAAAGGTGAGTACCCCAAAATTTAGTATGCATACATAAATTAAATACCCCTAAATGGGGCATTTAAAACGTTTGTGCTACGGTTTCGGAGATTGGAAAACCGCTTTTTGAGCGATTTAAAACGATTGCTAAGCGAATGCTTGTTAGTTACTGGACGATCTTAAATTCTATTCTTCTGTTGAGTTGCCTGCCAGGTTCAGAATCATTGGAAGCCAACGGATTACCTTGGCCATATCCCTTGGCCATCAACCTATTTTTATTTATTCCATTATTAATCAGGTAGTTATATACGCTCTGGGCTCGTTTCAAGGATAGCTGCTGATTATAGGATACAGAGCCCTGATTATCGGTGTGACCGGCGATCTCTACGCGAAGAGCAGGGTTTTCATTCATGAACCGAATAACTTTTTGAAGCTCCGGAATAGACTTACTCTTTAATTCATATTTATCCAGGTCGAAGAAAATGTTATTCAACACGGCCGTGGAGCCAATCCTGGCCTTCTCCAACTCAATGTTCACTACAATCGGTACAAAGTCTGAAACCTCCGAATAATTGAAGTTCATGCTCTTAAATAGATAACCCCTTTTATTTATATAGAGTGCATAGTCGGCGCCTTGCGTCAAAACCATCAGGTATTCTCCGGAAATAGAATCGGACTCGACCAGCGACTCCACCTTGTTGTCCTGCAGATTGATTAATTCGATAGAGGCTGAGAGGAACCGTTTGCTCTCTTTATCGGTGACCACGCCCTTCACGTAGTTGCTACGGAACTTAAGTTGGTTCTCCGCCGGGATTTCGAGTTCATAAATTTTGCTCGGCGATAATCCGTTCGCAAGTGTTTCCTCATGCGAGTAGTAGCCACGCTTTCCGTCCGCTGTAATGAATAGCGAGAATTGATCTTCATGGTTATTGATGGGCGCGCCGAAATTCTTGGGCGCCGTCCAACCGGTAGAATCCTTTTCGCAATAAAAGATATCATACCCGCCAAATCCAGGCAGTCCGTTAGAAGCAAAGAACAAGGTCTTGTTATTGACGTGTATGAACGGCGAGATCTCATCGAATTGAGAGTTCACCTGCTTGCCGGCATTAACCGCTTTGGTCCACTTGCCCCTTTCATCAAGGGTGGAAACCCAGATGTCTCTCCTACCTAATCCATTTCGTCGGTCTGATACGAAATATAATGTCCTGCCGTCCGCGGAGAGCGATGGCTGCGATTCCCAGGCAACGCTGTTGACATTCGGTCCGAGATTTTTGGGTTCGGTCCACTCATCGCCAATCCTCATGCTCTCATACAAATCACAGCTGCCGATCCCTTCCCGGCCAACGCAAGAAGTAAAAATCAGTCTGCGTCCGTCAGCTGAGATTGAGCAGGTTCCTTCATTCAACCGTGTATTAATATTTTTTGATATCGACACGGGTGATCCCCAGTGACCACTTTTTCCTTTTCTAGTCACCACGAGATCTTCATCGTCGTTGGGTCCGTGCCCCACGCGGCGTGTAAAAATCAGTTGTTGCTGATCGGCGGTAAGCGCTGGGAAGTATTGCATGGCAAAACAGTTCACCGTATCGCTTAGCGGTCTTTGTACAAAACCGGAATTCTTACCCTTGTTCTTGTTGGCAAACTCAGCGCTCCTGAATAATGATGTCGCCCGGTCGACCTTTTGCTTATTCACGGTTTCGTTATTCACGAAAGCACTTAACACCCTCATAGACTTCTCATACTCGCCGATCAATAAATAGATCTCGCCGAGGTCGTACCAGAATACTTTCTGCTTCTTGATATCTGTTGTCAGGCTCAGGCCTTTCTCATAATTCTTTACCGCCTCAGGAAAGTTCTTCATGTTGAAGTATACCAGGCCCAGGCGATAATACGCCTCCACAAATTCATCATCCTTTGCGATGGCTTCGTTGAGCATGGCAATCGCCTGATCGAACTGTCCACGGACGCGGAAGTTATCCGCTTGGGTATACAGCTCAATGGCTTTCTTGGACTTGGTGCTTAACGTCGACTGGCCAAACGATGGAATTGAAAAAAATAAGAGAACCAGAAAAATGATGCGATTCATGCCTAAAACTAAAAAACAATGTTGGATACATCAATTTCAGGCGCATCAAACTCCATCAGCGCATTGATGAGCTTGCAACTTTGAAACAACTTGAGGTCTTCGATACGAACGTCCTCTTCCTTGATTTTATTTTCCACCAACAATTTTTGCCGCTGCGTTCCCCGCAACAATGCCGACCAGGGCGTAATCCACCGGTTTCGGCTTTTGAAAACAATATTGGCGAACGACGAATCCGTGATGAAACCTTGCTTGACAATAAGAATGTCATCGCAATCCTTTCTTAGCTCAAATAATTTATTGAGCAACCTGCGGTCCGCATATTTAAATTCATAGTTGATCCGTTCGTGCTCCACAATTCTGAGGCTCTTGATCGGCTTGTATTGATAAGGCAGGAATTCGACTTCCTTCGAATTCTCATCGTAGGTGATGCGGCATTTGTATAGCCCCTTATCCGGTCGTTCTAATTTTGTCAGGAATGATTCGAGATGGAAATACTCCCCGAGGCCACACAACGTTTTCATCGAACGGTTCATGCGTTGTTCATGAAACGACAGATTATGGAATTGTCCGTCGAGCAGTTTGATCGATTCAATCAACAGGGACATACACTTTGTCGATAGTTTCCTGATACTCTGACTCCAGAACACTTTGGGTAGTAATTCCGGCGCCGCTCCGATAAAAGTATTTTCCGTTTGCTCTTTCAATAAAACGAATCATCACTCCACTATCAAGAATTTTTCCATCAAAAAATCCCATCACTCCAGTGTAGTAACCTCGATCCTCCCCTTCCGCTTCTTGTATGATTTCTAAGGTTTTTGACTTTGGTGCGCCACTAATTGAACCTGCAGGCAACAATTTTATAAAAATATCACCCAAATGGGTTTTATAATCATCCGCCAATCTCCCAACAATCTCGGAACTCACTTGCAGCAGGTTCTTGTTTCGCGTTCTGATTTCCTCCACGTACCGGAAACGCGTAACCTCCACCTGACTGGCAACCTGGCTGAGGTCATTCCTGATCAGATCGACAATGGTAACATGCTCTGCCAACTCCTTTTGGTCTCGCAGAATCACCTCGCGCGCTCCCGGCTTGGATGCATCTATGGTTCCTTTCATCGGATAAGAATGAATCCGGCCATCCCTGATCTGAACAAAAATCTCCGGAGAGAAAACGAGGAATTCGTTGCGATAGTACAGTTTATACTTCGCGGAAGTGTTGAAAAAAATTTCGCGCAAGGATCTGGAACTTTCGACTTGCGTCTTGAACGTCAGGTTGGTCAAATAGGAATCGCCATAGTCGAGGTGGTGAAGGACGCGATCAAAGCTGATCTTATAATCAGAAAGTGTAACAGGGCGCAGATTAGTAAGGTCCGTGCCAACCGAACGCGCAGCCTTTGACGCTATAAAATTTGAGACACCATTGATCTGAAAGAGTATTTCATTTGAATCAATCTGATCCATCCGCGCGATCACCGGTTTCTTCATTTCGAAATCAATCATGAAGAAAAAGGGAACTTCGTCTCTCCCCCATTCATTCATCTGCTTTCTGAAATCCGCGATCGTCATCACGCAAGATAAATTGATAATAGATCAATGGCCAGGATCAGTGGATCAAGGTATATTCATGTACTTGTGCACCTGCAAGGATACTTGCCACTTCGGATTGGCCTTCACATAATCAATAATCAGTGGAAGCACCTCCTTTTCTTTCGACCACTCCGGTTGCAAGAACAACTGACAAGATGGGCGAACCAGCGCAGCATGCTCTTCGGCCCAGGCAAAATCACTCTTATTATATACGATGACTTTTAATTCGTCAGCCTTATCAAAGATTGAGGGATCGGGTGCTTTGAATTTTTTCGGCGAAAGGCAAACCCAATCCCATGTACCGGTCAACGGATAGGCGCCTGACGTTTCAATATTTGTTTTAAGTCCCTGCTCTTTCAGCGCTGCTGTAAGTTCGCGCAGATCGTACATCACCGGTTCTCCACCGGTTACTACAGCAATATTACTTCCGCTGGCCTTTGCCCTCCGCGCCATCTCGTGAACGGAAACCTTTGGATGGGCATTTGCATCCCACGATTCTTTCACATCACACCAAACACAACCAACATCGCATCCACCCAACCGGATAAAATATGCGGCGTGGCCTTGATAGTATCCCTCTCCCTGAATGGTGTAAAAATCTTCCATTAAGGGGAGCGTGACGGGCTGTATCGTTGATTGGAGTGCCAAATGAAAATTCTGTTCTTAGAAGTACGAATGACGAAGTACAAATCCGATTAATTCGTACTTCGTCATTTGTACTTTGTTATTTTTACGGATGTTGCAGCTCTGTAGCGCGCAGTGTGTTCAACAGTAAAGATGCAATCGTCATCGGGCCAACACCGCCGGGAGTAGGTGTTATGTAGGAACACTTTGGTGCAACCGTTTTGAAGTCGACATCACCCTGGATGGCCCATCCTTTCGGATACTGCGGTCCCTCGACGCGCGTAGTTCCGATATCAATAACCACGGCGCCTTCTTTCACCATATCCGCAGTGATCAATCCTGGCTTGCCGACAGCAACCAGGAGGATGTCGGCTGAGCGGGTGTAGTCCGACAAGTTCTTGGTGAACTTATGGCATATCGTAACGGTCGCCCTGCCTTGCTCGGTGAGCATCATGCTCAATGGCGCGCCAGCAATGCGACTTGCTCCAACCACCACCGCGTGCTTTCCTTCTGTTTCAATATTGTAACGACGAAGCAATTCCATTACGCCGTACGGTGTCGCTGGCATGAGGAGCGGACTCTTCGAAATGATACTTCCGAAATTGTGGTTTGTAAATCCGTCTACGTCTTTGTCCGAGCGAATCTTCTCGGTTACTTTTTCTACCGAGATATGTGGCGGTAGTGGCAGCTGAACGATGAATCCATCGACGTCGTCATCATTATTCACGTGATCGATGTGCTTCAATAATTTTTCTTCTGAAATGGTATCGGCAAAGCGCATCATCGTATAGTGAAACCCCACCGACTTGCATGCCTTTACTTTGTTGTCGACGTATGTCTGACTGGCACCGTCATCCCCTACCAGAATAATGGCAAGGTGTGGAACCTTCTTGTTTTGCTCCTTGCGTTCCGCAACCTTATGTGAGATCTCATTCTTGATGTCGGATGAAATCTTCTTTCCATCGATTACAGTAGTAGTGGTTGTTTCAGTCATACGAAAAAGGGACGTTAATCAATTTTGAGTACAGCCATAAACGCTTCCTGCGGCACTTCCACGGTTCCGATCTGACGCATGCGTTTCTTACCTTTCTTCTGCTTCTCCAACAATTTACGCTTCCGCGAAATATCACCGCCATAGCATTTGGCGATTACGTTCTTGCGGATCGCGCTGATCGTTTCGCGCGCCACGATCTTCTGACCGATGGCCGCCTGTATCGCCACTTCAAACATGTGACGGGGAATCAACTCTTTCAATTTCTCGCACAGTTTCCTGCCCCACTCCTGTGATTTGCCGCGGTGCACGATAGCGCTGAGCGCATCTACCTTGTCACCATTCAACATCACATCCAACTTCACCATGTCAGATTCCCGGAAACCAATCAGGTGATAATCCAGCGATGCATATCCGCGAGAAATGGATTTCAGTTTATCGAAGAAATCGAATACAATTTCAGAGAGTGGCATTTCGAAGGTCATCTCTACGCGATCCGTTGTCAGATAATGCTGATTCTTGATTTGTCCGCGCTTGTCCATACAAAGCGTGATGATCGCACCGATGTATTCGGACTTGGAGATGATCTGCGCTTTTATAAATGGTTCTTCAATGCGATCCAACCGCGTGGGGTCTGGCATTTCCGATGGTGCGTTGATGCTAATCTCTTCTCCATCGGTTAAGTAAGCTTTGAACTGAACAGAAGGTACCGTAGTAATGACGGTCATGTTGAACTCCCGCTCGAGGCGCTCCTGAATGATTTCCATGTGGAGCATGCCGAGGAACCCGCATCGGAAACCAAAGCCCAATGCAGCAGAAGTCTCCAATTCCCACACGAGTGAAGCGTCATTTAATTGAAGTTTCTCCATCGCATCACGCAGTTCTTCAAACTCCGATGTTTCCACGGGATAGATGCCCGCGAAAACCATGGGCTTAACCTGCTCGAATCCTCTCAGGGACGGGGCCGGATTTACCACCGTGGTGATCGTATCTCCTACGTGGACTTCCTTCGCTATTTTAATACCCGAGATGAGGTAGCCTACATTCCCTGCGCTAATCTCATTTTTTGGTTTCTTGTCGAGTTTAAGGACGCCAATCTCGTCCGCATTATATTCCTGACCCGTGCTGACGAATTTAATCCGATCACCTTTCTTGATGGTACCATTAAAAACGCGGAAGTAACATTCAATACCCCTGAAGGAGTTGAACACCGAGTCAAAAATCATCGCCTGCAGCGGAGCTTTCGGATCTCCCTGCGGTGCCTTGATACGATGAACAATCGCCTTTAAAATATCTTCGATACCAATGCCTTCCTTTGCACTGGCCCGTACCACATCTTCGCGTTTGCAGCCAATGAGTTCAACAATCTCATCCGTTACTTCTTCCGGCATGGCGTGCGGTAAATCGATCTTGTTCATTACCGGAATAATCTCCAGGTTATGCTCAAGGGCCAGGTACAAATTAGAAATTGTCTGCGCCTCAATTCCCTGGCTGGCGTCCACAATCAGGAGGGCACCTTCGCAGGAAGCGATCGCACGGGATACTTCGTAAGAAAAGTCAACGTGCCCCGGCGTGTCAATCAGGTTGAGGATATACTCCTTCCCATCCATTTTATAGTTCATCTGGATGGCATGGGCCTTAATCGTAATGCCCTTCTCCTTTTCCAGGTCCATATTGTCCAGGACCTGAGCTTCCATCTGGCGCTCGTTCAGGGTTCCCGTGAACTCTAACAGCCTGTCTGCCAGTGTACTCTTGCCATGGTCAATATGGGCGATGATGCAAAAATTGCGGATGTTTTCCATACCCGTCTGTTCCTCAGAATTTTGGATTGCAAAAGTAGGAATTATTGCCGGATTAACGGCCCCCCGGATCGAGGATAAAACGGCCAATCACCAATAAAAAAGCACCCTTTCGGGTGCTTTCAATTATATCAATTTCAACCGTTTGATTTAAACAGAAAAACTTTCGCCACAGCCACAGGTACGGCTGGCATTGGGGTTGATGAACTGGAAACCTTTGCCGTTGAGGCCATCGGTAAAATCCAGCGTGGTACCCAGCAGGTACAACAGGCTTTTTTTGTCGACGAGAATCTTTATTCCCTTGTCCTCGAAAATCTGGTCAGCCGGATTGACCTTATCGTCAAAACCCAGGTCATACATCAAGCCTGAACAGCCGCCGCCTTTAACAGAAACGCGGATGTTGTGTTCGTCGGTTCTACCCTCCTCTATTCTGAGGGATGCAATTCGTTCTTTTGCTTTGTCAGTTACGAGTATCATATTCTTTGAATTCGGCCTCCCGGCCGCATACAGTTCAAAACCTAAACTTCTCTTTTGCTTAAAAAGTTCGCTTCGCGCACAAAGGTAAAAAATCTTCGTCCTGGAAGTTGACTAAGGTTTCTTCATCTGGCTGGCACTTTTTCCGCCATACTGGATGTCGTTGTAGTACTTCTGCTTTTTCTTGCCTTCGGAAGTTTTATAGTACGGCTTCGGGCCGCACGCACACAGCGTCCAGGCAACAAGGACGACCATCATCACAATTCGCTTCTTTTTCATTTCTTGGCTGGTTTTGCTATGCAAAATTAACAATAAATACCCCATGCTGCCTATATCCTTTTACTTTTGCGGATGAATGTTAACTCCGGTCGGTAAAGCGATTGGACCTCCACGCATATGAGTGAAAAAAGATCAGAAATCAGCCAGTTGGGTGAGTTTGGACTAATCGATAGAATTAAGAATAATACATCCCTTCAAAACAAATCTTCCGCCTTCGGTATTGGCGATGATGCCGCGGTGATCGACGCTGGCGATGATTATCTCCTGGTTTCTACGGACATGCTGGTGGAAGGAATTCATTTTGATCTCGCTTACTCGCCACTGCAACATTTGGGTTATAAGTCGGTGGCGGTAAACGTCTCTGACATTGCCGCGATGAATGGTCGCGCAGAGCAAATCGTGGTGAGTTTAGGACTGACCAATCGTTTCTCTGTGGAAGCCATCGATATGTTGTACGAAGGGATTCGCGCGGCGTGCGACAACTATAAGGTTGATCTCGTCGGTGGCGATACTACCTCGTCGGCCGCGGGCCTTGTTATTTCTATCACGGTTATTGGTCGTGTAAAAAAATCTTCCATCACCTATCGTTCCGGGGCAAAGTCGAACGATATCCTTTGCGTAACGGGGGATCTGGGCGGCGCATTCGCCGGCTTGCAAGTTCTCGAGCGCGAAAAGGAAGTCTATCTGACCAATCCAAACATGCAACCCGACCTGGAAAAATTTGAATACATCGTCGGGCGGCAATTGAAACCGGAAGCCCGGACAGACATTGTCTTTGACCTGGAGGAGAAAGGCGTTAAACCGACTTCCATGATTGATATTTCTGATGGATTGGCCTCCGAACTTTTTCACATCGCCCGATCTTCCGGCTTGGGGATACGGGTCTTTGAAGACAAAATTCCGATTGATCAGCTGACCTATGAGACCGCGGTTGAATTCAACCTTGATCCCACCACGTTCGCGTTGAATGGTGGTGAAGACTATGAGTTACTCTTCACTATCAGCCAGGCGGATCACGAAAAAATCAAAAACCACCCCGACATTCATTTGATCGGATATGTTCACGATAAAAAAGGTGAGAACCTGTTAATCACCAAGCAGGGCAACGTAGTGCCGCTGCAGGCGCAGGGCTGGGACCATTTCAAATAGTTACCGGTCGCCGGTTTCCAGTTGCCGGTGACTGGCGACCGGAAACCGGTGGCAGATTTTTAGTCTTCCGGGAATGGGATGAACACGAACCTCGTGAACTGTTCATCAATCACAAACAGGCAACAAAACTCGTCCGGGTTTTTGTAGGCTTCCTCGAAATTTTGCTCCTTATCTTTTTCCACCAAACCGCGCTGCAGAAATTCATCCAGGAAGGATGCGTAGTAGTTCCATTTGGTACGACTGTTGGCTTGATCGAACAGCAACTGACCGATCGGTTGTTCCTCTTTGCAAATGGGGAAAATCGGAAAGTCAAATCCTGCTTTTCGAATTTGATAGGACGCTTCCTTGAGCGCGTCGGCAACGTGAACAAAATCTTCTGAAATCGTGCCGAGATATTTCCCGCTTAGTTCCGGATCGTTATTCATGATTCTTGATGAGGCTGCAAAATTAACGATAGCGGCTTATATGGCCAGTTCATTTTTGAGATAATAAAAACTGATCTGCATGTTTTTCGAGTTCCGGAAAAAATACCCGGAACTCCGTTTCAAATTCCCCGTAGTGTCGGATCAAGTCGTCAACGGCTTCCTCCATCCCGGATTGATAAGGCGTTCGGCGGGCCATGCCGGTTAACGCTCTTTGAATTCCTTCTGTTCGCGCATAGTTCACCAGCCAGTTCCCGTTGATCATGTAGGGCAGCATTCGCTGAACATCGTCGGGCAAGGTGTCGAGGTTGGCTTCTAACGTTTGATAACTTCGCGCGGCAAAATCAGGAAGCAATGCATCGTGATAGTCGGTCCAATTTTTAGCCAGATAATGATCATAGAAGACATCGACAATTACACCGGAATAGTGTCGGTACTTCGGACGAAGCCTGTTCTTACTTTGCTGCACAATAGGATGAGTGTCAGTAAAGGTATCGATCGCCCGGTGCAGCTCAACACCTTTAACTACCATGGGTGCCAACTGACTGAGTGCCTGCCGTCCCTTCACAAAATCGCCGATAAAATTCCCGACCATGATGGAGGTATTATCACCGGACAAAAAAAGATGGGCAAGAAAATTCATTCTGGCATTAAAGGTATTGTAATTTGTAACTAAGTTTGACTGTTGGCCACTGTATAACACCGAATTTCACGAATCCATTTACGTCATCCAATGTCGATCATAAATAAAATGAAAATGTTGATCAGCCTGGCCCAGATTGATGGCAAGGTTGCCGACCGCGAGATAAACTACATTATCAACATTGGCCGGGCCAATGGATTTGAAGCCGATCAAATCACCGGGTTGATCGAATCCAACCACAAGCTGATCATTCCAGACAATTTATCGGATGATGAAAAATTTAACTACATCTTCACGCTGGTCGAGTTAATGAAAATTGATGAGCGCATGTACAAAGAAGAGATGATGTTCTGTTCCAAAATCGCGATCAGTCTCGGCTACGATGAGGAAGTCATGTTCGACTTGCTGTTGAACGTAAAAGCCGGAACGATGACGCCTACCGAAATGGATTCCCTGAGAGCTCTTACGCGCAAACACCTTCTGCCTAAAAAATAACATTCATGAAAAGATTTTTCCTGGCCATTCTTTTATTTGGGTCTTTCTCCCTTTTTGCTCAACGCACCATCGTCCACTGCGGAAACCTTATTGACGGAAAGTCAAACGCCGCACAAGAGCAGATGAGTATCATCATCGAAGGAAACAAAATAACCGGCATTGAAAAGGGCTTTTCGAAACCGGGTGCCGATGACAAACTCATCGACTTAAGCAAGAAGACCGTGATGCCAGGCCTGATCGACATGCACGTTCACCTGGAAGGTGAAACCAATAAAGATCAAAATCTACAGCGATTTACTTTAAGCGATGTTGACGTCGCCTTTCGTTCTACGGTCTTTGCGAAAAGAACTTTGTTGGCTGGCTTCACCACCGTACGTGATTTAGGCGGCTCAGGAGTGAACATCGCTCTGCGCAATGCCATCAATCAGGGATTGGTCGTTGGCCCAAGAATGTTCACGGCTGGAAAATCTATTGCAACAACCGGTGGTCACGCCGATCCAACGAACGGCTATCGACGTGAACTCATGGGCGATCCAGGTCCAAAAGAAGGTGTGATCAACGGACCCGATGAAGCACGACAGGCGGTTCGACAACGATACAAGGACGGATCTGACCTGATTAAAATCACGGCAACCGGTGGCGTGCTGAGTATTGCCAAGGATGGTAGCGGCCCACAATTCACGGATGAAGAGTTGGCTGCCATCATTGAGACCGCCAAAGATTATGGCATGCACACGGCAGCGCACGCGCACGGCGCGGAAGGAATGAAGCGCGCCGTCCTCGCGGGCATCACAACGATTGAGCATGGCACGAAGATGACGGAGGAAGTGATGGATCTCATGATTAAGAAAGGAACATTCTATGTGCCCACGATTTCAGCGGGAAGATTTGTTGCCGACCAGGCTAAGGTTCCAGGATACTACCATCCGCTCGTTGTACCGAAAGCGTTGGAAATCGGTCCGCAGATCCAACAGACTTTTGGCAAAGCATACAAGCGCGGCGTTAAGATTGCGTTCGGAACAGACGCCGGAGTTTTCCCGCACGGTGAAAATGGAAAAGAATTTACTTACATGGTGGAAGCAGGCATGCCAGCGATGGAAGCTATCAAATCAGCTACCATTGTGAACGCCGGAATTTTAGGAATTGCCGACAAGATTGGAACAATCGAAGCCGGAAAACTCGCCGACATCGTCGCTACCGACGACAACCCACTGAAGAACATCAAGACGATGGAGACCGTGAGTTTTGTAATGAAGGAAGGCGTTGTTTACAAGCCTTAGCTACTCAACCACAGCAATACATTTCAGTTCTATGGCAATCGGTGTGGGCAAGGCATTGACCTCCACCGTTGTTCTGCACGGCTGACTTTCCGTAAAGTATTCAGCATAAATCCGGTTGAACGTTTTGAAATCGTCCTTCATGTTGGTGAGGAAGACGGTGACGTCAATCAGATTTTCCCAACGGGAGCCGGAGGCCTCGAGAATCGTTCGAACATTTTCAAAAACAGAATGACACTGCTTCTCGATATCGTAAGCAGCAATTTTTCCGGTGGCGTCGAGCGTTACACCCGGAATTTCCTTTGAACCCTTTTTGCGCGGACCTACGCCCGACAGGAACAACAAGTTTCCTACTTTGCGCGCATGGGGATAGGCGCCTACGGGTTCGGGAGCACTATCGGAAAATACTTTGCTCATCGTTCTCAGGACAATTTAAATTTAATGGGCAAGACAAACTTCATCTTGGCCGTTTTACCCCGGATATTTCCAGGAGTCCACTTGGGCATTCGCTTCACGACACGCACGGCTTCCGCATCCAACGCCTTGTGGACCCCTTTAATAACTTCTACTTCCGAAAGCTGGCCAATTTCGTCGACCATGAAGGCCACAAACACGGACCCATCAATTCCCATACGTTTCGCTTCCACGGGATATGTTAGAGTGTTATATAAAAATTTGGCCATAGCCTCAAAACCGCCGCGGTACTCGGGCTGGGTTTGAAATTCTTTATACTCAACCTGAGTCGTTCCGAATCGAACGCCTCCCAGTAGTTTGGATTTCGCATAAGACTCCTCGAATAGTAACGTTTCGTTTTGATAACCTTGCCAAACGGAATCACGCAGCCCTGCTCTGACCAAACCCTTTTCGAGAACATAAACGTCGTCCTCCTTCAGGAAATAACAAGCGCATGTTCCCTCGCCGTCCTTCACGAGCTGGTGTCCCAGAGAATCCCAATAATTAATAATCTTGAAGTCATACTCGTCGTTATCGCTGATGCTGCCCTTACTTTCGGGATATTGAAAAACTTCATGGGGTTTGCTGTTGGGATACCACGACATATAGTATCCAACCCATCTATCTTTCAAAAACGAACCTCTCGTCTCCGGTTTGCCGTTGTCATAATACGCCAGCTGTAATCCGTAACGAAAACCTTCCTTATCGTACATCTCCCTTCCCTTCATCGCATGGTTATGGGTATAGTAGGAAAAGACCGTATCCACATACGACTCAATGGTGTCCGTACTGTACACGCTGTTCAGAAATAATACTTTGCGCCCGACCTTATAGTAATAGCTTTCCGCCTCCGTTGATTTCTTACCCTCGCGATCAAAGTATTCTTTAACAACAGACTGGCTATTCCCTCTCACTGCCATGAACAGTAGCACGATAAAAAACAATTCTCTCATAGGTAACGATTTCATTTCACCCCGAACACCAAACTTCCCCAGTAGCTCTGCCAATCGGCTTGCGAATCGGATAAGCGCTCCATGGTCACTACGCTCACCATCCAGGGTCCACCATTGCTGACGCGCGTTTCAATCCAGCCTTCCTTATCGGTGTAGATATTTTGCAGCGTCGTTCGGTTGTCTTTCCGGTTCCACACTTTAACACGCGCACTGAAGAGCGGCTTACCTTTCGCTAAAATCCGAAACCTCATCATCTCACCTTTCTTAACTTCGTATGGATTCTTTTCAGGGACAATTTCGATGGGCCAGCCCATTACTTTCTTATACACATCGCTTGCTTTTGTGCCAACCTGTAACAGCAGTTTGCAGTGGCGGGAGTAAAATTCGCGGCCAACCTTTTCCAACTGGTTATTTCTCTCGCGGTAGTCATAAGCTTCATCCAGTCCATCCTCTTTCAGATAAGCATTGAATGCTGCTCCGTCAAGCTCGACGAAGGAATTGGTGCTTTGCATGACTATCATTTGCGTACCTTCTTCCGTCAACGGAACTTCCAGCTGATCTTTCTCACCTTCCTTGACTACACTTTTTAAATCCTGACTTGAAGTAGTGCCGTATTGCATTAATGTCTGGAGCTTTTCCTTTTTGAGCGTCCACGGTCCAGCGATAAAATTTTCGCCCACCACCAACGATAACGATGCCTTCTCGCCTACAGAAAAAAAGAACTTCTGCGGCTGCATCCAAAACTCATGGGCTTGGGCAATCGCTGCGACCAGAACTATGATTGAAAACAGAATCAGTCGTTTCATTTCAAAGAAAAAATTCAGGATTCAAGATTGAAAAATTGAAAGATTGAAAAATTAAAAGCTTTATCGAATCGAACCTCCCAATGTTGAAATCTTACAATTTTGCAATCTTTCAATTATTTACCATTCATGATCTCTTCAATCTCCTCAATTTCGATGGGAATGTTTTTCATGAGATCGAGGACGCCATTCTTTTGAATTACGACATTATTCTCCAGGCGAATTCCCAATCCTTCTTCGCGGATGTAAATACCTGGCTCCACCGTCCACACTTGCCCGACTTGCATTTTGTGATACATGCTTCCTACATCGTGCACGTCCAATCCGAGTTGATGGCCTGTACCATGCATGAAGTATTTCATGAACAATGGCTTGTCTTTGGATTGGTTTTTTACATCCTTTTTATCCAGCAGTTTTAATCCGATCAACTCACTTTCCATCAACTGCTGAATTTCTTTGTGATACTCAAAATACAGTTCACCGGCTTTCAGCATTTTAAATGCAGCCTGGTGAACCCTGAGCACAGCGTTGTATACATCCTTCTGACGCTTGGTGAATTTACCATTGACAGGAATGGTTCTCGTCAAATCAGCATTGTAGTTGGCATACTCTGCGCCGACATCCAGCAACAAAACATCGCCATCCTTACAAGGCAAGCCGTTATCAATGTAGTGCAACACACATGAGTTTGCGCCCGAAGCAATGATTGGTTCGTAGGCAAAACCGCGCGACCCGCGCGTCAGGAATTCATGGATCCATTCGGCTTCAATCTCATACTCCTGGACACCAGGCTTCACAAACTTCAGCACGCGTCGGAATCCGAGTTCGGTAATATCGCAAGCGCGCTGCAGCAAATCGATCTCATGCTTCGACTTCACGCTGCGAAGCCGGTGCATGATCGGCGCCAGCCGTTCATACTTATGCAAGGGGTATTTCTCGCGGCACCATTTTACAAATCGCACCTCGCGTGTTTCGATCGGGACATCGGCCCGGTAATGATCATTGGTATTGAGATACACGTGTTCAACATCGCCCATCACCATCATGGTGTTGAACAACTTGGGGAATTCTGAAACCCACAAAACCGTTTCGATGCCTGTTTGCTTTCGTGCTTCTTCCTTGGTGAGCTTGTGGCCTTCCCAGGTAGCGATGAGATCGCTCGTTTCACGGAGGAACAGTACTTCCCTGAATTTCTTATCCGGGAAATCCGGACACAACACAACCATGGTCTCTTCCTGATCTACGCCGGTAAGGTGGAACAGATCGCTGTTTTGGCGGAATCGCAGGGTGCCATCAGAATTAGTGGGCATGACGTCGTTCGCATTGACCACCACCAACGAATTGGACTTCAACTCCTTTACCAATCTTTTCCGGTTGCCTTCAAAGAGCTCTTTCGGAATGCTTTTGTATCTCATAGTGTATTGTTACTTTCAATCATAATTCTCCATGACCCAAAACGGCGAGGCAATTTAATCCAAAACTCCATGACGCGCATGATCCGGAACGCCCGACTCTTATTAATTCTTTGCATGCTTTCCATGGGAGCACAAGCTCAATGGAAATATGAACCAACACCCGAAAACATAAAGAGCCGCGAATGGTTTGAAGACGCCAAGTTTGGATTGTTCATTCACTGGGGTGTCTACAGCGTGCTGGGTGACGGCGAGTGGGTCATGAACAACCAACAGATTCCCGTGAAAACATACGAGAAGATTCCAGCCTTCTTTAACCCAACGGGATTCGATGCGAAAGCCTGGGTGCAAATGGCCAAGGCCGCGGGAATGAAATACATTACCATCACCAGCAAACACCACGATGGATTTGCCATGTGGGACAGCCAAGTATCCGGTTACAACATTGTTAAGCAATCACCTTACGGAAAGGATGTACTGAAGATGCTCGCGGAAGAATGTCGCAAGGAAGGGATCAAATTATTCTTTTATCATTCTCAACTCGACTGGCACCACCCCGATTACTTCCCGCGCGGAAGAACGGGGGGCGAATACACAGGCCGCCCCGAGAAAGGCGATTGGTATAAATACCTCGACTACATGGACGCTCAACTCACCGAACTATTGACGAACTATGGCGACCTTGCCGGGATCTGGTTCGACGGCATGTGGGATAAGAAGGATGCTGACTGGCGCCTCGAGAAAACGTACAAGCTCATTCATCAACTTCAGCCTGGAGCGCTCGTCGGCAGCAATCATCACATGCCTCCGTTCGAAGGCGAGGACTTCCAGATGTTTGAGAAAGACCTGCCAGGTCACAACACCACGGGCTTCGCTCCCGAGCAAAAAATCGGCGCGCTACCGAAGGAGACCTGCGAAACCATCAATCACTCCTGGGGCTTCAACCTGAAAGACCAGGCGCACAAAAGCAAAAAGGAATTGATTCAATACCTGGTGAAGGCCGCGGGTTATGGCGCTAATTTTTTATTGAACGTCGGCCCGATGCCGAACGGAAAAATCCAACCCGAGCACATTGAGCGACTAAATCAAATGGGAGAATGGCTCCAGACCTATGGGCCTACTATCTATGGAACACGCGGTGGGCCATTGACCGCGCGCGATTGGGGCGTGACAACTCAAAAAGGAAATGTCGTTTACGTTCACATCCTGAATTGGTATGATGAATCGCTGGTCATCCCATCGTGGGGCAAGAAAATAAAATCAGCGCGACTATTTTCTGATAAGACGCCGGTAAAATTCAGTGAAACTGAGTTTGGTATCACCCTTAAAATTCCAAAGGCTAAGTTGGAAGAAATTGATACCGTCGTGGAACTTGAATTAAAGTAATCTAAACCGTGAGCACATTTCTTTCAGCAGAGTGGCGGAAACTAGCCATGGCCAACTACGCGGTCGACAATGAAATTCTAAGAGATTTTATTCCACCAAAGACCGAGCTCGACTTCTGGAACAACACCTGCTATGTGAGCCTGGTTGGTTTCATGTTTATCAACACGCGCCTGAAGGGAATTAAAATTCCTTTCCATACAAACTTCGAGGAAGTTAATCTTCGCTTTTATGTTCGGTATAAAGACGGTGCAGACTGGAAACGCGGCGTTGTCTTCATTAAGGAAATCGTTCCCAGACCAACGCTGACACTCGTCGCCAATACTTTGTACAAAGAACACTACGAAACTTTGCCGATGAAACATACCTGGCAAACGTTGGGTGATAATCTGACGGTTGAATATCAATGGAAAAAGAAAGCATGGAATTCCTTGAAGGTAACAACCAGTGATCAGCTAACGGAGATTGGAACCGGCATTGAGGAAGAATTCATCACGGAGCATTACTGGGGATACACTAAAGTCAATGAGCAAACAACTTCAGAATATGGCGTCGAACACCCAAGGTGGAAAGTGTATCCAACAAAGGATTATTCCATCCAGGTCGATTTCGAAGCGGTGTATGGAAAGCCATTCGGATTTCTAACGACGCAAAAGCCGACGTCAGTTTTTCTCGCCGAAGGTTCGGAGATTTTTGTGAAAGCAGGGAAGCGAATCAGTTGACATCCCGATAGCTATCGGGAGACGGTGGGCAATTGACAACAATCATGCGTTCATAAGACTTTAGCACTTACCAATCTGAAATTCTCCCAAGGGATAAAAAATTTTCCCGCAGATTTCGCGGATTTACGCAGACCAAATTTAATCTGCGAAAATCCGCGGGATCTGCGGGAAACAAAAAAGCTCAGCTACCTAATCGTTTACGGCAAGCGCCTATCGTCAACCGTAAACTATTTCGAGGAACCTTGCGGATCGTTGACATCATCCGTCGTGACCCAGTTCAGCAAAACAAAGGTGACCAGAAGTCCGGAAAAGAAACCCTCGAGCACGACGATGAAGGAAGCAATGTAAGGGTTAAGGTACCGACCCATAGGTTCCGTATCGATGATATGCTGCATCATATCCGAATCAAAACGCATGTAAATGAACAGGAACAAACCAAAGACCGCAGACGCCACACCGCCCGTTGCCACTCCCATGATCAGGCCGCGGAAATAGTTCAAGCTCTCCGTGTGTGTTTGTTTGAATTTGCGAAGCGCAGCATATAGTCCAACCGTCAAAATAGCTAAATTCAAAAAGCGCAACTCAACCAGGTGGCTGAGATGGAACAACTTCATGATTAGAAAATAAACAATCGTGGCAGCCGCGATTTTTAAACCGTAGTTTTCCGGTATGCGATGAGGATCGTTGAATATGCCCATGGTCTTAGGATTTGATCTTTCTAAATTTTCAGATTTTCCGAGACAATAGCAAACGTTTTCAAAGCTTAATATTTGGTACATTAAGCAAAAGGCAGAAAGCTTAGAGCAAAAAGTTAAAACGTGATGGAGGACTCTATGAATTTTGATCAATATATGAACTCACTTGGCCAGGCCGTTCCGCCGACGGGTCTCTCGGTTTTGCTCAAAGCACTTTGGTTTGATGCCAAGGGAGATTGGGAGTCTGCCCACAACCTGGCGCAAGATGTTCACACCCCGGACGGGTCCTGGGTGCATGCCTACCTTCATCGCAAAGAAGGCGATGATGGCAATGCATCCTATTGGTACCATCGTGCAGGGAGAAAGGTACCTTCGACGGCATTGGATGTGGAGTGGAGTGATATCGTGAAGGAACTTCTCTAGCTGAAAGCTTAAAGCAGAAAGACTTTTTGCTTTTTGCTTTCCGCCTTAAGCTTTCGGCTTTTTCAATCCTCGTGACCAAGAGCCTTTTGAAATTGTTCTGCCTTCCAACGTTCTAGCTCCGCGGCGCGTTCTTTCAGTTGCTCCTCGCTGGGTTCTTTTTGCAGGAGTGATCGAAGGTCGGGTTGTCCGGCATCGATCCACGCCGTGTACCAGAAGTCGCCAATCATCTTGATGGATGCACGCATTCTTCGCTCCACCATTTTTTGCAACGCCTGATGATATGCTTTGGAATATTCCTGAGAATAAACTTTCGCAGTCTGTCGTCCCTTCGTTTCGAACGAATACTTTTTATCACCCATTTTAACCGTCAGCGATCGCTCGATGTCTAATACCGAATCGACAGCTGCGTGTGATTGTTGAATCGCGTTCCATGCTGCGAGCTGAATGTTGGAGATGTACTCCGCGCGACCGACAAAAAAATCGTATTGCGTACTGAACAATTCCGGAAGCCTGGATTCCCAAAATGCATGGATACCTTCCTGGCCCGTGAGTTGACCATTATAATTTTCGGTGGTGTGCAATGGAACGTGCGCGTCGGCGATGTAATGGCCAGACTCGGCAGAAATGCGAAGGATTTGTTCGGGATCCCCGATCATCATGGCATCGCGAAGCCGATAATACATTCTGTTCAAATGCCAGGGTAAGATGCCATAGGCTTTGAGGGTGTCTTCGGAGTAGACTGACACGGCGTCGGCCCAATATCGCGGCACCTTTTGGAGGGCGCTATCTCCAAAATGGTCGATGTCGATATAGTGGCGGGGCGCTTCCTCAGGAACTGAAAAGCGGCGCTTGTCGGGGTTTACCGACGCCTCCTCCAGGTAGGCAATATTCTTCTTATAAAACCCGATCATTTCTGGCGGAAGGGTAAAGACAGCCAGTCTATTGATTTTTTGATGGGCATAAAAACCCCAAAATCCGCTTAAAAAAGGGAAAAGGAGGTTTAATAACAGAACAACGGTTAACCTCTTCACTATCAAAAGTTAAGAATTTATAGCAAATCCAAAGGCTGCCATTGCATATAAAGTAAAACCCCTTACCTTTGCAGTCCTTATTTTAAATCGAACTATGGCAAACCATAAGTCAGCAGAAAAGAGAATCCGCGCCAATGAGGCAAAACGCGTTAGAAACCGTTATCAGCACAAGACTACCCGCACGGTAGTTAAGAAATTGAAGACCACTACGGTGAAGTCTGAAGCTGAAGCTCTGTTGAAGGAAGTGACTTCCATGATTGATAAGCTTGCCAAGAAAAACATCATCCATTGGAAAAAAGCGGCGAATCAGAAGTCGAAGCTTGCCAAAATGGTTGGCAAAATGGCGTAAGAATCTTCTTAGCACAATTATATAGACCCTGCCTCCCGGCGGGGTTTTTTTATTGCCCAAGGGTGAAAAGGGGCTATCTTCGCTTCAACGTTGTTTGTATGGAAGCCCAGGAAAAACCGCTCAACATCAAAAGTTGGTCGCCGGAGGATCGTCCCCGCGAAAAACTCATCCTCAAAGGCAAATCGTCGCTTTCTGACGCAGAACTGGTGGCGATCTTATTGGGAACCGGCACCCGAACATTAAGCGCCGTTGACCTGGCCAAGAAAATCCTCCGTCTGTCTGACCAAAACCTGCACGAACTCGCCCGGCTCACCGTTAAGGATTTGACCAAAGTAAAAGGCATTGGCCAGGCAAAGGCGATCACCATTGTTGCTGCGCTGGAATTAGGACGACGGCGCAAAGACCTGGAGCATGAATCGAAACCCAGGATCACCAGCTCGAAAGATGCTTTTGAATTCATCAAGGCTGACCTCATGGATATTCCGCATGAAGAATTCTGGATCGTGTCCCTGAATCGTGCACATCGCGTGATCAAGAAGCATCAGATTAGTCAGGGCGGCGTTGCAGGCACCGTGGCCGACCCAAAAATAATTTTCAAGCTCGCACTGGAAGAGCTGGCCAGCGGATTGATTCTGGCCCACAATCACCCCTCCGGAAATTTGACTGCAAGTCAGGCCGACCTCGATCTGACGAAAAAGTTAAAAGAAGGCGGTAAATTGCTGGAGATTCAGGTACTAGACCACTTAATCGTCGCAGGACAGAAATATTTTAGCTTTGCAGACGAAGGCTTGCTATAATGCATAGTCCTGGCGCAATCTAACCGACATGAAAAGGAAGTATCTCATAACGTCTGTCATACTCATCCTGCTGATCGTTCTCTCTTTTCAGGGCTGGAAGAAAAGCGAAGCCAGTGATTCGCCTGCGCCGGTTCCGAAAAAAATTGTCACGACGCCCCCCTACTACAATCCCAAGCTCGAAGAATTTCTGGCAGCATACGAAAGTGAAATCGAAGCCCTGATGAAATCGTCGGGTGTTCCGGGCGCGGCAATAGCGGTGGTCAAAGATTCCAACATCGTATTCCTGAAAGGGTTCGGCGTTAAGATGGCGTATGGCTCGGACTCGATAGACAGCCACACGGTATTTCGCCTGGCTTCCGTTTCAAAATGTTTTGCTTCGTTCCTCACTGGAATTCTCGTTTCCGATAGTGTCGTGTCATGGGATGATCCCGTAATCAAATATGTCCCGTCCTTTGCGCTCAAGTCAGATGAACAAACGCACTTGTTAACACTTCGTCATGTTCTTTCGCATACTACCGGATTACCTTACCACACGTACACAAACCTGGTGGAAGAAGGCATTGCCCTCCCTGATTTATTGGCAAAGCTTAAGGATGTTCAGTTGAGCAATGGCGTCGGCAAAGAGTACAGCTATCAAAACGTCGCCTACAGTGTTATCGGTGAAGTCCTCGGATCTGCGACACACTCGCGCTACGACTCCCTCATGCGCAAGTTTGTTTTCAGTCCGCTGCACATGATGAACGCTTCGATGTCGTTCGACGAGATCACGCACAACACCAATGTAGCACGGCCGCACCTCCTGCGCCGTGGACGTTGGATTCCCACCAGCATCAAGGACACGTACTACAACGTGGCGCCCGCCGGTGGTATTAACGCGAGTATCGCTGACATGGCGCAATGGATGATCGCCTTGTTGGGTGAAAAAGAAACTGTGATCACGCAAGAAACACTGGATCAACTGTTCGTACCAGAGGTCAAGGCTCCATCAAAAAATCGCAATTATAGTCGCACGCAACGACTCAGCAGTTCTTACTATGGCCTTGGTTGGCGCGTACTCCATTACCCAACCGACACGCTCATTTATCACGGTGGATATGTGAGTGGTTATCGAAGTGAAGTGGCCATCAATCCAAAATATAAAATCGCTGTGTGCCTGCTGGCCAACGCTCCAGGCGCGGTGGCCGATAAGGGAATACCTACGTTCTTCAATCTGTTCCGCGCGCAACGCGATTCGATTGTCGCGTATGATGACCGTCAGCGCAAGGCGCGGTTAACAAAATCCGAGCTTCCGTGAAAAAGCAAAATATAGTCTTGCTAGCCGTGATCGTCGTGGCCTTGATCAGTTTGTTCTATTCGTTCATGGGCGGCGGCGATCAAACCGCTTACATCAAACAAATCACGGATGAACGCGAAGAAAAGGATCGGTTCATGAAATCTTCAGCGGAATCTCCATTTCACGATGCTCCCGAAGCCTACAAGGGGTTGAACTACTATCCGGTCAATCCGAAGTATAAGATCACCGCTTCCCTAACACCGATCCAAAACAAGGAGGTTGTATTACTGGGAACGAATGACGGAAAGCAACAGCGCTACGTTCAGTATGCCTATGCCGACTTCGACCTAGACGGATATCACAACAAACTTCTCATTCTTGAATTGGTGGACATGGGGCCCTTCCGCGGAAAACTCTTCCTCGCCTTTGGCGACGAGACCAGCGCTTCAGAAACCTATGGTGCCGGGCGATACCTCGATGTAGAGAAAGTTCAGGGTAGCAATACCATTACCTTGGATTTCAACCTGGCGTACAATCCATACTGCGCCTATATCGATAAATTCTCCTGTCCTCTTCCGCCGCGGGAAAATGTATTGAAGATTGCGCTACAAGCTGGCGAGAAGATTTATCATGAAGATCATTAGCATTATCCGACTCATGCATCGCATTGTCATACTTTTCTTTCTGGCATTAAGCACACAGGTTCAAGCGCAGTTACCGCAGGAGCCTTTGGCGCATACTTTTTCCATCGTGGCGCGTGATGCGCGAACAGGTGAAATGGCGGTTGCTGTTCAAAGTCACTGGTTCAGTGTGGGCTCGGTGGTGTCGTGGGGCGAAGCGGGTGTCGGTGTGGTAGCAACACAATCTTTTGTCAACAAATCTTTCGGCATCCGGGGATTAGACTTGCTGAAAGCTGGCAAAACTCCCCAGGAAGCGCTGGACCAATTGTTACAACACGACACTGGCCGGGACTATCGGCAAGTAGCAATACTCGATGTCACGGGAAAAGTCGCGGCCTACACGGGCAAAAGCTGCATCACTTATGCGTCACACCACGCCGGCGACAACTTCTCCGTTCAGGCTAATATGATGCTGAACGATAAGGTAGTGCCTGCCATGGAAAAAAGTTGGCGCGAAAACAGTGCGCTTCCCCTGGCAGAACGGATGGTTGCCGTCTTGTCCGCGGCACAACAAGCGGGTGGTGACATTCGTGGAAAACAATCGGCCGCTCTACTGGTCGTAGGCCCCAAAGTAATACCTGATGTATGGAACAGTCGTCTTATCGACCTCCGGGTAGATGACGCCAGCAATCCCATCGAAGAACTGGCCAGATTGTTAAAAGTTTATCGGGCCTACGAACACATGAATCAGGGCGACCTTTTTGTTGAAAAGGGAGAAATGGCCAAAGCCATGGACGAATACAAGGCCGCCATGACGATGTTCCCTAAAAATCTGGAAATGCAATACTGGACGGCCATTACACTGGCCAATAACAAAGACGTAAAATCGGCGGCCGCGATGTTACAAAAAATCTACACCCAGGATTCGAACTGGCGCGAACTGACCAAACGCCTACCGACAGCAGGCTTGCTCAATGTCACCGCAGAAGAACTTCAGGCGCTTACGAAATAAGGTTGCCTCAAGTACCCTCAATCCCTTACCTTTGAAGTCTTATCCTATTTTGATCCGGTAAGGTTCCGGGTCGATGGCTACTGATTATGACGATCTCCTACAACTGGCTTAAAGAATACATTGACATCCCCGAGACTGCTGAAGAAATCGGGAAGGTTCTTACTTCCACCGGACTGGAAGTGGAGAAGGTGGAAGAACATGAAACCGTAAAAGGAGGATTAAAGGGACTGGTCATTGGCGAAGTACTCACGTGCGCCAAGCATCCCAACGCGGATAAACTCTCGCTCACCACGGTTGACGTGGGCGGCGAAAAACCGCTGCCCATTGTTTGTGGTGCATCGAACGTGGCAGCCGGACAGAAGGTAGTGGTGGCAACACCTGGAACGACCGTGTACCCCTCTAAAGGCGAACCCTTCACGATCAAGAATGCAAAGATCAGAGGTGAGCAATCCGAAGGAATGATTTGCGCGGAAGATGAAATCGGCTTGGGAGAAAGTCATGCCGGAATCATCGTGCTTCAAACGACCGTTCCCAACGGAACACCGGCATCCACTTACTTCAAAGTTCAATCGGATTACATTTTAGAAATCGGCCTCACACCGAACCGTGCTGATGCTGCATCACACCTGGGTGTAGCGCGCGACATAAAAGCATCCAAGAAAAGAGATATCCGCTGGCCAAAGGTTGATCAGTTCAAAGTCGACAATCAAAGTCTTAGTATTCCCGTTGTCGTAGAAAATGCGGATGCCTGTCCACGATATTCCGCTGTGACATTAAGCAACGTCGTGGTGAAAGATTCACCCGAATGGCTAAAAAACAGACTGCTGTCGATTGGCCTTACGCCCATCAACAACATCGTTGACATCACCAACTTCATTTGTCATGAGATCGGCCAACCCTTGCACGCCTTTGATGCCGATGAAGTCAGTGGCGGAAAAGTTATCGTCAAGACAATGCCCGCAGGCACACCCTTCACGACGCTGGACAACAAAGAAAGAAAACTTCAGGCCAATGACCTGATGATTTGCAATGCGAAGGAAGGCATGTGTATCGCCGGTGTGTTTGGAGGAACAAAATCTGGCATCACCGAAAAAACAAAAAACATCTTCCTGGAAAGTGCGTACTTCTCATCCGACTACGTTCGGAAGACTTCTCAGCACCACCAGCTCAAAACAGACGCATCGTTCCGTTTCGAACGGGGCACAGATCCAAACATGACCGTCTATGCGCTCAAGCGCGCGGCATTGTTGATCAAGGAAATTGCTGGCGGAAACATATCCTCAGAGATTGTGGATGTCTATCCAAAACCAATCAGCAATCGAACGATCGAAGTCAAAGACAAGAATATCCACCGCTTAATCGGCAAGGTGATTCCACGGCAGGAAATGTTCGACATTCTGGAGCGATTGGAGATCCAGGTGATCGACAAAAAAGACGATCGCTTCACCGTGTCCATACCACCTTACCGTGTTGATGTGATTCAGGAAGCCGATGTTACAGAAGAAATCCTTCGCATCTACGGCTTCAACAACATTGAACTCTCCGACACGGCAAGCACGGATTATTTGTCGGAGTTTCCAGTAAAGAGCATCGACAAGTTCAAGAAGACTATTGGCGAGTTATTGGTATCCAATGGTTTCTACGAAATCTGGACCAACTCTTTAACCAACTTCGCTTATCAAAAGAAGTACAACCTCACATTCAAAGGCGAGCCCGTTGAAATCCTGAACAAACTCAGCGAAGAGCAAGGCGTTCTTCGTCAGTCGTTGTTGTTCACGGGCCTTGAAGTGTGCGCTTTCAATATCAATCGCAAGCAAAAAGACCTCAAGGTCTATGAGTTCGGTAAAATTTACTACAAGGATTCAGGGTACAAGGAAGAGGAGCGCCTCGTATTGTTCATGACTGGCAATACGGAGACGGAGAATTGGCAACAAGCTGTGAAATCTGTCTCTTATTTTGAGGTAGCCCAACAGGTAAGTCATATTCTCCAAAAATGTGGCATCGCGAGCGTTAAGCAAGAGCGGAGCACTGAGCCAATTTTGGAATATGGTTCGAAATTAACGCAGGGAAATCGGGAAATTGGTCTGATTGGAAAAGTAAAACCAACCTTGTTGAAAGATTTTGGTATCAAACAGGAAATATTTTATGCTGAACTTGATACATCCTTGCTTTTCCAGGCAGCAAACCCTAAGTTAGTAATTCAGGAAGTTGCTAAGTTCCCGGAAGTACGGCGCGATCTGTCGCTTGTGCTGGACAAAAAGGTAAGCTTCAGTGAAATCAGCAACCTGGTGATGACTACCGAGAAGCGGTTAGTCAAAAACATAATAGCCTTTGATGTCTATGAAGGAGATAAGATCCCTTCTGACAAGAAAGCCTACGCGTTGGGGTTCACATTGCTGGACGAGTCAAAAACACTCACCGACGAGGAGATCGAAAAGACGATGAATCGCCTGATGAAGGCTCTTGAGGAGAAGCTGGGCGCGGTGATTCGAAAGTAAATAGCGCTGGTAGCAGAAAGAATGTGCCGAAAAACGGAAAATCGGCAGCTCTTTTGACACCCAGACACGATAAGAGTTATTAACCAATAGGTTCGGGCTCGCCCGATAAACGATTTTGAAATGGATCAAGAACTTTTGAAGACCAATCTGGCGGGATTGGAACGTAAGCTGGTGGTGCTGATTAATGAGCACAAGAACCTCAAAGAGGAAATCAGAAACTTGAAATCTGAGAATCAAAGCCTCCGGGGAACGCTAAAGTCCAGAGAAGAGCAGATCCAGGGGTTTCATAATCAACTGAAAATCACTAAAATTGCAGATAATTTAAACCCGGAAGACGGAAGTGTTCTGGAGCTGAAGAGAAAAGTGGACGAATACATTCGCGAAATAGACAAGTGCATCGCTCACTTAAGCAGATAAAAAAAAGCCACCCTGTAAGATCATTTGATGGAGGAACTTTCAATAAAGATCAAAATAGCCGACCGTGAATACCCCATGAAGGTGAAACGCTCCGATGAAGAGCGGGTACGAACTGCCGGCAAACTCATCAACGAAAAACTAAAGTCTTACCGGGAGCAATTTGGGATAGAAGACAAACAAGACTTATTGTCAATGGTGGCGTTCGATTGCCTCGTAGATAAAATGGCAGCCGACGAAAATCACCAGGTCATCGACCAAACCGTGTTTGAGAAAGTTAATCACCTCAATCACCTGGTTTCCCAATCTATTCTGTAATCTTCCCTCCTTCTTTTCGAGCCAAGGTGGCATTCCGGGGTGCATATAACCCTATCTACTATGTCGTCCCTCAACGTACTTGTGATCGTTGCCAGTGTCGTCGCAACCGTCGTGCTGAGCTTGATTATCTCCACCGTTCTGTATAAGCGTAAACTCAAAAAGAATAAGGAGAAGGCCGAAGATCGCGCCAGCCTGATTCTGAAAGAAGCAGAGATCGCCGCCGAAAACCTGAAGAAGGATCGGATCCTCGAAGCCAAAGAAAAGATTCTGAAAATGCGTTCTGAATTTGAGGACGAGGCCAACAAGAAGAAAAGCGTCATCATCAGCAACGAGCAAAAAATAAAGCAGCGTGAACAAACGCTGAGCAAGGAAATCGAAAACCTCAAGCGCAAAGAGGGCGAACTGGACGATATCCGGACCGACCTCGCCGCGCAACTGGAGCACGTTAAGAAGCGCAAGGAGGAACTCGATAAATTCAACCAGCAAAAAATCCAGGTTCTAGAAAATATTTCGAAGCTCACCGCTGACGAAGCCCGCGAGCAACTGGTCGCGTCACTGAAAGACGAAGCCCAAACCCGCGCCTCAAGCTTCATCAAAGACATCATGGAGCAGGCTAAGCTCTCCGCTACCAAGGAAGCTAAGAAGATCGTCGTGGAAACCATTCAGCGCACCGCCACGGAACACGCCGTTGAAAACTGCGTGTCGATCTTTAACATTGAAAGCGATGATGTAAAAGGTAAAGTGATCGGTCGCGAAGGTCGAAACATCAGAGCGCTTGAAGCCGCCACGGGTGTGGAGATCATTGTCGACGACACACCAGAGGCCATTATCATCTCAGGGTTCGATCCCGTTCGTCGCGAGATCGCCCGGTTGTCCCTTCACCGCCTCGTGCAAGACGGACGAATTCACCCCGCGCGCATCGAAGAGATTGTGGCCAAGACCAGCAAGAACATTGAGGACGAAATCGTTGAAATCGGTGAACGCACAGTCATCGACCTCGGCATTCATGGTCTGCACCCTGAGCTGGTGAAGATGGTAGGCCGGATGCGTTACCGCTCTTCCTACGGACAGAACCTCCTCCAGCACTCCCGCGAAGTTGCTAACCTCTGCGCGATCATGGCGGCAGAACTTGGCCTGAACGTGAAGCAGGCGAAGCGCGCTGGCTTGCTGCACGATATTGGAAAGGTGTGGCCCGAAGAATTGGAGAAACCACACGCCATTGTGGGCATGGAGCTCGCGCAGAAATACAAGGAGCATCCGGTAGTATGCAACGCGATCGGCGCGCACCACGATGAGATCGAGATGACGGGAATTATTTCCCCGATCGTTCAGGCTTGTGACGCGATCAGCGGCGCAAGGCCTGGCGCACGCCGTGAAGTGATGGAGCAATACATCAAGCGCCTCCGCGAATTGGAAGAACTCGGATTGAGCTTTGACGGTGTGGAGAAATGTTACGCCATTCAGGCCGGCCGCGAACTGCGTGTTATCGTCGATGCTGAAAAGGCCAGCGACGAACGTGCCAGCCAGCTGAGCTTTGATATCTCACAGAAAATTGAACGCGACATGCAATATCCGGGTCAGGTTAAAGTGACCGTAATTCGGGAAATGCGAAGTGTTGCTTACGCGAAATAAGTCTGCCAAACGGCAAATCGGATAGACTTCCGAATACCTTTCTTAGACAAATCAGAATGAAGAGGCTCCCAATTGGAGCCTCTCGTTTTTTCCTAACGTGTGCTAGCAATTTATTTCAGCTGGTATTTTTTATCAATGGTTGGTGACAAACTGAAAAGAACCACTATTTTTAAAATGATTGGAGGACCTTTGCCGAATGAAAAGAATTCTTTTGTGTGTGATGTTGCTCGCTCAATTTGGGGTATATGCTCAGGCTACGGATACCTTGTTCCTCGCGAAAAGCGTCGGCGCTGCGCGACAATTCTACAATCAGCGAATAAAGAGCGAATCCATCCTTTACAACGGCGTTGACTTTGCCGAGTACCGGCCACTGGAGGATGAACATCCTTACTATTCTTACGACTGGCTGCCGGGCACGGTGTTCTATGATGGGCAACTGTTTGACAGCGTCTACCTGCTCTACAACATTTCAACCGACAACATCTACATCGAGAATTATAATTTTGGAAACAACATCCAGCTGATCAACGAACGGGTCGATTACTTTACGCTCGCCGATAAACTGTTCGTCGTGCTGAACGAACCTTCCATGCCTCCCGGCTACTATGAAGTGCTGCACCAGGGTCCCACGAAAACTATTGCCAAAAGAAAAAAGCAGTTTGAAGAAACAGTTTATGCAGGCGCCATCCAACGGGCATTCATCGAAAAGCCAAAGTATTATATCTATCAAAATGATCGCTACGTACAGGTAAGCTCAAAAAAATCAGTGCTCGCGCTGATGGGCGATCACCGGCAGGAGGTGAACAAGAAACTCTTGTCAAAAGGCATTTCATTCAAACGCGACAAAGAAAAGGCGATCGTAACAATGGTTGAATTGTATGACGCGATAAATCAATAGCATGAAGGGCCTCAGACGACTTGCAATTCTTACCATTACCTTATCAGGATTCTTTTTCCTGGATTTGCGCGCGCAAGAGCATCAAACAATTTCAGCTTCGTTTTCCGCCTCGCGATTCGACAGCTTGGTGACCGTGGTGGAAAGTCAAACCAGCTACCACCTGTTCTACAACCACGCCTGGACAGACAGCCTGTTGATCACTGGCGAATTCAACAACACGCCAGTGCCTTCAGTTTTGGATCGCCTTTTTGCCAACTCTCCACTTCATTATAATATTTACGGTCGACAGATTTTCGTTACGCTCAAGCGCCAGGTGTTGACCGAATTGCCCATCGATTACTTTAATGAGCAAGGTCAATCGCAAGTATTGGCTGACATCGACTTCTCTGAATTTGAGCGGCAGGAAAGAAAAAGAAAGCAGGCGGAAGAAAAACTTTACATCATCGGAATCAAAACGACGAACCTTCAGGGAACCGCCACGATAACCGGTGTGGTTCGCGATATTAAGAATGGGGAACCCGCTATCGGCGCGGCCGTCTACGTGGAGAATCCCATGATTGGCGCGGTCACGGATCAGTTCGGCGTTTACAGCATCACGCTGAGCAAAGGACGGCATGAACTTAAAATCAAAAGCATGGGCATGAAGAACACGCACCGTTTCGTGATGCTGTATGCCGACGGGAAACTCGACATCGATGTAGAAGAAAATATTACGCCGCTCAAAGAAGTTGTCGTTGAAGCAGACCGCGATGTAAGGGTAACGGGGATGCAAATGGGAATGGAAAAGCTGGACATCAAAACGATGAAGCAAATGCCGTTGGCCCTCGGCGAACCCGATGTCATGAAAGTTGTCCTTGCGTTACCCGGCGTACAGACGGTTGGGGAAGGTACGGTAGGTCTTAACGTTCGCGGTGGCGCTACGAATCAAAATCTTATTTTATACAACGATGCGACGGTGTACAATCCATCGCACTTGTTTGGATTTTTCTCAACCTTTAATCCCGACGTGATCAAGGAAGTCGAGTTGTATAAAAGCGGAATCACCGCCGACTACGGCGGCCGCCTTTCATCGGTATTGGATGTTCATGCGCGCGATGGCAACCTTAAAAAATTCGTTGGCTCTGGTGGCATCAGTCCGGTAACGGCAAGACTTTCGCTGGAGGCGCCCATTGTGAAAGACAAAACTTCATTCCTGGTCGGCCTTCGCTCAACCTATTCTGACTGGGTTCTTCGTCAGCTCGATTCTGACGAACTGCGAAACAGCGAGGCATCCTTCTACGATATCAACGCGAGCATCAACCACACCGTCGACGACAAGAATAACTTCTTCCTCTCTGCGTATGCCAGCAAAGACAAGTTTAAGCTGAACACTGACACCCTCTACAGCTATGGCGACCGGAATGCATCGATCAAATGGAAACGCGCGATCTCGACCAAAGTGTATGGCGTTCTCACCGGCACGATCAGTCAGTATGATTATGAAGTCAGCAGTAATTCGAATCCTGTCAACGCATTCGCCCTTGATTTTTCAATCCGCCAGTGGAATGCAAAGGCAGACATCAGCTACTATCCAAACTCCAAACACACCCTCACGGCGGGTGCCAGTGTAGTCAACTACTTGCTCAAGCCCGGAAATCTGCAACCAGCGGGTGAGGAATCAATTGTCGATCCTCATGTTGTGCAAGACGAACATGGCCTTGAGTCGGCACTCTACATCGGTGAAAACTTTGATGTGAGTCCGCGCCTTTCTGTTTACGCCGGCATCCGGTATTCGTCTTTCCAAAACCGCGGACCACGCGAAGTATTTACCTACGCGGATGGCGTTCCGCGGGAAGAGAAAACCATGCTGGATACATTGTACTATCAAAAAGGAGAGTCCGTCGCCCAGTATCAGGGATTTGAGCCACGCGCCTCCATTCGCTACAGCCTGCCCCAAAATGCTTCGGTTAAAATCAGCTACAACCGGATGCGTCAGTACATTCAAATGCTTTCCAACACAACGGCCATTGCACCCACAGACATCTGGAAATTATCCGACCGTTATGTTCAACCCCAGATCGGCGATCAATTTTCATTAGGGTTTTACAAAAATCTCCGGAACAGCACCATTGAAACTTCCATCGAAGCGTATTACAAAACCATTGAAAATGCGACGGACTTTAAGGACGGCGCCGAACTGCTGCTCAACGATCACATCGAGACGGACGCACTCAGCGCGCAAGGTAAAGCTTACGGAATCGAGATATTGGTCAAGAAAGCTACTGGAAAAGTAAACGGTTGGATCAGCTACACCTATTCCCGTTCGCTTCTTAAAATAGCCGGCAGTTTCCCTACGGAAACCATCAACAGCGGACATTACTATCCCAGCAGCTACGACAAGCCACACGCTGTGAATTTCATCAGCAACTACAAATTCAACCGTCGATTCAATTTTTCGCTCAACGTCGTGTACAGCACCGGGCGGCCCATCACGATACCGATTGCTCAATATGAACTGGGCGGAACAAAAAGGATTTATTACTCCGAACGAAATGAGTTCAGAATTCCGGATTACTTCAGGATTGATACCTCTATCAACATCGAAGGCAATCACAAGATCAGGAAGCTGGCACACAGCTCCTGGACTATCGCGGTCTACAACCTTCTTTCGAGAGCCAACGCATACTCCGTTTACTTTGTATCGCAGAACGGGCAGATTAATGGATACAAGCTGTCGGTGTTTGCCCGGGCGATACCGACGGTAACTTATAATTTCAAATTCTAACAGGATGCTTCGCACTAAACATTGGCTGATCATTACGACCTTTTTACTGGGTGGATGTATCGAGCCCTTTGCGCCGCCGGATTCCGACCGTGATGTTGACTTTCTCGTAGTAGATGGATACTTCGACAGCTCCACGGGCGACATCCAGGTTAAATTGAGTCACGCCAAACCACTGGCCAGTGAAGAACCGTTCCTGCCGGAACCCAAGGCCCAGGTGATTCTTGAAAACGAATCAGGAGCAACCGTTCCGATTGCAGAAACTACCAGTGGAAATTATTTTAGAAGTGGCGTCGGTGTAGACTTGAGCGAACGATACCGTCTCAGAATCAAGACAACCGCAGGCCGGGAGTATTTGTCAGACTTTGTCACCCTTCTTCAGTCTCCGCCCATCGACAGCGTTACCTGGGTGGCAAAAGACCGCGCCGTAACGATCAGCGTCAACACACATGATCCGACCAACAACACGCGGTATTACCAATGGCGATTCGAAGAGACCTGGAAATATACAGCATCCTATTTCAGCAGCTTCAAATTTGAGAATGGAAAAGCCATTCGCCGGAGTTATGATGAACTCATCTATGCGTGCTGGGACTCGGAGAGCTCGCAAGAAATCATCGTCGGCACGTCCAGTCACCTGACCGAGGATGTGATCCGGTATTTTCCCATCACGCTGCTTCATATTCCATCGGACAAGATTGACATGCGGTACAGCATTGAAGTTTCTCAAACTGCCTTGAGCCGCGAGGCTTACGACTTCTGGTCGGCATTGGAACAAACTACCGAGAACATGGGCGGACTATTTGATCCGCAACCTGGCAAGGTGGTCGGAAATATTCACAGCCTCACCGATCCAGCCGAACCGGTAATGGGTTATTTCAGCGGAGGCTCCACACAGAAGAAAAGAATCTTTATTGATTTCTTCGACTTACCAGATGACGAACAGATCAAAATGCCCTGGGGATATTGTACAGCCGATAGCATATATAATGAGGATTTGGCGAGCTTTCTGCCCAACAGTTTCCTTCTGATCGAAGGCATTTACCAAGGGCCGGCAATCATTGGCTACACCTACACCACCAAGAGCTGCGCTGACTGCAGGTTACAAGGAGGAACTTTAACGGAACCTGATTTCTGGGAAGAATAATGACATCACGCGCACGCATTTTTAGAAACATCGCCATCGTTTTATTTCTCGCGTTCGGGCACGCGTGTTATTCTCAACAGGCGGTTGCTGATACGCTGTTGAAGAAATTCGATTTCTATCGCTCAAACACGCTCCAGGAAAAAGTCTACGTTCAAACGGACCGACCTTCTTACCTCGCCGGCGAAACACTTTGGTTTAAAGTTTATGTTACCGACGCAAGCCTCTTCAAACCGTTGACGTTGAGTAAAGTCGTTTATGTCGAAATTCTGGATCGGATGAACCTGCCCGTGTTGCAGACGAAAATTGAGATAACGGGTGGAAGTGGAAATGGCTCGCTGTATTTGCCTCCCTCGTTAGACTCGGATCACTATACCTTGCGGGCGTACACTAACTGGATGAAGAACTTCGCGCCTGAATTATATTTTAGCAAGACCGTCTCGGTGGTCAACACATTCAAGCAACTTAATACTCCGCAAGTACAGAATATGTCCCCGAATGACATCAAGTTTTTTCCGGAGGGAGGAAACCTGGTTGCCGGGTTAAAAAACAAGATTGCTTTCCAGGCGACGGACAACTCAGGAAAAGGAATTTCGTTTCGCGGTTTTTTGATGAATCAGAAGAATGACACTTTGATTTCCTTTGAACCTACGAAATTCGGAATCGGAAACTTTACCTTCACGCCACAGCCCAACGAGGTATACAAGGTTAAAATTCGCGACGCATCCGGCCGCATGAGCAGTCACGCGTTTCCAGTCGTTTCTCCTGAAGGTTATTCCATCTGCTTGAGTGACTCGACCGACCGGCTATTGTTGAAAGTCAGTTCAACCAACGCAGGGCTCGAACCCGTCTACCTTTTTGTTCACACGCGAAACGTAGTGTCAAAAGCCAGCTACCAATTTTTACAGCAGGGTGTGACTACTTTTGAGATCGATAAGAAGAAGCTCGGCGAAGGCATCACACACCTGACGATATTTGATGCGCAACTGAAGCCGCTCTGTGAAAGGCTTTATTTCCGTCAGCCGGAAAATAAAATTGACATCAGCATTACGCCGGATGAATCGGTGTACTTAAACCGGAGACGCGTGCGATTGGATGTTCAATCCTCCGCCTCATTGCATCCCGTGTCGGCCCCGCTCGCCGTGAGTGTCTATCGCGTGGATTCACTGCCGGCTCAAGATCACACGATCCAGGATTACTATTGGTTAACGTCCGACTTAAAGGGAACAGTGGAGTCACCCGGTTACTATATCAACGGTACTCCTTCTCCAGAGAAAAGCCGGGCGATCGACAACCTGATGCTCACCCATGGATGGCGACGCTTCCAATGGAACGACGTGCTGAATACTCCGCCGCCGATTACCTTCCTTCCGGAATTCAGAGGTCACATCATTCGTGGTACCGTGAAAAAAGAAACCGGGGAGCCCGCGTCAGGGATCATCACTTATCTGTCGTCTCCGGGGAAAGTCATTCGTCTGTTCCCATCGCGAAGCAATCATGCCGGCGAAATTGTTTTTGAGATGCAGCGCTTCAGCGGATCTTCCAGAATCGTTGTTCAGACCAACTACAAGAAAGACAGCCTTTACAAAGTAGCCATCGTCAGTCCGTTCTCCGAAAATTTCGAAATCAGACCCTTGCCATCGCTCAGCATTCAAAAAGGCCTGAGTGAACAACTCGTCCAGCGAAGTGTTGCCATGCAGGTGCAGGACATTTATTTTGAAGAACAACTGGAAGCAATCTCGCGACAATCCAACGACAGCACAACATTCTACGGAAAGCCCGACGAGACTTACTACCTCGACGACTTTACGCGCTTTCAGGTGATGGAAGAAGTTATGCGCGAATACGTCCTGGGCGTTTGGGTTCGCAAGCGCAAAGATGGATTTCACTTCATGGTTCCTGATCGCGTCCATCAAACAATCTTCGAAGACACACCACTGATGATGATTGACGGGATCCCCTTCTTTGACGAAGACGAAATCATGCGGGTCGATCCGTTAAAAATCAAAAAGCTTGAAGTGATTGCCCGACGCTACTTCCTTGGCCCTGTTAGTTTTTCAGGCATCGTGAGTTACCATACCTATCGTTCCGACCTCGAGGGTTTTGAGCTTGATCCACACGCGGTAACGTTAAACTATGAAGGGCTTCAGCGAAGCCGCGAATTCTATTCGCCACGTTATGAAAATCCGAAGCAGCGTGGAAGCCGGTTGCCCGATCAGCGGACGTTGTTGTATTGGAACCCCAACGTGACAACAGACGCAGACGGAAAGCAAAAGCTCGAGTTCTATACTTCCGACCTCCCGGGTCAATATCGTGTGGTAGTCGAAGGCAAAACCAACGACGGGTTGGTGGGCTCAGGAACAACCTTGATCACCGTAAACGCACCCAACAATTGAGTGCAGCCAAGCTTGTTTGCGCGCCCAACATTACAATGACGCTGGTTTTTTTCATCTTTGTTGAAATCATACTACTGTCATCCTGTGCTTCACAAGCGTATCGCAGTAAAAATCGCCTTCTTTAACAACGGATTTATTTACGCCAACTGGGTTTCGCGTTTGCCGCGCATTCAAGAAACCTATGGCGCAGATGATGGAACCATTGGGCTCGTGTTGCTCGCTTCTTCTTTGGGCGCCGTGTGCGCGATGCCTTTCACTGGATGGGCGATTATCAAAAACGGAAGCCGGCGGATTACCTTATTCGCACTGCTGGCATATTGCTCCATCGTTCCGTTGATTCCCATCATGCCGAATCTCGGTTTTCTGTTTGCATTATTTCTCATCGAAGGCATTGTGACCGGTATGTTGGATGTTGCCATGAATGCTCAGGCTGTTATGGTGGAGAAGGAATACAACAAACCTATCATGACATCATTCCATGCGCTCTTTAGCATCGGCATGGCACTGGGCGCCTGGAGCGGTGCGCTGTTTGTCGACTTGAAATTCAGTCTGGTGAATCATTTCCTTATTGTAGTCGTTGCCGCGCTGCTCACCAGCGTCTGGGCCGTTCGAAATCTTATTCAGGATAAACCCGACCCTTCGCTAAAACATGAAGGACCGCTGTTCCGGCTACCTGGCGCGGCGCTCATCGGCATTGGCGTTATTACCTTTTGCTGCATGCTCGGTGAAGGCGCGATGTCTAACTGGAGCGTGAACTTCATGGAAAATATCGCGAACGCACCCTTAACACTTGCACCCATCGGGCTCTCCGCGTTTGCCACAGCCATGACGCTGGGTCGCATCTTCGGCGACCGCGTGCGTTCGATGGTTGGCGACAAGAAGATGATTGTTGGCGGCGGCGTTATATCCGCCACCGGTTTGTGCACGGCATTGCTTTTCCCTCTTCCTTACGTCGCCATCGCGGGCTTCTTTTTGGTGGGACTCGGATTATCCACCATTGTACCGATCGCGTACAGCATTGCAGGAAATACAAAGGACCTATCGCCTAGTGTTGGTCTCGCCATGGTTACAACCGTAGGGTATAGTGGTTTCCTGATCGGCCCGCCCGTCATCGGTTTTCTCGCCGACTGGCACACGTTGCGCATCGCGCTCGCTTTCGTCGTTGCACTTCTTACAGTAATGACAGTGTTGGGAGTTCGGTTTAAACCTAGAGTTGGTACGCGGTAACCGGTACCAGCCGACCGATTACCACTGTTGTCCCGCGCCGCGTCGTCGATACCGTTGACCCTCTTCCCCGGGAACAATTTCGCCCAGTCGTTGATAGATGTCGAGTACCGTACTGTCGTAGGTTAATGCTTCTTTGTACAATGCGATCGCACGGTTGTTATCTCCTTTCGTTTGATAGAGGAAGCCCATCACATGACAAATCCAATTTCCTCTCATGCCATTCGTGTAGGCGCCTTCATACCATTTCAATGCTTCGTCGTATCGCGTTTGATCGTAGAATACATTTCCCAACGTTAGCATGGCATCAAGGTAAGATGGATTTTTCTCCAACAACGCCACAAGCTCCCGTTCAGCTTCAGCATAGTTTTTATTCTTGTAATGCACCCAACCTTTGTTATATCGCGCCGCGTCCATGTCGGGATTTGCGGCCAACGCCTGATCGTACATAATCAGCGCCGAGTCTGGGTTGCCTAGTTCTGAAAAAGTATTACCCAACCCCAGCAACGCTTCGGCATGCTCCGGGTTCGCCCGTAGCGCGCGCTTGTAATTAACGTAAGCCGAATCGTATTGACCCGTTCCATAATATTGATCCGCTGCGAACAGGTAATCGTACTCCGGCTGCGGGTCTGCCCTGCGAATCACGACAGCCAAAATGATGACGAGGAAGATGGAGAATAGGAATACAGGAACAATGACCAGCAATATCCGCGTCTTGCGTTGATCCGGCGCGGGCTTGGGTGTAGGCCTGGATTGAGACTGGGCCTGATAGGTTCGTTGATCGGATGTACCAGCAGGTCGCTGATATCCCTGGTCGTAACGGGTCGAGCGAATGGCCCACGGCCAGTTCCAAAAACCGAGGAACACAAGAAAGGTGATCGCGCCCAGCAACATGTAGTTAATCGACACGTCGATCGACCAGACAAAAGCCAACATGATGAGCAGCCCTCCGGCCACCAGGAAATAAGCTATTGCCTTTGTCTTTTTCTTTTCCGGTGATGGCGTGTCCTCGCGCATGGTGATTGCCGCTTAGGCCATGTGCATCGTCACGTCCTTCTCATCAATGCGAATGTCATCCTCTCCGATCTCGTCGAAAGGGTGCTCCAGGTGATCCTGAATGTTGTCCAGGCTTACCAGGATGAAACTGTACAATACAGGCATGACAAACTCCAGGCTCGCGGAGAAATCATGAAACGTGCTCGCAAAATAGGGTCCGTAGATGATGGGAAAAATATAGATGAACACCTTGCTATAAGCCCGAAGCGTAATGGGTGTCCGATAGGTGTGAATGACCTTCATGTTGTCGAAGGCGATAATCATCTTGCTCACGTACTGGCTCACACGCGATACTTCCGTGCTCTGCGCACCGTATTTCCGGAGTTCCATCGTTAACGCCGACAACTGAGAGAAGTATTCGTATATCTTCCTTTCATTCTGGTTGATCTCGTGCTCCTGGCTCGAGTTAAACATAGAACGCATCAGCGCCGTCATGCTTTCGATAATCACGCGTATGCGTTGTGGAAGGTCGTGTTGTTTCTCGGCAGGCCAATCGCGGGTGGCGAAGTAGATCGCCAGCGCGTGACCTTTAAATTCCGAAAAGCGCTGGAGCGCATTCTCGCGGCGGTTATAGGCTGAGCTAATGGAAAACACCACGGGGAATACAATCGCGACGCCTACGAGCATGTCGGGAAATTTTGCAGTCAATCCCACGCGATAGCAGACGTAGGTGGAAATGACCGACAGCGCGGTGATGATTAACGTTTTGTAATTGATGATCAGGAAAAAACTCTTGAGGACTTTTTTCATGGATAAAAGTTAGATCAAAAAATTATAGCCAATCCGGCCGGATCGGAAGAACAAAAGACGACCTCCCGGATTTGATTACTCGCCCAGTATCTCCACTTCCACGCGAACATTCTTCTTCGCGTTGGCGCTGTTGCGATCGTAAATAGGACGCTTTCCGCCCCAGGCTTTTACTTCCATCCGATTGGCGGCAATGCCATTGGCAACCAGGTATTCCTTGATCACCTCTGCTCTGGCCTGGGAAAGGTCTTTCGCCGAGCCCATGCCTTGCTTCGAGCCGGTGAGCGAGAAGAAATTCTTTTCAGGCCCCATGGAAATAATTTTGCCGTTGTAGTTGCCATTGGTGTGGCCGTGCAGACGGATGCGGTAGTTTGGATCTTCCTGCATCAGTTGAAGGAGATTGTTCAGTTCATACTTAGACTCGGGCAACATAACCGCTGCGTCATTGTAGAAATAAACATGGAATAAGGTGGCGATATCCCCTGCATGATAGCGCGTAAGATCAAAATTGATAACGATGGTGGTTCCCATCAAGTCAATGTGTGGCTTCACGGTATCAGCCAGGGGCAAGGGGTAGTTGATCTCGTGCTGAATCTTACGATAGCCAAACACTTCGCAGATCAAGGTGAGCTGGCCTGATTTACTCTTCGGATCAGGCAGGATGAGGTATTCATTTCCTTTCACTTTTGTCATCTGGCGCGCGCGATCGGTGTCGATCACATCCACCTCGCCATCCACGATGCGTGTGTTTCGCGCATTGTAAAGACTTAAGAAGACTTCTGTGTTGCCTAACGTCATCGTATCGTACTGAACGATGGGCGGGTTATCGGTGATTCCAGTAGTGTCTGTTGGCGTTTCAGTTGGTGGTGTTACCACTTCCGCGACAGGCGTTTCAGTCTTTACGGGTTGCTTCTCCGTTGGTTTTTCATTCGTGACAACCGGTGTGGTGGTTGCTTCCGGCGTGATGACACCGGGAACTACCCTTACCCATGCTTCTTTAAACTCTTGATTTTTCCGGGTCTGAACCATGTCCCTGAGGGACTCCTTCAGATTATCGAAATACTTCAAATAGACGAAGTACAGGTTACGGCTGGTGTTGAATCCATATTCGGCTTTGATGCCTTTCAATCGGAGTGTTTCAATATAATTCTGCGCGACGTTCTCGCGCGTTTTGGCGTAGGCGCCGATCACAACATAATAACCGGGGGCGAGTTCTTTTGAGTCCTGGGAGAAAACTGAGATGTGAGAGCAGACCAACGCAGCAAAGAGCAACAGAAATGTGCAAGACTTCATGGAAGATGGGCTAGGTTTTATAACAATATTATTCAAAATAATAGACATTTCCCACCCACGCCCGGGGTAATGCCCGGCTCCACGACGCTAGGCTGCGTGCGGTTTGATCCGTTCCTTGAGGAATCCCGTACCATAGCCCCACAATTGCATAATCGCGGCCGGCACCGCCAGGCAAGCTACGTGCAAGTTCTTCGTGGTGGCCAGCGCATGTAGAAAGATCGATATGAGGTAGACCAGCACCAGCAATGTGGCAATTTTGAACAGGGTGAGGTTGATAAAAATCAGCAGCGGAATAAAGAGAATCCCCGCGACAAACAAGGTTGGGAACCAATGGGTAGCCTTTACTTCATCCGGATGCACCTTGCCCACCATGGCGCGGCCTTTGCCGAAATTGGATACCTGGCGATAGAACTGTTCGAAAGTGGTTCTTCGCTTGTGAAACACAAACGCCTCGGGTATGAGGCCGACCTTGAAGCCACCTTTCTTCATGCGCACGCTGAACTCGATATCCTCTGCATAACGATCAAACGCAAAACCGCGCGTCTTCTCGAACACGTTCCTGGAAATCCCCATATTAAAACTTCGCGGTTGAAACCATCCTAGTCTTTTCTTCCCTCCACGAATACCGCCCGTGGTGAGGAATGATGACATGGTGTAGCCCATCGCCTGTTGCGTTGGTGTGAAATCCTTGTGCGCGGTGTCCGGTCCGCCCCACGCATCCCAGTTGTTTTCGCGAAGGGAATGCTCGACGGCCTGCAGGTAGCCGGAAGGAATAATGCAATCAGAATCGAACACGATAAAGTATTCGCCATGGGCTTGGGCATATCCAAAATTCCGGCTTGGCCCGGGGCCCGTGTTGGGCTTGAAGAAATAATGAACCTTGAGGCGATCGCGGTAAAGGTCGACGATGGCGTCGCATCGAATGGTCGAACCATCTTCAACGACGAGCACTTCAAAATCCTGGATCGTTTGCTGCGTGAGGCTGTGTAATAGTTCGTCTATCTCCTGTGGACGATTGAATACCGGAATGATGATAGAATACCTGGGACTACTCAAGGGTGAATGTTTCGGGTTTCAATTTAAACAAAGCTGTTGACAGTTGATAAGCGCTCCCGATAGCTATCGGGATGGCAAGGCTTTGTGAAACTTTGTGGATCCTTTGTGCCCTTTGTGCTAGGGATTTAAAATGCATTGTCCCGCAGATCTCGCAGATGGACGCAGATTAAATACAGTTGACAATTGACAACGGGCTCCCGATAGCTATCGGGATGACAAAGCGCGGTGAAACTTTGTGGGTCCTTTGTGCCCTTTGCGCTAGGGATTTACATGCATTATCCCGCAGATCTCGCAGATATGCGCAGATTTGAAATGCAATCTTCGTTTCGATTACCGAGGGGTTGATTCGAACCTGAGAAACTGGCGACCGGCAATTGGCAACATCTCGCTCAGACCTTAACCCGATCCTCCATCCCCACCTTTTCGATGACGAGGTAGTCGCGTTTGGAGAGCGATTGCATGGCGAGCATTTCGGCAAGGAAGCCGGTAACAAACAACTGCACGCCGATGACGAGGGCCACAAGGGCAAGGTAGAATAATGGCTGGTCGGTGATATCGCGTTTCACTGGTATTTTGTCGATGAACAGCGAACTCATCTTATCCCAAAATAATTTAGCCGTGAAAATAAAGCCAACCAAAAAAGAAAGCGTTCCGAAGGTTCCAAAGAAGTGCATGGGCTTCTTGCCAAACTTCCCCATGAACGTGATAGAGAGTAGATCCAGTACACCGCGCATTCTCCCCAAACCGAATTTGGAGTGCCCGTATTTGCGTTCGCGATGATCGACTACTTTCTCTCCAATTTTTTTAAAGCCTGCCCACTTGGCGATCACCGGGATGTACCGGTGCATATCGCCGTACACTGAAATATTTTTTATGACAACGGATTGATAGGCCTTCAGGCCGCAGTTAAAATCGTGCAGGTGTATCCCTGAGATTCTGCGCGTGAGGGCGTTGTAAAATTTCGAAGGAAGTGTTTTTGAAATCGGATCGTGGCGTTTCTTCTTCCACCCGGAAACCAACTGATAGCCATCTTGTGTGATCATCTTATACAGTTCCGGAATTTCGTCCGGGCTGTCTTGCAAGTCGGCATCCATCGTGACGACCACTTTACCTTGCGCTTCGCGGAATCCGGTTTGCAGGGCGGCGGATTTTCCAAAGTTCCGATTGAAGCGAATACCTTTCACCTGTGGATTCGAATCATGAATGCCAAGGATAGTATTCCAGGTTCCATCCGTACTGCCATCGTCTATGAAAATTACTTCATAGGAAAAGCCGTGTGTTTGCATCACACGGCTTATCCATTGGCATAGTTCGGGAAGGGATTCCTCCTCGTCTTTTGCCGGAATGACTATTGAGATATCAATATTCGAACCCGTTCGTATCATTATTACATTACTTCTGGCTGACTTTTCTTCACGATCAGTGAAGTAATCGCCGCAATAATCGCGTAGACCAACAACGCCCAAAGATACGTCTTTAATTGTCCAAGGATCGTGTAGTTTTTAGGTATATCGGTTTTCATTTTTTCAATAGCCTCATCGATCTTGTCTTCGGGTGCACCAAAGTTGGCCATCATCTGCTGGGTATTTTCAATCGTGGTGTCGGTTAATTTTTGCGGGAGCTCGGAGTCGATCACATTATACAGGACAATCCCGAAAATGATACCGATGATACCCCCAACAGCCATCGTGATGAATCCATGTTGAAAAGCTTTTCCATAGCTTAAATAACCACCAACTTCTTTCCGATAGGTGATACCTGCATAGATCACATATCCAATCGTAAGCACGATCATGCAGATCCCGAATTTCCAATTGACCAGCCAGGTGTAGTCCACAGCGTAGGCAAGCAACGTGAGTACAATTCCAATCACACCGATAATGACGCCGTATCGCACAGCATGTTGCACAACAGGCGTTTGTTCTTGAGAGTTTTCCATAGAATTAATTTTTAGGTTGTCTTCTTAATATTACCGACAGGACGATGGTATCCAGAAATCCGATTACCATCCCTTGAGCAAAATAGGTCACCGATAATTGCGAAACATTGGTCGCTGAAAGCTGGACCAAATTACGATCATAAACTTCTTTCCCCACACCTTTAATATCTTCCGCCGAGAATGTCTTTAAGTAGTCCGTCATCTGCTGAACATAGGCCGTCACAAATTCCGGGACCCTTGCGCCAAAGACCTGCATTCCCAGCGTCGACACCACGGAGGCCATCAACACGACGAGCCCCCCGCCCAACATGGCCTGCCAGAAATACAATACGCCGCCCTGCTCATAGTCGCGGAGTTCCCGGCCGCTGAAAAAGATAAAAATTCCGAACAGCAAAATCCGGAAGTCGAGAAACGGCGCAATGAGCAACGGATGGCGGCCCATGTAGTACGATGCGATCAACAAGGCCAAGGCGAGTGCGCCTGCCACAGCGCCATACTTAATACTTATCCTAATCAGGGGAGAGCGATTCATTTCAGCTTAGTCTTCGATGCGCTGACGATTATTGTTAAAGACTGCGATAACCTTTCCTGTTATCTCTTTGCCAAACCACGGAGAGTTTTTGGATTTCGAAAAATTGGATTTCTCCTCCAGCACCCATGTTCTGGATGGGTCGAAGAGGGTGAGGTTCGCCTTTTCTTCAACGGCAATTTTAGGTATTTCGAGGTTCAGCAGCTTGCGCGGATTGGTCGTTACCTTTTCCAGCAGCACATCCCATTCAACCCATCGCGAGAGCGCGACCAGGTTGGCGCCGAATGTCTGGAGGTTGATGATGCCGAAGTCCGCCATGTCAAATTCCAGGTTCTTGCTTTCTTCATCCTGCGGGTGGTGGCCCGAACAAATCACATCGATGGTATCATCCTTCAGCGCTTTGATCAACGCGTCGTTGTCAGTCTTTTCGCGCAGCGGCGGATTCACTTTGTAGTTGGTATCAAAATCTGCCAGGAGACTGTCTTCCAGCAGCGGCTGGTAAGCGGTGATGTCGCAGCTGACAGAAAGTTTTTTCTTCGCAGACCGCACGAGGTCCATTGCCTTTCCAGTGGAGAGCCTGGCGAAGTGTAATCTTCCGCCGGCGTATCCGAGCAGCTCCAGGTTTTTGCTGACGACGATGTCTTCCGCAATGCGGGGCATTCCTTTCAAACCGAGCATGGTGCTGTTTACGCCTTCGTGCATTTGTCCGAACATGTTCAGCCAAATGTCTTCAGGGTGATCGATGAGGAGACCATTGAACTTCTGGAGGTATTGCAGCGACTTCAGCAGAATGTCTGCATGCCAGATGGGTTTGAGTCCATCCGTGAAGGCTACCGCGCCCGCTTCGTGCAGGTCGATCATTTCGGTGAGTTCTTCACCTTTGTTATTTCGTGTCACGGAAGCGAGTGGATGGATTTGCACCAGCCGGTTCTCGTTTCCTTTCGTGAGATAGCCTACTTCATTTTTTGTTTGAACCGCAGGAACAGTGTTGGGGAGAATAGCGATTTCGGTGAATCCTCCGGCCGCGGCAGTCTTGATACCGGATTCAAGATCTTCTTTGTGTTCCAGTCCCGGGTCGCCAATGCTGGTACCCAGATCAAACCAACCCGTGGAGAGCTTCATGCCCTCGGCCTTGATTACTTTATCGGCGGAATAGTTCTTGTCGCCAATCTCGGCGATGCGGCCATTATTGAGGAGAACATTTTTTTCTTTTAAGTGAAAGGGGGAGGTGGGGTCAAAGATTTCAGCTGACTGGATTAATACTTTCATTAACCTTTATTTTAGAAACCTAATCAACAGGATTTCAGCCAGCAGGAAGAGCAGCGCCAGCATCAGCGCGTATTTCCACAATGGCGTGCCCAAATATCGTTCCTTTATTTCGTTGCTGAAAGCGTTGACGGAAGAAGCCTGAAAAATACTGATCTGGTTTCCGTTGCCCAGCAGTTCCTTCACTTCAGACGCCTGGTATTGTTCCATCAACGACTCGGCTTTATCGGGATTGAAGGCCAGCAGGTTCACCGTATCGTTTCGAAGGATCACCTTGTAAAATCCCTGGGTCATGGAGAATTTGGGAATGTCGATCAGCACCTGGTCTCCTACCCTGCGTTGTGAGGGTATCAGTTCCTCCTGGCCTACCAACTTCAATTGCTCTTCTCCGGGAAAATCCTCCAGCCGGAGGTTGATAAAACTTTCTTTGAGCGAATAATATGGCTTCACCGTAGTGCGCTTGCCGCTGGCCGCCAATCTGTACATCACCGGAACGAACAGCGCATGATTATAGAAGTCCGTCAGGCCCGGCTGAAGGGCGCAAGCCAGCAGGTAAAGCTTACCATGTTGATCGAAGCGCGACAGAAAGGGTGCGCCATTCTTAAAACGAAGGATCGCGGACCGGTCGGTTCCCCAATCGATCGCCGGCGTTGCTTTCGGCATGGCCATGGAAGTTGATTGCTCTTCGAATACATTTTCAAAGAATGGGTTCGCGAAATCTGGACGATCAAGATCTGAAAGGGGCTGCGTACTGTTGACTTTCAAAGAAGGCAGTTGCAGCACGGTTTGAAGATTCTGCGCATCGACTGAACCACCGGGAATCACGAGCACCGATCCGCCACCGTTAATATAGTCGCGGAGCGCCACAGCGAGTGAACCATCGAGGCTGTTCAATCCATTGACTACTACAAAATCTGCTTGCGCTAACTTACTGTAGTCTACATTTCTAACGGAATACCCTGCGAACGAGAAGATGGCGGTGTTCCCATAAACATTTCCAACCGGCGATTCCTTTTCCGACTCGCGTATCTCCATCACCGATATTTTATCCGTGAAGTTTAGCGCAAAGTAAAATTCGTTGTCGAAGCTTACCGGAAAGTCGTTGAAGGTGATTCTGGCCTGTTGCAAGCCTACGAGGCCTGCCGCAAGGTCGAAAGTAGTTTCGGTGAAGCTCCCGCGCTTTACGGCGATGGTGGAACCGCCGGCTTGAATATCATGAATCAGCAATTTCAAATTCAACTGCTCGACATCGCGTTGACCATCGTTGCGCACACGAACGTGCATCACGTTCTTCTCTCCGCCAGCGACAAAAGGATTCTCGAGAAAGATGGTGTCCACAAAAACATTTGGCAGCGCCGGAAAAGAAACCGGCACGAGGTGAACCTTTACCGTTGAATCACTTGCCGGCTGAACATTGCCGAGCGTTGATTTCTGAAAATCTGAAATCCAAAAAATCTCCCGCCCCTGAACCTGGCCATCTTGCCTGATCCGGTCCTCAACCTCAGCCATTGAGCGACTTACGGGTGAGAGACGAATTTGAGAAAGGAGTTCGAGGATTTCGCTACCGGTTTTATAAGAATTAGAAAACGGAGCAAAGTCGTTGGTGATAAGTTTGTAGCGTGTGTCGGTAGGAAATTGTTCTACCACCGTGCGGACGAAATTCGTTCCCGCATCCAGGGCACGGGTATTATCTTCCAGCGGCGCCGACATGCTTTGAGAGTTGTCGAGGTACAGGATGATTGAATTACCTTGCATCTGCTCGCGGGCCGGAATGACCGGCTGGCAAAAGACCATGACCAGGAAAAACAGGAACAAAATCCTGGAGGCCAGGATCAGGTAGTGCTTTAGCTTTCGTTTCGCCGTGGAGGCTTCCTTTACTTGTTTCAGGAACCGATTGTTAGAGAAAAAGATCCGGGTTGTCCTTCGAAAGTTGAACAAATGGATGATAACCGGAATCGCGAGTACCCCGAGTGCCCACAAGAATGAAGGATACAAAAAGCTCATCCGCGCAATTTACACTTTCGTCACCATTCGATAACGGTTTTGATGGAGGGGTGTTGCCTTTTCATGGCCATAAACTTCCACCTGTCAAACTATCCCCCTTCCGGGTTCATCCCTAAAATAATTTAAGGTCCAGGCAACGAACCCGGCCTACCTTGCATTTCTAAATTCAAAAGCTACCCATTTGAACGAAGCGTTACTGGTTAAACAATGCCAACAGGGCAAGCGAACGGCGCAAGAGACGCTCTTCAATAGGTATTCCGACAGGCTATTCCGGTTGGGGTACCGGTACACTAAAAGTCACAGCGACACCGAAGATATTCTCATGATGGCCTTCGTAAAGATTCTGAGCAACATCGACAAGTTTACCTACCAGGGCGAAGGAAGCCTGGAGGGATGGCTGCGAAAGATCGTGGTTAACGAGGCGCTGATGTGGCTGCGAAAGAGACACAATTTCAACCTCACCGAAAGTATCGACAGCGCCGTGCCCGAACCCGATCTGTCGTCTTTTGAACAGCTTGAATCGGAAGATATCTACCAGTTCATCACCCAGCTGCCGCCTGGATATCGAACCGTCTTCAACTTATCCGTGATCGAAGGATATGATCACCGTGAAATTGCTGATCTCCTTCAGATCAGCGAAAACACTTCGCGGTCGCAGCTCTTTAAAGCAAAGAACCTACTCAGGAAAATGTTAGTCCAGGAGGGATTTCAATATGGAACATAACGAACACGATCAGCTTCGCCGCAAAGTACGCGACGCTGAAATGAAAAATGTGGCGTGGAACCGGGAAGACGTGTGGAGCAGGATCAACGGAACTGCTCCGTCCAAAAAATCATCCTGGCCTTACGCCGCGGCCGCCAGCTTCGCGCTGTTGGCCACTGTGGGAATTTACTCGTGGTTGAGCCTACAACGCCGCGAGACAAACCTTCGGCTGCATTCCCTTGAATTGGAAATTGAAAAGGCCCGGACAAGTTCAAGCGTTGCGCTGAGTGAAAAAACGCCTGCTGAAGACTGTGAGACTACCGTGGCCTTTGCCGAAACGACTGAGCGCAATCCGCTGGTGACACGCAAAATGAAATCTGATGAGCATGCTCAGCCTTCAACCATCGCAGAGACTGAATCACCGACCGAGGTGTTTACTGAAGAAACGTCCGTAGCGGTGGTATTGCCCTTGGAAACTCCCAACCAAACGGTGGCGACCTCGACGGAAAGTCAGCAGGAGTTCACACCCACCGTGATCACCATCCTTCCGCCAGATCCGGCGCCTAAGGTTCAAGTGGCACGCGAACGAAAATTCAGGTTCAATCTTTTCCGAAAGCAACACGAACCCCTTGACCGAAACGACAACTCCGACGAAATCCTATTTGCTATTATCCATTGAAAATTTACTACGCATGAAAACGATGTTCTATTATCCAACCCGTTTACCTCAAACAAGATTTTTGTTCCTGGCTGTTGCCATGTTATTGCTCGCTAACACCTGCGGCCTGGCACAGCGTTATGTCACCAACATGCATCCCGACTCCGTTAATGTAAAGTTCGCCGATCTTAACGCGACGGTTGTATTTGAAATGCGGTTCATCCAGGAGCACATGAACTACATCGAGCAGTTCGGCACAACATTGAAAGAAATTCAAACGCAATTGCAGCAAAGCAATGTTCCACTGCAGAGCCCGTTACAAATTTCAGTTACTGAAAAAAGTAATGGTGAAAAACAAATCAGCATTGATCGTAAAACCGAAACAGCCCGAAAAATTATTGTTGATCAGGGCGTGCCGCGAGAGATTGGGCCGATGATTGAATTGTTGATTAACACGCGCATAGCGAAAGTAACGGTTACTGTTCCAAACGCCGAAGCCTTTGAACAATTGAAATCGTACGATTTCAAAAAGATCACCGGAAAACTGCAGGAAGACATGGCGACGCAGCACATGGGAAGAAAGCGCATCGAAGCCGGTATGGTGGCTCGTTCCGGCGAGATCGAAAAATTTGAAGTCGATTATCCTTCAGCAAAAGACTTCCTCATCGGCTACGGTAGTACCGGCCTGGGGTTCGTTCGGGATAAAATTTATGTCGAGGCTAATCTATCCATTGCCACAGCCTTCGCCGATCACTTTAACAGACCGCGTCATCGCTTTGATTTTACATACAACAACCAGTTCTTCACTACCGCAACTGAAAATGGATACAGAACGGATATTAATTCGTTCCTGAACTTGTCGTGGGGTGTTAACCTTTGTTACACCTGCGATCGTCCCCGCTGGACTACCTTAGGCGTTGGATATCTCGTTCGTGAACGCGGCGGTTATTACACCGGCAACACCCTTAAAATTTTCGCCACCACCGACATTGGCAATCGTAAACTCAACCTTGTCCCCGAACTCTATTTAACAGACGACTTAAAGAAATCCATGCTTGGCATGAAGTTGACCTACGCTTTTTAGAAACCCGTTGTACTCACAAATCCGGCAACAGGCAATTCGCTGCCTGTTGCTTTTTTATTTAAATACTTTCCAGCACCCATTTGACCGAACGCGGCCTCCGTCGTATAAGTGTTAAATTTCTGAATGGAACAGGACGACGAGCAAAACCTGATCAGGAAATCAGCCGCGGGCGATCACCACACCTTTCGTCAGCTGGTTGAATCGCACCAGGCATTTGCTTACCGGCTGGCCTACCGCTTCCTCCGGACACCGGAATCCGCGGAAGACATCGTTCAGGAAGCATTCATCAAAGTTTGGAATAATTTAACACGGTACGATCCATCCTTCAGGTTTAAAACCTGGTTGGGGAAAATTGTAACGAACCTATGCCTTGATCATTTGAAACGAGCGCGGAACAAGTGGTCCGCTGGCGATATGCCAGCAGACTTTCAGGAGCCCTCGGGTAACAGCGATGCACTGGAAGCGGCGGAATTGAAAAAGATCATCACCGATCTGGCCGATCAACTTACCGAAAAACAAAAGGCTGTTTTTGTGCTGCGCGATCTGGAGCTCATGACACCGGAGGAAGTGTGCTCGATGTTGAGCATGTCGCTGGGAAATGTAAAGAGCAACCTTTACTACGCGCGGATCAAGATCAAACAAGGTCTTGAAATGTATTATCAGGAGAAGAAGTCAATAAAGGAATGAAGCTGAACGAACTATGAACTGCAAAGACATTGAACAAGACCTTTACCTGTATGCCGAACTTTCAGCACAAGAAAGAGCCAGGGTCGATGAACATTTAAAAACATGTACATCGTGTGCCGGGCTGCGCGCCGCCATTGAACTTTCAGAAAAACAAATTCACGCCCTGGCCACGATGCCCATAGAGGCGCAACACGCTGCACGTCTCACGCGCAAAATAATGGATGGTATTGCGTCGCCGGAAGTTGCAGAGAGTCACCACGGCATATTGAACAGCATGATCCGAACTGTGTCGATCAAGTATGCGTGCTCAGCGCTTTCAATCGGATTGATATTGCTGTTTGGAGTCCAATTCTACAATGTACCCAACCAGCCATTTCACCAGGAAAGCGAGGGAGCAACGGTAGTGATTCATTCGAGTTCGGTGCGTCAGGCGTTTACGAAAGTTAGGCAAGCTAACTTGGCCAGCATCCCCTGCCGTTCACCGTTTCGATCCGAGATGAGCGTAAGAAATTGTCTATTGAACAAGTATAAATAAACCCATGTCAGAAATCATGAAAGGAAAATTATTTGCACTCCCCGCGTTGCTGACCATGACGTTGATGTCCTGCCAGAACCCGATGACCTTTCACACGAAAGTCAATGAAGATGGTTCACTCAACAAATCCATTGTTTTGGAAAAGACTTCCGGGGATCATGCCCGGGATAATATTCTCGGCGTCAATGAAGCACACGGATGGAAAGTCGCCATCGAAAAACTTCCGGATTCCACGCAATCCAAAGAAGAGAACGAATTCAGAATTCAATTTGAAAAAGAATTCAAGTCTGTAGACGATGTTAATAAAGAACTGGACAATCCGATCGACACACTTTTCCATGTCCACTCAACGTTCGAAAAAAGGTTTCGGTGGTTTTACACCTACCTATACTATTCAGAAACGATCCGGCCAATCAACCGGTTTAAGCTGGAATCACCCGACGATTACTTCAACCAGGAAGACAATGCGTTCATTGACCGGCTGCCGGGCGAAGGAAAGTCCATCACGAAAGCAGACAGTGTTTTTTTGAACAGTCTGAATGAGAAGATCGGAACCACCTTCGTGAACATGGCCATCTTCCGTGAGCAGTATGATATTCTCACAAAGGCCATTCAACAAAGTGGCCTCGACAAAAAATGGGTGGACACGTTGAACCTTGAATACATCTATAATCACATCGAGGACATGAAAACTGACCCACAGTTCGCGGAAAAAATGGCCGACAGTCTGAAGATTCCATTACAAAAACCAAAGTCGTCGCAGCTTTTCGCAGAGCTTTCCAAAGATTTCAATTCACGCCTGGCGTTCATGAACTTCGCCAACAACGGAAAATACTTGAACATTATTGAAATGCCGTGGGAAGTGGTTCAATCCAACGCCGACTCCGTCTCTGGTGAAACACTTTACTGGCGCCCTTTGGTTACGAAGTTTGCCTATCGCGATTACACCATGTTCGCCGAGTGTAGAAAGTTAAACTGGTGGGCTGTGTTTTCATCGGGTGCGATCCTGGCATTGACCGCAATATTGTTCGTGGTGAAAAAGAAATAGAGCCTTCTTTCCGAATGGAAATAAAAAAGCCCAGACGATTCGTCCGGGCTTTTCGCTTTGAAGGAATAAACCTACTACTTCCCTCCCAACATCACCAAGTCATTGACGTTGATTTCCGTGATGTACTTTTTTTCACCCCCGTTGGTTTCATACGAGCGGTGAACCAGTTTGCCTTCGATGGCGATCTCGCTTCCTTTCTTTAGATATTGACCGGCGATGTCCGCCAGCTTTCCCCACACCACGAGATTGTGCCATTGGGTTTCTTCGACCTTTTCTCCTTTTTGGTTTTTGAATTTCTCACTGGTAGCCAATGAAAAGGTGACTTTCTTTTTACCGGAATCAAAGGTCCTTGTTTCCGGATCCTGGCCGAGGCGGCCAATCAGCTGTACGCTGTTTCTCAAGTTTGACATAACTGTACGTATTTAAGTTTTAAACATTTCCTAACGGAGCCGAAGTGGTATCGGCAACTGGCGAGACAAAGGTGAAAGGTAAATTTTCTTACAGTTGAACAATAACCGTTTAGTTTCGATTATATTCGTACTAACCGTTTACTAATCGTTTATTTCTTACCGTTATGCCTGAATCCATTGAAAAACTATGCCTTAATTGCGGCAATACCTTCAGAGGCAGGGGCGACAAAAAGTATTGTTCAGACCAATGTCGCAGCACGCACCACAACAAACTCAACAGTTACCGAGCGAATCCAGTCAGGACAGTGAACAACATCCTGCGCAAAAACCGGCGCATACTCTGTAAACTAAATCCGGGTGGAAAAGCGAAAGTGCATCACGAACGTCTCCGGGCTGAAGGTTTTAACTTCAGTTACCACACGAGTACATTTGTCAATCAAAGTGGCGCTCAATATCATTTCTGTTATGAGCAGGGCTACCGACTCATTGAAAATGATTACTATCTTTTGGTGATCAAACAAGAGCACTGAAGTCCAAACCCTGTCATGACCTACATCAATTTAATTTCAAGCCCACGGAATATTTCGACGGCGTTCATGTATTCGTTCGCACAACGATCCGACACAGAAGTTTTGGATGAACCATTCTACGCAGTGTACCTCCATCGAACGGGGGCCAACCATCCTGGAAAGGAAGAGGTCATGAAAAGCCAGTCGACGAACGAGGAAGATGTTTTGAAAATGATTTTCGAACCGCGGTCAAAGCCCGTGTTGTTCATCAAGAACATGGCGCATCACATCGAAGTGCTCGATGAGGCTTTTCTTTCGAAGGTTACAAACCTGTTCTTCATTCGCAATCCGCATCAGATTATTGCCAGCTACGCCGAAGTCATCGAGCAGCCCACGCTTCGCGACGTGGGAATAGAATATCAATATCAACTGTTCAATAAGCTTGTGGAAAATAATCAACAACCCTTGGTGTTGGACTCGGCCTGGCTACTGGAAGATCCTGAAAAAGTGTTGAAACACTTATGTAATCACATGAACATTCCATTCGAGGACTCCATGTTGCGATGGCCACAAGGTCCCAAACCTTACGATGGCGTTTGGGCTCCATACTGGTATAATAATGTTCATCAAACAAAAGGGTTTGCGCGGCAACAGACGAGCAGCAGAACATTGGCCGAGCACTTGAAACCTCTGCATGAAAAGGCGATGCACTATTATGAGAAATTGTCACCTTTTTCGATAAAGCCTTGATCGGTATGGCAATTAGTCTTTAACTTCACATTGCTTTTCTACCAATAATCGCGTCTGATTATTTTCATTTTCAGTAGTCTAAGCGATAGATATCCCATTTTTTTCATGCTTCAGTCGTTCAATCCAAAAAATTCAAACATTCTTATTCATGTAGGCGGCAAGTTATTGCCCCGTGAAGAAGCCAAAGTTTCAGTGTTCGACAGTTCTGTTCAGGGAGGGGACGCCATTTGGGAAGGCCTGCGTGTATACAAGGGCGGCATCTTTTGTCTCGACCGGCATCTCGAACGACTGGAGGCTTCGGCCCAGGCGTTGGCGTTTGCGCACATTCCATCACGCGACGAAATCAAGAAAGCAATCTTCGAGACGCTGAAGGCCAATGGCATGCGGGATGAAACGCACATTCGGTTAACGCTAACACGGGGAGAGAAAGTCACTTCAGGGATGGATCCGCGCCTAAACACCAAGGGTTCCTGCCTGATTGTGCTGGCCGAATGGAAGCCGCTGGTCTACGACAACGAAGCCGGCATACGGGTGATCACATCTTCGCAACGCAGAAACAACCCGCAATTCCTGGATTCCAAGATCCACCACAACAACTTACTGAATAACATCCTGGCAAAAATACAGGCCAATGTGGCTGGCGTTGACGCGGCAGTCATGTTAGACCATCAGGGATTTGTTGCCGAGCTCAATGACACCAACCTTTTCATGATAAAACGGGGAATTGTTTACACACCTTTTGCCGATGCGTGCTTGCACGGCGTAACCCGGGGCCTAGTCATTGAAATCTGCCAGGAACACTCCTTAATCGTCCATGAACGCAACTTATCGCTAACAGAATTCTATTCGGCTGATGAAGTGTTCGCTTCGGGAACTATGGGTGAGCTAACTCCTGTTGTCGAGATAGACGGGAGGAGCATAAAAAATCACTCCCAGTCACGATTGTTACCAACCATTCAACAATACCTAAAGGAGAAGATACCTATGCTAAGTGAACCTTTACCCATTTAAAGAACATGTCAACTACAAAAAAAACCTCTGTAAAGTTCTTGGCCGGCGAACACTGGAAAGAATTGAAATTGAAGAAAGGGACCGTGACCAAACGTTACGCGGTTTCCGACAAGGGCCGGATCGTCAGCTTCAAGGATAAGATTGATTCGGGTTATCTCCTCAAACCGCGCCTGACGCAAGGATATCCAAGCATCACTATCGGTCGCGAAGACACACGACAGAATTATTACATTCATCGCCTGGTGGCGGAATACTTCTGCAAGAAAAATGGAGCCAAGTCCTCTTACGTCATCCATAAGGATCATAAGAAAGAAAACAACAAGGCCGCTAACCTCCGGTGGGTGACCCAGGATGTTCAGATTGAGCATGCCAAGAAAGATCCCAACGTATTGATCCGCCTCAATCCTGAAGAAGGTCCGAAGTTAACAGCCGTGAAAGTAAAGAGAATAAAGCTCGCGCTTTTTAAATCAAAGAAACAGCCGACGTTGAAAGCTTTGGCGCGACAATTCAAAGTGTCTGATATGCAGATTCACCGGATCAAGACCGGCGAGAACTGGGGACATGTGCGCGTCTGATCTATAAGAAATCTGCGGATTCGCGAGAGGTCAGCACTGCGAATCCGCGTGATTTTATTTCACCAACATTATTTTTTTGATCGCGTGACGGATACCGACAACTGCGTGATCCGGATTCCCGCTTGGATTCCAATTGATCCGAAGGGAAGCGGATTCTTCACCCGGTTGTAATTTTCGGGCTCGCCACCGTATAGCGTAATGCCTTCTTCAAATCGGAAAGACTTTTCCTCGTCGGTTAAAAAATCCATCATGTTTTCGCCATCGATGTCATAGGATACGATTTTTCCTTTGCTTGGCGCGTAGCTCATACTCGCGAATTGAATTTCAGTAAAGAACTGTATCATCTTTCCAGTGTTGAATACCAACCCTAAGCTTCCCTTCACGCCCAATGCGGCGTTTCCGTAATACTCTTCCGCATAGTTTGATTCCACCCTGCTCGTGCCCAGCAGGTAGTTTTCTTCATAGTGAACCTTGTAAAATCCTAACGTCGGGCCAACGCGCATATAAGGTTGCACCTTGCCTTCATCAACGGTAATGGTAAAAGCAGGTGTCACCGAGACGCCGTTAGCAAAAAGACGAGCGGTGCCTTCCGGGTATCCAGGCCCACTCTCGTGAACCTCGTTTTTCTCGCCTGCCTGGTAAGCCACTTCAAGATCCCAGCCAAAAATATTCTTGCGCCTTCCATAAGCCGCCTGCACTGAAAAACCGCTGCCCAATGTTCCATACACGCCGGTGTAAACCTCCGTGGTGCTGCTGGCTCCGTAAGAATGATTTTCGCCGAACTTTTGTGCACCCAGCGGCGCTGCATAACCTGTATTGATCCGGACATAACCGTGCTGCGCAAACAGCGCACCTGTGCACAACGTAAAAATTCCAGCGAGGAAAAAACTTTTCATAAAAAGGGGTTTAGTTTGAAATTACGAATAACAAGAGAGGGTCTTTAAAAATATCTTTGTTCGGTTGAGTTCAATTTTATGAACACACATGATGCTTACTGCCAACCCCGCAACCGCGACAAAATAATCAATACTTGTGCCAAGATTGCAGTCCACTGAAAAATCGCGTTGTGCAGCATCACATTCAATGCACACTGTATATTTAATGACTTCACTTATATATATATTCGTGAACGACTCCACGACTAAACCTCAATACTATGCGCAAAGTGTTCCTTGCTCTACTACTTGCCTTCATTTCTTTTCCAGGTTTCTCACAATCCGTCAAGACACTTTCGCCGGCGACAAAACCGGAAGAAGCTGGTATGTCCGCAACACGACTTGCCCGGATTGATAACATGGTGAATGATATCATCAAATCCGGCGGAATTCCTGGCGCGGTTGTCTTCGTCGCGCGAAATGGAAAGATCGTCTATCACAAAGCATACGGTTACAACAACTCGGACAAAAAAACTGCCCTGAAGAAAGATGATATCTTCCGGATCGCATCCCAGAGCAAAGCAGTCACCAGTCTGGCAGCGATGATGTTGTGGGAAGAAGGAAAGTTTTTGCTGGACGAACCGGTTTCCAAATACATTCCTGAATTCAAGAATCCCACGGTGTTGAGAACCTTCAATGAAAAAGACAGCACCTATACTACCGAACCCGCCAAAAGCGAAGTTACCATTCGCCAACTGTTCACCCATACCTCGGGCATCGACTATGCGGCCATTGGAAGCAAAGAATTCCGCGCCATCTACGCGAAGGCCGGCGTGCCCAGCGGCATCGGCAACAACATGATGGTACTCGGCGACAAAATAAAAATACTGGGTAAACTTCCACTCAAGCATCAACCGGGAGAACGTTGGACTTACGGTCTCAACAGCGATGTGCTCGGGTACCTCGTTGAAGTGTGGTCGGGCATGCCTTTCGATGAGTTCTTAAGAAAACGAGTCTTCGATCCGCTGGGCATGAAGGACACCTACTTCTACCTCCCACAAGAAAAACACGGTCGCCTGGTGGCGCTGTATGAAGGCGATAAAGATGGAAAGGCCGTGATGATCAGCGGCAAACCGTACGACAATGTTGACCCTGACTATCCTAACACGCCGGGCAAATATTTTTCAGGTGGTGCTGGTCTTTCTTCCACAGTAGAAGACTATGCGAAATTCCTGCAACTCTTCCTGAACAAAGGTGAGTACAACGGTGTAAGGTTAATCAGCCGCAAAACAGTGGAGTTGATGTTAACCGATCAGCAAAACAAGAATGGAGATCCTTTCGGATTGGGCTTCGGACTGGAAACGGAAGTCAATGACTACAAGTCACCTTACTCGATCGGGACTTTCTCCTGGGGAGGCGCCTTCAATACACATTACTGGGCCGACCCCAAAGAGAAACTCATTGGGCTTATCTTTACAAACATCTACCAAACTCCGCACTGGAGCATCGGCGATAAATTCAAAGTGCTCACCTATCAAAGCATCATCGACTAAACGTTTCCGGGCTTCAATGTGCGGTGATATCCCTTAGCCATTTTATTAAAGGGCAGTCTTATCACCACTTCCTTGCCTTCGGCGAGTGTGTGAATCTTACGGATATCAATGTAGTACGGAAGGTTCTTATGATAGATCATCAGCGGAATCCGCACCCATGCATCGTTTGATTGCAGTGGAATTGTATAATGAACAGATAGTACGTTATTGTTGATGTCTACCTGAATCAGCTCCTTGTCAATGCCAGGCACTTGAACCCGGATCGTTCTTCCCTCGCCATCCTGCTGAACAACAACCTGAGGTTCCGTCATTCCTCCCTGCAGCGTATTCAGTACATCGATGGAAGTAGCCAGGTCAAGATAATTTTGGTTTTTCATATGGGCCTCCTGTTTATCACGAGACAGCAATTTCAATACCCATACCAATACAATTATCCAGTCATTAAGGCGAGCCTAAAGACAATTTGTCTACTTTGGAACTTTTTATGCCGGTTAATTTTGATACGATAGATTATCTACAACGCGGTTCTACAATTCAAAAACGCGGTTGGAGAGTATTGACCGACCATCGTGTGATGCAAAAGCTCGTGCATTTTCATCCGATCCTTGCGGGCACGCTCCCGCTTGATTTGTTTATTGAAGGCGTTAGTGATCTCGATGTGCTGTGTGAGGCCAATGACCTGGAAAGCTTCGCAAAACACCTTCAGGAAAATTTCTCTACACTACCGGGGTTTTCCATTCGTCACAAGACTTTAGGCGGCATCGAGTCCGTTATTGCCAATTTGACCATCGAAGATTTTCCGCTTGAGATAGTAGGTCAGCCGCTGGCATCACGCGCGCAAGTCGCCTACCGCCATATGGTGATCGAGTATAGAATACTCCAGGAACGTGGAGATGATTTCAAGAACCAGGTCATGGCATTGAAAAAGAAGGGGATCAAAACAGAGCCTGCGTTCGCCAGCCTGCTTCAATTGAAAGGCGATCCGTACAAAGCCTTGCTACTACTGGAATGAGAAATACTACTCTTTAAATCTCAGTTTGAAAAAGAGCAGTGTGGAGGCGAGCATGAGCGTGAGCATATTCGCGGCGATCACCGGAATATCTTGCACCATGATGCCGTAGATGAGCCACAACGTTACACCCAGACAGAAAATCGAAAACATGCTCAACGATAAATCCTTCGCTGAGCGTGATTTCCAGGTCTTGATCACTTGCGGCAAAAAAGCAATAGTGGTGCAACCACCCGCTACCAGTCCTAAAAGTTGAATCGTATTCATAAGGGTCAAGTGTTTCCTAAGTTTTGTTTACTACACGACAAAATTAGAAAAACGTTGCTCCAGTAGGGGCGTTGTGTACCTTATTCATGAATATTATCAACTACATCGTTTGCAGAAAATTTCCTTTCGACAACGAATTGCAGGCTGGGGCTCTCGTTAAAACAGAGACGACGGAATCGTTTTCTCCAAAGGCCGGAACCGATATCCCACCGTTATTCCGACTTTCAAATACAACGACGTAAAGTATGATGGCTCCAGCGGAATGTAGTAAAGATCACCCGAGCCACGGAGTGTTGCATAAAATCTATCACCGTTATAGCCCGTGCTGATCACGGCCGTCGCGGCCCACTCCCAGTTGAGCGATGTCGTGGTACCAAAATCACCATCATAGGTATTGATCGCGAAGCCCGGACCAGCAAACACATACGGCGAGAAAAAGTATTTTCTCTTTGGGCCACCCACCACGTTGACACCATAGCCTGGCATCGCGATCAAGCCGTAAGCATTGACGACATGCAAGCCGGTTTGTTCACCGTACACGGCGGGCACATCGCGTAACGGCGGCACAAATCGCGAGGCGGTCTCAATTTTCCGATAAGCTGGTTCCAGTCGGACGAGAAACGAGCCGGCTGTTTTTCGCTGCACCTCGCTTTGAAAATTTGCAGCCCGAAAAGAATACTTAGCACCATTAAAAAAATAAGTAAACTGAGCGCCCATTCTAAAAAGGCGTACGTCGGCTTCGGATTTGAATTCGCGCGCAACATCCTCCGCGACCATACCATGGTAGTCTACCAAAAAGCCACGTACCGAATAAAGTCGGCTGGTATAGCCGATCGACAACCTGAATTGACTCAGGTTCTCCCGGTCATCTTCCATCAGTCGTGTTGTCGGCAACGAGAAAGCTACATCACCGTCGATGATTTTGTAGCTGACACCGAAGCCCAATAAATCGTTGGCATTGTTATAGACCGCGGAGTTTAGTTCGTTTGAGTCCTTGTTCTTGGATCCATAGGCAAGGCTGGCACCTTCTCCTCCATAAAAAATCCGGACGTCGTTGCTGCGTCGAAAAGCATGAATGTAGTCTTCCTTTACATCTGGAATGGCTACAGTCTCTTCTTCATCGGCAACGGCAGCTGAATCGTATACCTGGGCTTCAGCGGCCAACGAGGTCCACATGGCCAAAAGGATGTAGTAGTATTTGTTCAAGTTGCGCAAACGGCTCTGTTTGCGGCAATTTACTTCTGAATCGTTACTTTTTTTCCAGTCGCAATAGATTTGTAGATCGCTTCGATCACCTTCATGTCTCTCAGACCCTCTTCGCCACCTACGGAAGTTTGGCGATTTTCCTGAACGCAGGCTGCGAAGTCCTCCAACTGCAACTGCTGGTGATTGGTGTGCGGCAAGTCAATCTCGCCTTTGTTGGTTCTTCCTTTGATCGGACCATATCCAAAAGCCGGTCGTAACTCAAGCCAACCGGATTCTGCTGAAATGTATAACCGGTCAGAGCCAGAGGCATAGGATGTCACACAGTCAGCAACGGCGCCGCTGGGAAATTCCATCTGCCAGAAGATGGTTTCGTCTACCTCCTTGAACTTCACTTTGTCGGTTTTGAATTCTTGAGCCGTTACTGAAATGGGTTCTTCGCCTGTTGAGTAGCGCGCACCCTGGATACAATAAATTCCTACATCCATCATGGCCCCACCACCGGCCAACGCCTTCTTCAACCTCCACTGTGTTGGATCGCCAATCTTAAAGCCCATAGAGCTCTCAACAATTTTTACCTTTCCTACTTCCGGGTTTTGTCTGAACTTCATCGCCTCTTGCGTGAACGGCTCGAAATGTAAACGATAGCCAATGGAGAACTTCACCTTGGCTTTGTTACAGGCATCAATCATTTCCTGACATTCCCTGACCGAGACAGCCATCGGCTTTTCACAGATCACATGCTTTCCGGCTTTCGCCGCGCGGATCACAAACTCGTGGTGCATGGAATTCGGCAGTACGACATACACGATATCAATCGACTTGTTGTCGGCAATGCGATCAAAATTCTGGTAGTTGTAAAAATTAGCGTCGGGTATATTGAACTGTGATTTCCATTTATCCACTTTGGCTGGTGTACCCGTGACGGCACCGGCGAGGTAACAATTTTTTGCAGCCGCCAGCGCAGGCGCCAGTTTGAACTCACTGTAACTTCCAAGTCCTACTAAAGCAACGCCAAGCTTGTTTTGAGTACCGCTTCGTGGAGCAGCCAGACCCATGAAAGAAGGAAGCGTCAGCATGGAAGCACCTAAGCCAACGCGGTTGAGAAATTGTCTTCGTGAATAATGCGACATAAGGGTTGAGTTTGTAAATCAATTTAGATAATTTCTGCGTAGAACAAGTACGTGCTTCCCTTTACCAAAATTGAAAACATGACTTTACGCGCTGCTGCCCCCGAAGATGTTAGTCTCATCAAAAAATTAGTTGGCCAACTGGGATACACCGGCCTAACCGATGAGCAGATCGTAGAAAAAATAAGAGGCTATTCGGGCGGTCGTTATGCCTTACTTGTCGGAGAACACGAAGGAACTGGAATCGGCTTCATTGCCTTACATTGGTTTGACATCCTTCATTCGCCCGGACTGTTAGGCCGCATCACTGCATTCTGCATTGACGAAGCGCACCGATCAAAAGGATTTGGCGCCCAGATGCTGGAGGAAGCAGAAAAATTTTTGGTTTCACAAGGATGCACAAAACTGGAAGTTACCAGCAACGAACGCCGGACAGAATCGCATCAGTTCTATTTAAAGAAAGGCTATCTCGTAGACTCGAGACGATTCGTTAAATATCCGCCCGCTTCAGTTTGAAATAACTGATGTAGTTACATACCAAAGTCCACCCAATAACAATCGCGACTGCCTTCAGCGATACGAAGTCCTGAATCTGCTGGAAGGCATATCTCGGGAACGGCCAGGGCACAAGATTCCAGATCGACCGCATGGGGAAAAATGGAATGAGATCCGGAACGTACTCATCAATATTTGAGGTAATAATCGCTTCGATCATGTGCGACAACAAAAGTAAAATGATCGTGAGCCCCGAGCGCTGCACCAGAACGCCCAGCATTAACGCGTATGAGAGGAAAAAGAAAACTTCGAGAAAGTAAGCCGGAAAGAACTCGACATCGGTGAGAATGGTGTCAAGTTCAATCGATGGACTATAAATCAATCCCGTTACCAGCCCAATGGCGAATATCAACACGACGCTCATCAAACTCAGCAACACGTTCGTGAGGATCTTGGATAATAAAAATTCGGAACGACTCAATCCATCAATCACATTTTGACGCAACGTGCGATAGGTATATTCATTTGTCACGGAAATCACCACCATTACGGCCAACACCACCTTTAACAGACCGGCACACCAGATTAAGTTCATCCACACATCCGGAAAATGGTAGAGCGGGATACGATTAATATTGATGCTCTGACCAAAATCTTCAAAGGTGCGCCCCAGCCATTTCAAGAATTCCATTCCGCTCGCCGCGCCAAATCCCAGCGTCATGAAGTACAGGCCACACACAACCCAGAAGGTGCGGTAGCTGGTCATTTTTTTGAGGTCGATCTTGAGTAGGTGAAGCATGAGTTCGATTTACGATGTACAATTTGCGTCCCGATAACTATCGGGATACGATTTATGAGCTCGCGAGAATTTCGAGGAACTGTTTCTCCAGGCTCTTCTTTTTTGTTACCAGGTGCGACGCGACCACACCTTTATCGAATAGGAACTGATTCAGGTCCTTGCTATGAAAACCATCGCGCAGCGCGACATGATAGCTTCCATTCTCGCGATTGATCGTGGCGGTGCCTTGAAACGCCAACAACAACTCATTTAAGTTTCCGGCTTCGGCATTTACCTCCACAGTTTCTGTTCCGCTGCCTACTTCGTCCACTGGACCATAGTGAACCAGGTTTCCACGTTTCAACACGGCGAAGTGCGTGCAGACTTTTTGAACTTCATCCAGTAAATGACTGGCGAGTATAATCGTCTTTCCATTCGCGGCGATGCGCTTGATCAGCTCGCGGATTTCGGCAATCCCCATGGGATCAAGTCCGTTCGTGGGTTCATCCAGGATCAGTACCGTCGGATCGTTGAGCAGCGCTGACGCGATGGCCAGCCGTTGCTTCATCCCGAGCGAGTAGGTTTTATATTTATCATCCTTCCGTTCCGTGAGTTCTACCAATTCAAGAACCTTCGGGATATTCTCTGCCGGGCATTGCTTGATCATGGAGTTTAACTCCAGGTTTTTTTGGCCGCTGAGGTACGGATAAAAGATAGGATGTTCCAATACAGCGCCGATCTTCTTTCGTATTTCGTTCGTGGGTTGTTGGCCAAACCAGGTAAACGATCCACCGGTTGGATTCACCACACCCATCAGCATTCCCAGCGTCGTCGTTTTACCACTGCCGTTGGGGCCGAGCATGCCAAACACCTGTCCGGCTTTCACCTCCAGCGAAAGATTGTTCACCGCGTTGATGCGGCCGAAGTGTTTGGTGAGTCCTGTTATCGAGAGAACGGTTTCCACGGGATTGAAATTTGATAGTAAGTAGTTGGATGTGTAGTCTAAATTACAACGGAGAACGAGATATATTTTGATACGCCGGTAAAAGGTAATCGGTAATCAGTAATCGGTATTCGGTGCCGACCGATTACTGATTACCGACTACCGATTACCATTCATCAGTCGTCGTTCTTCTTCGCGAAGTCCTTGATTCTCTTTCCGATGTCGGCGCTTTCACCAAGCGTTGAATATAATTCGGTTACTTTGTCGAGAGAAATTTTACCAACGATGTCGAGGACATACAGATTTGTCGAGTCGTTGATCAGCACCAGCATTCCTTTGGTGTCGCCGTTCTTCTCTTTAACGAACACATCAAAATTCTTTCCCTGGTGGCGGCTGGTCATCATTTCCTCAAAAGACTCACGCTTATAATCAGAAACCAGCTTTTTATATTCTGGGGCGCCGAAGTTCTTTCCTTTGTCGATCATCAGGAATTTCATTTTCTCGATATCCTTAATCAAATCATCAAACTCCTTGTTCTCAGATTGATTGATCATGCGTAGGGTATTGTGATAAAAAAACGCCGCCAATGCTTCAGAATGTTTCTTATGCAATGCCTCGGTAGTTGCGCTTTGTGCCCACCCGGTGATGTTACACAACAAAAAAAGAATCAAAACCAATACGTATCTCATGTATTACAGTTGAAATGTTTTCTTTGAATGGCACTCGGCCAGCGCATGGGGATCGATGTTGCCGCGTATCTCAAATGCCGTTACCTCGTTGGATTCTTCCACCAGCATGAAGTAACGGTTGTCGTGCTTCCCTTCCTGCAAATAGATCGTTACTTCCTCCCCTCGTTCCTTAACGGATACTATTTGTTCGAAGCCATCGTCCGCAAGAATTTTTTTGAATCCTGACAATCGTAGTCCGCGTGATCGGATCTCTTCCTTCGGGATGTTGATCATCCGCACATCCCGGATCTCGCCGATATCCCGGCCCAAATCCTCGCCCGAAAACCAAAGTGCAGTTTGCACTAGAAATCCGCCTGCGTGGAAGGAGAACACGTCCTTGTCGCCAGCAAATCTGGATTTCAGAATGGCGTAACTTTCACTTTGCGCCCACGAAGCGCTTGACATCAGAAGGAGTAGTACTACGGTAATGGTTTTCATAATGGTTTGTTTTTTGGAAGACGTCATGAACCTTTGATCCGTTGCATCGGAAAAAAACTGCGGTGAGTTTTTCTGAACCCACCACAGATTTCCGTTACTAGTTGTCTTTTGAATTAGGTTGTTTCTTGTGCTCGTCCATCTTCTCGAGCTTCTCCAGGCCGTCGACATTCATCTTGTGGCCAATCTTGGAAACCTGCTTCAGGTCGATTTCTCCAAACAAGCTCATGACCATGAAATCCTGCGTTCCGCCCATGATCATTACCAGCTCGGAAATCTTACCACCGCTTTCCTTGATGTAGAATTTCATGTCCTTGTCTTTGTCGCGAACGGACATCAGTTCCTCAAATTCATTTTTGGGGATCAGCGAAAAGGCTTCCTTGTACAAGGCTCGCGCATCCGATGTGTTTTCCTTTCCCAAAATCCTAAGTCCTTTCAATTTGCTGATAGCCTCCAGGACTTCCTTGTCTTCAGGAGTCGTCGCTTCCATGTTGGTGAACAGGCTGAACATCTTGCTGCTCACCGTTACCTGGCTGAAAGACTCGTCGTTTTGGTACTTGGTGAAGAACTTTGAAATGGCATCCTGGGCAAAAGCTGAGTTTGCGCCAGCCACAATTACGATCAATACAATTATCTTTTTCATACGTGTCGTTGTTTCGATTTTAGATTTTAAGTGTGGGTGTGTATTTACAGGTTAACCTCGTCTTTATTTTTTTTCTGAATTTCTTCCTGTGCTTCATTAAACAGGTTGATCTTCTTGGCTTGCTGTTCGGCCGCGCCAAAGCTTTTCGAAATCATCTGCAGTGCCTTTTTGGTTTCCTCAAACGCCAGCTGCGGATCGTCATAAGTATCGACTACCGCTTGCGGCGTCGACTGCCTGATTTCTTTGCGAACAAACCAGGTCGCTGCGACCAGCACGGCTACACCGGCGGCGATGCGCAAGGAGTTGATGACCAGTTTTCTCATTTTACCCTCCGGCTTGTGTACGTTTTTCATCACCCGGCCATCGAACGATGAGTCGGTCAATGATTTTTTTTTGCTTTCCTCAAAGTAGCGGAACAAGGCGGCGGTCTCCTTCCATTGATCCGGAATGTGTGTCCCGGAAAAGTACTCCTTCAACTGCTGCTCTTCTTCAAGAGAAGTCTCGCAGTTCCAGTACTTGTTTAGAAGTTCTTCGATTCGTTTAGAGTCCATACGCATTGATCTTTATCAGTTTTTCGCGCACTGCATTCCGGGCCCTGAACAGGTTTACCTTAACCTGGTTCATGTCCAGTTCGAGGATCTCACAGATCTCGTTGTAACTATACCCTTCCACATCGCGGAGGTGTATCACCTGGCGCTGCTTCTCCGGCAGGGCCTCGATCAGTTGGTTGATTCGCTGCATACTTTCCTGTATTTCTGTTGACTCATGCGGCGTTAACGCTTCGTTTCGAATATCAAAAGTCTCCTCCATCGGATGGGTCTGTTTCCGGTTCAGCGATCGAACGCGGTCAAGCGAAAGGTTCTTGGTGATGCGCATGCACCAGGCCTCCCAATTCTGGACCTCATTCATTTGCTCCCGGCCATTCCAAACCCGGATAAATACTTCCTGTACTACGTCCTTGGCCTCCTCCTCGCTCCCCAAAAACCGGAGAGCAAAGCGAAAAAGCTTGTTTTTGACAGGCAAAACCCGGTTTTGAAACGATTCAAGGTTCATCCGTTGAAATTCAAATAGTAGACGGTGGGGGTCGTTCGTTGTTACAAGGTCGCTGAAAAAAAGTTGACAGTGGGCAAGTTGACAGTAGACAATGGGCAGTGGAATTTACCGGCCTACCTTATCATCTGAGTGGACCGGTAGGAGGCGTTAGCCAATTTGCTAATTGTCAATTGCCCATTGTCAACTATTTCTTCTTCTTCGCCTTGGCCTCGCGGATCAATGTCAACTCAACGTTCTCTTTTGATATCTGCTGATAATTGCCTTTCCCTAACGCGGCTAGACCTTCGAGTGCTTTCGACGAACCCATACCTTTTCCAAAGTTGAAAACGGAAAGGAAAATATCTTCTTTGGAAAATCTTTCGATCTCCTGCCTGGTCTCGTCGCTTAAGTTGAACTCGCCATCGGTAGCCAGGATGATTCGATTGTTGCCACCCCGCACGTAGTTTTCATCTCCTACTTTATAGGCAAGCTTCAACGCTGTATTGGCATCCGTCTTTCCGGAAGACCTTAATTTATCGATGGCTGACTTGATCTTCGCTTCGTCTTTAAAGGAGGTGGGCTGCAGGATCACTTTCGGTTTTTCCGAAAAGACAACAATGCTGACTTCGTCTTCAGGCCGCATCATCGTGAGCAAGTCGAGGATGGATTCTTTTAAGAGTGGAAGTTTCTCGGGTGAATTCATCGAACCCGATACATCCAGCAACAATACCATGTTATTCGTGGCGTAGCCCTCCATCGAGCGCAAGTTCTCGTTCTGGCCGGCCATATATATGGTGTCCCGCTTCTCTATATATACAGTGTCATGAACAACCTGCGTTTGCGAACCAACTTTTACAGGTTCGTCTTTTTTGAGATCTTCTTTCTTTTCGGGTACGGCGACCGCCGCTGTCGAAGTAGCGGCAACTTCCACTTTTGAATCCTGGGGCTTTTTCTTTTCAGGCGTATCACTCGGATATTGAACAGCAAACAGCTCGGGCTGCATGATCGTCTTCAAGTGCGGAACGTCCTTTGATAATTCACAAAATTTATTGTACTGCTCAACAATATTATTGTAGTGGTAAACCATTTTATAGTATGGCTGATCGTATCGGCCAGCTGTCGGTGGATTCATTTTCTTTACTTCCTCACTCAGCGACTTCGACGTCTGCGGCAAATCCTCATAAGGTGTGTAGGGGCAAAGTCCGTTGTAACGACCAAACTTTTCGATTCCTTTCATGTTGTCAAATTCTTTGGCGATCACATCTCTCACGGAAGCGTCGATCCTCTCGGTGGAAACAGAAACTTTGGGTCCTCCTTTATAATATGGTTTCGCCGCGAAGACAGCATCATGATCCAGATCCGTAAGGTCGCGCAAAGCCTTTCCGGAAACATACCAGGAGCTTGTGACAGTTTTCGGTGGATAGGTATCGTACACTTTGCGAACATCATTATATAGCAACTCTTTTCTGGCATCCCAGGTGTCGAGCAATACCTTTTGTCGCTCCAGGATTTCATAAACTTTATTCAGGTGATCTTTCTCATAGCGTTTCTCTGCGACTTCTGTTTCCAGCAAAGCGCTTTGCGCATTCATCTCTTTCAAAATATTCAATAATACTTCAGCTTGATCATTCAAAGATTTAGCAACGGCAGGGGGCAGAATCTTACTATCGGCCACTGCTTTTTGATAGTAAGACAGCGGCAACGTAAAATCCTTGAAATCAAAATGCATCGCCCCTCTCCGATCGAAAGACTCCAGGTTTTTGTAGGAGCTTGCGGTAGAATTAAAACTGCTCAACACCATTTGCATGTAACGAGCTTGCCTCCAGGTTTCATTGATGAATTCGACATAGTTCGACAACGACTCAAAAACCGGTTTAGAAATAGCGGTTGTTTGTTTCGAAACGGCAACAGGAACACGCGTGATGTCCGCGAAAGGAGTAACTGAGTTTTGAACAGCTTCCGGCTTCGAGCGGATCTCGTAGACCGGAACATAGGAGAATACTTTCAACCCGAAATATCCGTCGCGTTCAGAAAACTCAACAAAAGTGTTGTAGTCCGACACCAGGGTACCGTTGTAATAATTGATCATCTCCAGGTAGACTTCATTCGAATATCCATCCGACTTTCGCGCTTCGTTGTTATATCCATCCAGCGCTTTTCGTTTCACTTCCAGGTAAGAACCCAAATTTCCCTGGAACGATGTCCACATGCTGGAAGCCGGATACTTTAGCGGAGGATTGTTCTTTTTTAAATAAGCCATTTGCGCGTCCGTCTCTAAAATACTTTCCTGCAGTTTATCCACCGGCCAGCCGGTGTGAACCTCTTGCTTGATGTTAAAGGTCCACATGTCGAGAATAGTTCTTTCATATTGCACCGGCGAAAGCATGAGCGCGTTAGCTTTTGAATACGTACCAACGCCTGGGCTTAGGGTTCGATAAACTTTATACACCTGGGCCTCGAGTTCCCGCTGTTTCTGACCATAGTCACGAAGGAGACTTTGAAGCTCGGCCACAATGGCTTCGGCCTTCACAAAGTTGTCCTGCTTGTAATCCTCCAGCTTATGATACGTGTCCAGGGCCTTGCACTTTTCATCAATCTTCTCCGCAGCGCTCCGAAGGTCCTTCAGTTTTGAATTGAGGGGCGTGGAATACGTGGCGTTCAACGCCTTGCTCAAGGTGGCGACATTGGTGAAATAGTATTCATCCAACTGCACCGGGCAGACATAGCGTGGAGCCCGCCAGGAGTTTTTTTGATGAATCGTTGGATAATACTCGATGATGCTCTTGACGACGGTCGCTACCTCTTCGGCCGACTGATTCGCATACAGCACATAACTATTAAGCGCCTTCTGCTGGGCACTGGTGATGGATTGCGTAAAGGCAACATGCGGGAAAATGAGAATCAGAATGGAGAGGGTACGCATACCCGAACTTAGGAAAAAAGTAGATAAGTTGAATCGCATAAAATGCTGATCCAGCGCCTTGCGCTTTGGAATTAATCCTGCAGGCATCTGAACTTTCCGTCTCGGTAAGATTGTTAATGCAGGGATACTTGAGAACATGGCATCCCTACAAGACCTACGAACCTTTAGTGAAGGGTTAAATCCGTCTGAAAGAAAAACACCTTTACTGTTTATGGGCCATGGTTCTCCCATGAATGGCATTGAAGACAATTCCTTTTCTGCCACCTGGGGACAACTGGGAAAAGAAATACCGCTTCCGTCTGCCGTACTCTGCATTTCTGCCCATTGGTTCACGAAGGGCACCCACGTTACCGCCATGGAAAAACCCAGAACCATTCATGATTTCTATGGCTTCCCGAAAGCGCTATTCGACGTTCAGTATCCGGCGCCAGGAAATCCGACACTGGCTCATGAAACCGCGTCCATGATTCACAAAACCACGGTAGGCCTGGACCACGAGTGGGGTCTCGACCACGGAACATGGAGTGTCGTTCGGAGAATGTACCCGAACGCCACGGTTCCGGTGCTTCAGCTCAGCATGGACTACACGAAAGGACCGCTTTATCATTATGAACTTGCGCGTGAAATCGCCCAGCTCCGGAAAAAAAACGTCTTGATCATCGGCAGCGGCAACATGGTGCACAACCTCGGCATTCTGAACTGGCAACAACCAGACTCAGGGTACGACTGGGCAGAAGAGATGAACGACACATTCAAAACATTGATCGACAAAGGTGATCACAAGGCACTGATCAAATATGAGGAATTGGGAGAAGCTGCCAAGCTTTCCATTCCGACACCTGAACACTACCTTCCGTTGCTCTACACACTCGGGCTCCAGGAAAAGGACGACACCATCACCATCTTCAACGACAAACTTTCCATGGGCAGCGTGTCGATGACCTCTATTAAATTCGGCTAACCCGGCATCATCTGCGAGATCTGCCGGAAAATATTTCCTTTCAATTTTACGCTGAACGTAAACGATGCCGATTTTCTTTTCCCGCAGATCTCGCAGATTGACGCAGATTAAATGCACCGCGCGCCTGCAAGCCCTCCAAATAACGAACCTGCGAACTTGTTTGTCTGTTGAACAGTGACGTTCTTCGTAGGAACCTGATGCTATCTGCTCTCACACCAAAAATCATTGCGCTGATTGTTATCTATGCAATCATGCTCTTCACGATGGTGAGGATTGTGATGGACTCGCGCAACGCAGCCAAGGCACTCGGTTACTTACTGCTCGTACTCACCGTGCCGGTTCTCGGATCGATCATCTATTTCTCTTTGGGTGTCAACTATCGCAAGAAGAAAATCTACAGCAAAAAACTTATCGCGAACGACCACCTGATGCACCGCATCAAGAAGCGGATCATTACCTCCACGCAACAAATCATGGAGCAGAACAAGCGAAAGCTGGAAGGCCATGAAGATATGGTGAGGTTGTTATTGAATGATTCGCTCGAACCGCTTTCCTCCAACCGCGTAACACTGTTGACGAATGGCGAAGAGAAATTTCCAGCCGTGATTGAAGCGCTGGAAGCCGCGAAGCAATCCATCCACATTCAATACTACATCTACGAAGAAGATGAAATCGGCAATCGCATCAAAGACATCCTGATCCGGAAATCAAAGAGCGGCGTAACGGTGCGATTTATATACGACGATTTTGGAAGCAGGGGAATCAGTCGCAAGTTCTTTCGCGAATTGAAGGAAGCGGGCGTGCACACGGTCCCTTTCTTCAGGGTCCACCTTGCCGTCATCGCCAGCCGCATCAACTACCGGAACCATCGAAAAATTATTGTAGTCGATGGACGGGTTGGGTTTGTCGGTGGCATCAACGTATCGGATCGCTACATTAACAACGGCATCGAAAAACTATTTTGGCGCGACACGCATGTGAAGATCGAAGGCCCGGGGGTTTTAAGCTTGCAATATCATTTTTTGGCCGACTGGAATTTCTGTGCTCGGCAAGACATAGCACCAGATGAAATTCACTTTCCCAATACCGCGCTGCTGCCTAAGGGAGATTCACTGGTGCAAGTGGTCGCCAGTGGACCTGACTATTCGAACCCTTCGATCATGTTGTGTTACTTTACGGCGATCGTCAACGCGCGCGAGCAGGTTTACATCACCTCACCCTACTTCATTCCCAACAACAGTATTAACGATGCGATCAAGAAGGCGGCGCTCAGTGGAAAAGATGTACGCTTGTTGGTGCCCGGTGTTTCGGACTCGCACTTTGTAAACGCGGCGTCAAGGTCATACTACGGTGAGCTGCTCCGCTGCGGCGTCAAAATCTATTTATACCAAAAGGGCTTTGTACACGCCAAAACCATTGTTGTCGACAACAGTCTCGCGATTGTGTCCACCGCAAACATGGACTTCCGCAGTTTTGAATTCAATTTCGAAATCGGCGCGGTAATCTATGGTGAGCGGATTTGTCAAGAGCTGACTGAGAATTTCCTCCACGACATTCAATACAGCGAACAGCTAACGATCAACGAATGGCAGGCACGCGGCCAGGTACAAAAGCTGACGGAAAAACTGGCGAGGCTGGTTTCTCCTTTGCTTTAATTCTTGCATTTGTTGCACTAAAAGTTGCACAGCTCCGTAGAGCTCGGTAAAATTTAGTACCTTAATAATAGGAGCTACTTTCAAGCGAATGGACGAGGTGGATGAAATAATTGTTTATCGGCAATTCGACACGGCAATCGAGGCCAATATTATCAAAACTAAGCTTGACGCCTTTGGCGTTCCCTGCTTTCTGACCGAAGAAAACCTCGTTAACCTATATCCGGGTCAACCCATTTTCCCCTTTCGCGTCAGGTTGCACATTTTCGCAAAGGACTTTGACCGCGCGGAGCAAATTCTGGCGGAAGAATCGCTGTCCATCGAAGACGATTCGGTGACCCGGTGCCCGAAATGCCAGTCAAAATCCATTGAACGAGAATTCCCGAAAAAACTCAGCGCTACTTTCCTGGGCGAGCTGAATGTTTTGTTTTTGGGGATCTTCTTCCCGGAAAAGAAAATCAATCATTGCCGCAATTGCAATTTCGAATTTGATTGATTCCTTTTCTTGTAATTAGAAATACGTCATAGTACTTTAGCAAACAGAACCAATCAGACAATGTCAGGAAAGATAATAGTAGGCGTCATGGGGCCCGGTGAGAACGCAACGCCAGATGATAACGAAATGGCGTTTGAACTCGGCCGCGCCATTGCAACAGAGGGTTGGGTCGTACTCACGGGCGGGAGAAGTTTCGGCATCATGGATGCCACGATGAAAGGTGCCCGCGATGCGAACGGACTGACCATCGGTGTTCTTCCTGACAGCAACGATAAGAACGCCTCTGAAAATGCCCAGATCAGAATTGTCACAGGCATGGGCAGCGGACGAAATCTCATCAATGTCCTTTCCAGTCAGATTATTGTCGTGTTGGGCATGGCTGCCGGTACTGCCTCTGAAGTAGCGCTCGCCATTAAATCAGGTAAAAAAGTTATCCTCCTCAATCAAGACGAAATCACTATTCGCTTCTTTAAGAACATCGGGTCTTATCGCGTGATGATTGCCAAGACTGTTCCAGAAGCGATCGCGCAGATCAAGGATTACCTCGCCGTTCACGCCGTGACGGTGCATACCGCCGAGTAGCAACAATTCTTTTTTTTAAGACTTTCGATCCGCGTCACTCAAACACGGATGTAGATCTTGCGTTTGTCGAGTACATAACCAACCGCCCAGCAGGTGAGCATAAATAAGAGCGCAAACAAAAATGAAGCGTTGATCGGGCTGGCGAAACTCCTCAGAACAGAATTGTAAATCCATTGCTGCAAGCTTGCATTGCCAACCGGAATCATATACAAGGTGATCAGCAATAATTCCGACAGCAGATAAATCGAAAGCGGGTTCCTTCCAAACACAACGAAGAAGTAAGTCCAACGAGTTTTCTTCAACATCTCGATGACGTACATCAGGAATGGCAGGATCAGCAGATCGAGGCCGACCGTCAGCAACACAAAAGAACTTGTCCAGATTTTTTTGTTGATCGGAAATACCATATCCCAGGTGAGCGCAGCAAGAATAAGCAGCGCGCCGGCAATCATGAGCTTGGCGATGGTTTCATAGCTGTTGCCCTTTTTTCGAATATAATCCCCAGCAAGGTAGCCCAGGATAACATTCACGATCGATGGCAGTGTGCTCAATATTCCTTCGGGATCAAACGCGACTCCTTCACCGTGATACAAATGCTTTTCGCCGAGCACGGCGAAGTCCAATGCATTGCCGGCGTAGCCCGCGAGACTATAAGGATCGTTGGCGTCACCATAAACGTAAAGTATGAGCCAGTATCCGAGTAGGGCGAGCGCGCTGAAAAGGATAGCGATCCGTTTTGTTCCGTAGTGTATGATGATCGAAGCAAAGAAATAACACAGGGCGATGCGTTGCAGTACACCCAGTATTCGCGTCTCGGCAATTGGTCGCAGTGACCAGGTTTCAAAATCAATGAAGGGGAACCAGTACATCAGGTATCCCAATAAAAATATAATCACGGTGCGCTTCAATGTTTTTGTCCAAAACACTGAACTGCCCTGCGACTCATATTTATGCATCACAAACGCCATCGCGTTTCCAACGGCAAATAAAAACGACGGGAAGACCAGGTCGGTGGGCGTGAAGCCATGCCAGTGCGCATGCAAGAGCGGAGCGTATGCGATATCCCAGGAGCCCGGGGAGTTTACGATGATCATGAAGCACACGGTCATTCCGCGAAAAACGTCCAGGGCAAGGAAGCGTTGGTTGTCGGCCATAGGTTGTGGTTTAGGCTTCGCTAATCTGTTTCAAATTTTTCACAGGTACAAGGGCACACAGACACACTTTGTTTCAATTATCAATGACCGCAAACAATTACCAAGCACCAAATCTCAAAGCACAAACAAATTACCAATGACCAAACTGTTAATGACCAAGAACCAAAATACAAACAATTACCAAGTACCAAATCTCAAAACACAAACAATTGCCATCTACCGATCACTAATGACCAATGACTAATGACATTGACTAATGACCAGTTCCAATTACTTCAACTTCTCATTCTGTCGGTGTCGGTCTTTGTCGCGGGCGTTCTTCTTATCGATATTTTTCTTGAGTGCCTCCGTCAAGTTCACGCCAGTTTGGTTGGCCAGGCAAAGTACAATCCAGAGAACATCGGCTAATTCATCGCCGAGGTCCTTGCCTTTATCGGATTCTTTTTCGGACTGCTCCCCATATCGTCTCGCGATGATCCTCGCCACCTCTCCTACTTCCTCGGTGAGCATGGCCATGTTGGTGAGTTCATTAAAATAGCGAACGCCTGTGGTTTTTATCCACTGATCGACTTGGTCCTGGGCTTCCTGAATCGTCATGGTTGGTGATTGGTGATTTAACGTTTGAAATTTAGAATTTGATCATTGGGTATTGTTTGGTCCTTGGGTTTTGGAGCTTGATCATTTACGGTGCAAGGTCCTCGAAATCAATATCGAGCACCTCGTACTTCTGCCACCCAATAAAATCGAAGTGCCACCATTCGGAACTGTTCACTTTGAATCCATACTTTTTCATCACACCGATAATCAGGTCGCGGTTCTTTTTTATTTCCGGATCGCTCACAGGGGTAGATGGCCAAGCCTCTTTCCGGAAGGAATCATATTCTGTCGGCATCTTCAATTCTTTGCCAGTCTTCAGGTCAAAGATGGTCATGTCGATGGCACATCCGCGATTGTGTCGTGATCCACGGTAGGGAGACGCGACATAGGTCGTATCCTTATATACTTCGTAAAATCGCACCGTGGCCTTGTAGGGACGATAGGCATCGAAGATCTTTATCCCAAGCCCTTGCTTACTGAACTCGTTTTGTGCTCGCTTCAGCGCCTCGGCCACGGGTTTTCGCGCATACGCTTTCGCCAGGTTGTAAATTTTCTCTTTCGTGAAATTGTTAGTCGTGGCATAACGAATATCCAAAACGACACCCGGAATAAATTTTTCAAGGTCGACGAGCTTCTTCTCGGGATTTACATTGATACTGGCTTTGTATTCGATCAGGGAGGTTGTTTTCAGCCCGTATTTGTTTTGAGCGAGGCCATGAACGACAACAGAAAGAAGAACAACAATCAGCACTTTTTTCATTTCATTCGAAAGTTTACAAAAAGGTATTAATTTCTAACTTTCGATATTGAGTTTGTCTATGAAAATTGTAAAGAAAATCGGAATCGGTATTACCCTGTTGCTCGTCCTGATCGGCTTGAGCGTTATCATTTATCTCAACACCCAAAAGCCGACGTATTCCGGCGAGGTGCTGTTAGATGGTCTGACCGACGAGGTTGAAGTTTTGTACGACAATTATGGCGTGCCGCACATCTACGCCCACCATGCTGAGGATGCGTACTATGCGCTGGGCTACGTTCATGCGCAAGACAGACTTTTCCAAATGGAAATGTTGCGTCGCGCAGCCGACGGGCGATTGGCCGAAGTACTCGGGCCTGATTTAGTAAAAGTTGACCGGCTCTTCAGAACCCTGGGCCTTAATCAGTTCGCGGAAAAGCACGCGCAGAAATACTTAAGTGGCGACTCACTCGATTTTCAACGTGCCGCGCACGCTTATCAAAAAGGTGTGAATGCCTACGTCAAAAATGGCAAGACTCCAGTCGAGTTCAGTTTGATGGGAATTCCCAAGTCTGAGTTCACCGCCAAAGACATATATCTCGCGGTTGCATTTATGTCGTTCGGTTTTGCCGAAGGACTTCAGGCTGATCCCGCGTTGGAAAAAATCAGAACGGAATATGGCGCCGAATACCTCGAATGTCTTGCCGTACAAACGCCTGCTGATGCTGTTCTCATCAAGAACTTTAGTGGCCAGCCGAATCTGGCGGCAGATTCTTTAATCGCCTCCATCCGCCACGCGCTGCAGCAACTTCCTGTTCCCCTGTGGCAGGGAAGCAATGGATGGTTGATGTCGGGAAGTCGAACGGCGTCAGGCCTTCCGATACTCGCAAATGACACACACATTGGATTTGGCCAGCCCGCGGTATGGTATGAAGCGCACCTCGAATATCCGGGCTTTAGCTTCTATGGTCATCACCTGGCGGGAATTCCATTCGCATTGCTTGGCAACAACCGCAGAACGGGATGGGGCCTGACCATGTTTGAAAACGATGACACAGATTTCTATTACGAAACGATCAATCCGGACAATCCCAACCAGATGAAGTTCAAAGACCATTGGGAGGATGTGAAAGTCCGCGAGGAAATCATAAAGGTGAAAGGGGAGGCTGATGTAGTTCTAGAAATCAAATCCACCCGCCACGGACCGATTGTGAATGGCGCATTCGAAAATGTTCCGGAAAATGCAAAACCCGTTTCGCTCTGGTGGCTCTTGAACGAGCAAGACAACGAAGCCATTCAAGCTGCCTACGGGCTCAATCACGCCGTTGATTTTTACGATGTACAAAAAGCAGCCTCCATGTTTTCCGCGCCGGGCTTGAATGTTATGTATGGTGATGTCGATGGGAACATTGCCTGGTGGGCGGTGGCGAAACTTCCCATCAGACCGAAGCATGTCGTTTCCAAATTATTTCTCAATGGTTCAACCGGTGAAGATGAAAACCTGGGATATTATCCATTCGAAAAGAATCCTCACGCCATCAACCCACCGTGGGGTTTTGTGTATACCACCAATAACCAACCGGATAGCGTTGATGGCGTTCTCTACCCCGGATACTACTATCCTAAATCGCGTGCCGGACGCGTTGCTGAACTTCTGAAGGAAGACAAGAAGTGGTCTCCGGAGGATATGAAGAAAATAAACCTGGATGTCTTGTCGCATATGCACGTGGAGATTGCCCGCGAAATTGCATCAGGCTTAAAGGCACTGAACAATCCATCTTACAGCGACTTTGTTTCAATCCTCGAATCGTGGGATGGCGAACACCGTGCGTCGGACACCGCGCCGTCGGTTTATTACAACATGTTATCGCAGATCATGTTCCTGTCGATGAAGGATGAGATGGGTGAAAGCGCTTTCCATTCGCTCATGGCCACCGCTATTCCAAAAAATTCTTACTTGAAATTTATTCAACGTGAAGATTCTCCATGGTGGGACGATGTGCGAACACCGGGACAGAAAGAAACGCGTGAGCAGATTTTCCAAAAAGCTGCGGCCAATACCCTGAGCCTGCTTCAGTCAACCTGTGGCGACAAGCCCGAAGATTGGACATGGGGTAAAATCCATACGCTGAAACATAACCATCCGCTTGGCGCAGTGAAATTGTTTGATCGCATCTTCAGCGTAGGACCTTTCACTGTCGATGGCGGCTCGGAAACCTTGAACAACCTTGCCTTTTCGCTGGATACAACCGGATATTTTCCGGTCACGAGCGGGCCTGCGTTGAGAAAGATCACTGACTTTAGCGCCATCGAGCACGGCGAAACAGTTTCTCCCACCGGACAATCCGGCAACCTGATGAGCCACTTCTATGATGATCAGGCTGAAATGTTTGCTACAGGACAATTCCGGAAGATGCTCATGAACCGTCCCGACATAGAGGGCGTGTCGAAAAATAAATTGATTCTGAAACCCAATCCCTAATTCCAGGCTATCCGGATGCGGTTGTAGAGAAAGTAATTCTCTTCATCAAAGCAACAGAAAATAATTTCCTCCAACGCGTCATTATTGAAATTAACCGCAGTCCCGATGGCTATTTCAGCAGCCTTGTCCTTCGGGAAACCATAGATTCCCGTGCTCACATTCGGAAACGCGACCCGCTTGATCTTATTTCGGACGGCCAGTGCTAGGCTGTTCTGATAAGCGTTCGCCAACAATTCCTCCTCGTGACCATTTCCGCCATGCCATACCGGACCGACGGTGTGAATAACATAGCGCGCCTTTAGCTTTCCACCCGACGTGATCACCGCGTCGCCAGTCCTGCAGCCTCCCTGCCTGGCGTAAATGGCTTTACACTCTTCCAGTATCTGCGGACCACCGGCACGATGAATGGCGCCATCTACCCCTCCGCCACCGAGCAAACTGGAGTTCGCTGCATTTACAATGGCATCGACGTTTAAAGTAGTAATGTCACCCTGAATTAACGTAAGCTTTGTCATTGTCTGTTCTTGCTGTCTATAACAATCGTAACGGGACCATCGTTCAGCAGGTTTACTTTCATATCCGCTCCAAACTCTCCCGTGCCCACCGGTTTCCCAAGGTTTTGCTCTACGGCTTGAACAAATTTCTCATACATCGGTATGGCCACGTCTGGTTTCGAGGCGCGGAGGTACGAGGGTCTGTTTCCTTTCTTCGTGCTTGCATGCAAGGTAAATTGACTCACGACGATAATTTCTCCGCCATCATCCAACACGCTGACGTTCATCACGCCCTGTTCGTCGTTGAAGATCCGAAGGTTGACGATCTTGGTCGCCAGCCAATCAATGTCCTCCTGCGTGTCGGCGTCTTCAATTCCCACCAACACCAAGAGACCTTTGCCGATGGAGGATTTTACCTTTTGTTCGATGGTTACAGAGGCCGAGCTGACGCGCTGAATAACAGTGATCATGGAGGGAGAATTGGAAAATTGGAAGATTCTAAAATTGAAAAATTAATAATATTGAAGGTCTTTTGATTCGTGGATGTGAGTGCCTGACTGATCGAGGGATGCAAAGTGAAGCATACCGCGCGCGACTTTGGCAGAGTCGATAGCTTTGTACTTTGCCGGGATGAGAAAACCGAAAAATTTGTAAATAAATTTAGCGGCGTCTTCGCCGGAACGAGCCTCCGTCCGTGGGCCGAGCAGTAAAGATGGTCTGAAAATATGGAGCGACTGGTACCCAACCTTGCCGATGGCTTCCTCCACTTCTCCCTTCACCTGGTTGTAATAAATTTTCGAATCCTGGTCGGCGCCGAGCGCTGAAACCAGAAGGTATTGTTTTGCACCCACTGCAAAATTCGTCTTGGCCAACAGCAAGGGATAGTAAAAGTCTACCTGGTAAAAATTTTCTTTTGTTTTCGCTTTCGCCATCGTTGTTCCCAGGCAGCAGAAAACATCATCCGCTCCAAGCGCTGACGCGCGCTCAGACAGTTTTCCAAAATCAATCACAACTTGCTGCAGCTTGGGGTGCTGTTCTGGTAATTCCTGTCGCACCAACGCAATCACTTTGCCGTATCGATCGCTGTTCAACAAAAGTTGGAGGAGCTGTTTGCCGATGAGACCTGTCGCTCCGGCAATAAGGGCTGTCTTCATGATGGGGTTGCCTGCGCTTTCTCCCAAGTTAAGAATTTATCGATCTCGGTGGTGACGGACGAATAGACGGAAAGCAGGATACCAAAGTCGTCGGTGAGCCCGAGACCTGGGATCCAATCGGGTATGATGTCAATAGGATTAACAAAGTAGAGTATGGCAGCTGTGATTAGCAGCAAAGTCTTCCAGGGAATTTCACGGTACTTGCCGGTAATGTAGGCTTTCAGCAACCTGCCGAGGATGAAGAACTTCTCCTTCACCTTCAGGTCCTTCACATTCACACGGCGCAGCTTGTCGCCGAGTTTTGTTAACAAAACCAACACCCTTCCTTTCTTTCCAAGAATGGACGGCGCTTTGTTCAGGGCCAGATCAAAGAAAAAGTTTTTGGACTTCTCCATGTGCGTCTGCTCCAGGCATCGTGTTTTGTCTGGAATTATATACTAAAACGTCTGCTGGATCTCTTTCTTCAGTTCGGTTAGCGCGTGAGCAATCGGGTCAACGGGTTTATTGACGGATTTTTCGAAAATCTTTTTGGAAAGGTCCAGGCTGGTGGATTCCATGGACATCTCACTGGCCGAATCATTGATCACTACAATCAGGTCTTCCTTAGCATTCTTGATGGTGCTCCACACCTCCTCGCTCATGTACACTTGCTGCGAGGCGTTGTGGTTGTACTCATTGCGTATCTCGTTCAGCAGCAGCTGATGAAACTCCCGTGCAGCCAACCCAGGCGACGAAAGGCGAACAAGCAAGTTCTGGGGAGAAATGCGTTCCAGGAACAGCGTCATACGCTCATAGGCCTGTAGGCGGTTGGGGAGAATCGTTTCAATGCTCCGTCCCCGCACTTCCAATTTCTTCAGGTCGATCTCCCGTTGAATGAACGTACGGACCAGCAGATAAGCAGCATATAATACAACTGAGGCCGGAACCAGGATCTTGATAAACTCGATAAGTGCATCCATAGGGTAGTCTAAACTTTATTTACGACTTGAAAGTTAATAATTTTGACACACTAAGATTATTATGTTCGACAATGTCCATCCTGTAACGCTGACGGAACGTGCTGCCCTGGAAGTCAGGAAAATCATGACCACCAAGAATATCCCTGCCGACTACGGCCTGCGAATCGGTGTGCGGGGCGGGGGTTGTGGCGTGTCGTTGCTCATTGGATTCGACAAAAAGAAGGAATCGGATATGGCTTATATCATTTCAGATATTCCCGTTTACGTAGATAAAAAGCACACGATGTACGTGATTGGCAAGGAGGTCGATTTCATCGATGGTAGCGATGGCAGGGGTTTTACTTTTGTTGATCAGGAGAAAACCGCATGATGATTGTTACTAATTGCACCGAAAGCCGTTGACTTTCGGAATTCTTGCTCGAAGCGTATTAGTATTTTTTTAATCAGGTCCTACGTCACGAAACCCGAAATCGGAACCAACTTTGCTTCTGCCCTTCCGCGCTGCGGAAGATGCCTGCTTCCTACCTAGGTTGTGGCAGCGCGGAAAGTAATCGAGAGGATGCGGAGTGCTGACAGGTCAGCACTCCCCATCTTCTTGATTATAAAACCCGAAAGCCGTCGGCTTTCGGGCTAAACAAAAACAGAACGAACCTGGCGGACGCCCGCGTCCGCCAGGTTCGTTCTGTTTCATTCTGCGCCACTGGTGAAAGGAATTGAATGCACACATTGTCATCTGGCGCGTCAGTGCTGCGCTCAGTGTGACGAAGGGAGATTTGGCCAACCAAGGTCCGCTTGTCTTATTTCGCCGAAAGCCGTCGGCTTTCGGGCGAAATAAAACAGATTGACCTTGGCGGACGCCTGCGGCCGCCAAGGTCAATCTGTTTTTCAGCGCCACCGTTGAAAGGAGTTGAAAGCACACGCTTTCACCTG
>Ga0315912_10000300_pt1 | contig 100777 bp, 87 predicted proteins | sample VfabasoilMG_FD_204469 | JGI IMG/M metagenome (GOLD analysis project Ga0315912, IMG submission 204469) | Garden soil microbial communities collected in Santa Monica, California, United States - V. faba soil | ecosystem: Environmental > Terrestrial > Soil > Garden | place: USA: California... | reverse complement strand
TCCGCCGTAGGGCTGCGCTACGTAAATAGTGGGTATGCCGAGGGTCGGGAAAATGTCTCGCGGCATGCGCTGCAAGCCGAGAAATGTGCCGAGGACGACGGCGATCACGATGACGAGCACCGTGGTCGGGCGACGCAGTGCAGGTTGAACGAGGTTCATGTTGACGATCCGGTTGAAGAAATGGAGACGGATCGCAGGCGCCGAACCCCATGTCGGGTTCACCCCGCGCGCTACGTCTACGTAAGCCCGTAGTGTCGACTCAAATCGGCCGGAAGTCCTTTCAGATGCCTTTCAGATACGAGCGATACACTCGACCGATGCTGCCAATGTGGATCGGCCGTCGCCTAGCTACGGTCACGGTGCCAGGTGCGTTGCTGCTCGTGTTCGTGGCGTCGGCGCAGTCGATCGACGTCCGCGTCGTGCAGCCGGAACGCCGCGACATCGTGCGGTTGTCGGCTCAGCCAGCGGCCGCCGAAGCCATGCACGAGGCGGATCTCGGTGCCAAAGTTTCGGGCCAGGTCACGGAGCTCAACGTCGACATCGGCAGCGTCGTCAAAGCCGGTGCAGTACTAGCGCGAATCGCTGTCCCGGAGTTGGTTCAGGCGCGCAACGCAGCTTCGGCGCAGGTCGCGGCGATGCGTTCGGCGCACGAACGAACGGCCGAGCTCGCCGAGCGCAATTCGGTGACTCAGCGATCGTTAGCGGAAGCGAAGAGCCGCCTCGACACCGCAATCGCGCAAGAAGCCGAAGCCGAAGCAGCGATGGCTTACGCGACGATTCAGGCGCCGTTCGACGGTGTCGTCACGGCGCGGACCATCGACCCAGGCGATATGGTGTTCCAGGCGAGCTCGCCGAAGGGCAGCGGACAGGCGCTGCTGCGCGTCGCGAAGATCGACGTGATTCGCGTGAAGACGTACGTTCCTGAGCGCGACTCTACCTGGGCGGATGTCGGCGACCCGGTAACCGTCGCGTTCGACGCGCTGCCGGGGAAAACGTTTGCGGGCAAGATAGCGCGGCTGTCAGGTGTGCTCGATCCGGCCACGCGAACGATGCTCGTCGAAGTCGATCTGCCGAACTCGGATGGCCGCATACGACCGGGTTTCTACGGGCGCACTGAAATTGCGCTCGAGCGGCGCGCCGGGGCTCTTGCGCTGCCGAGTGGGGCCGTTCGTGACGATGGCGGCAACGCTTACGTCTTTACGGTGGGTGCCGACGACACAGCCAGGCGTGTCCCAGTCTCCCTTGGGCTGCAGGATTCGGGTTGGATCGAGATCGAGAGCGGGCTCGCCGGCAACGAGCGCGTGATCGCAGGCGCGGTCACGGGTTTGAACGACGGCGCCGCCGTCCGTCCGATCACGCCGTAGCTCTGGCCCATGACCCAGAAAACCCGCGCGCGATGGTTATGGGTTGCCGCTATCGGTGCGGCAGTCCTCTTGCCCGTCATGCGTGCCGAAGCGCAGTCGACGGACCCCGACGGTGTGCTTCGCATTGACCTGCCTGCGGCACTGAGACTCGCGGATGAGCGCAATCTCGATCTCGCGATCTACGTCGAGCGCGTCGCGGAAGCGACAGCTAAGGTCTCACAGGCGCGCACTCTCGCGGTGCCGACGCTGCGTGTGGGGGGCAGTGCGAACCGCCACGACGGAACTCTTCAGGAGACTGGCGGTAACGTTCTCGAAGCGGACCGGGTCGCCCAGTTCAGCGGTCTCGGTGCGGGTGCAGTCGGTGCCGGCGAATTGTCGGCGCCGGGCATGTCGGTCAGTGTCGATATCGCGGACGCGATTTTCCAACCGCTCGTCGCGCGCCAGAGTCGTACCGCCGTAGCGGCGTCGGCCGCTGCGAATCGCCGAAGCGTGCTCATCGACGTCGCCGGTGCTTACTTGGAGTGGCTACGGGCGCGATCCGAAACGCGAGTTGTTTCCGATGCGCTCGCGCGGTCGGTGGAGCTCGCAACGTTGACGGCCAGCTACGCTGAGGCAGGAGAAGGACTGCGAGCCGATGCAGAGATGGCCGCCGTTCAACCTTTGCTGTGGGAACAGCGCCGCGTTGCTGCGGAGGAACGCGTCGAAGTTGCAGCGGCCGAATTGGCTCGACTGCTACACCTCGATCCCAACGTCCAGCTCGAGCCGATCGAAGACGCAATTCCGAGCCTCGAGATCTTCGACGGCCATGAGACCGTGGAGGACCTCGTCGCGCGGGCAATCGTGGGTCGGCCCGAAACCGAGCAGCTCGATGCGCTGGTCGCGGCAGCGGAAGACGACCTCACCGCGCAGCGGTACGGTTGGTTCATTCCGAGCGTCGGATTGAGCTACAGCTCGGGCGACTTCGGCGGCGGCCCCGGATCCAGCGTTGCCAACACAGGCCATCGTGACGACCTTTCGCTGATGCTCTATTGGCAGTTCGATGGGCTAGGCATGGGGAATCGAGCGCGTATCGATGAGAAGAGAGCGCGCCTGCGTCAGACGTCTCTCGAGAGGGACAAACTGCGAGACACGATCGTCGCCGAGGTCCGCCGGGCACATGCGCGCGTCCAGAGCCTGCGCCAGCAGTTGACGTTCGTCGGTCCCGCCGTTGTGAGTGCGCGATCGGCGTACGAGCTGCACCGCGATCGGATCTACGATCAGCAGGGACTTCCTCTCGAAGCTCTGCAAGCGATGCAAGCGTTCGCCACTGCCGAGCTTGCGCAGATCGATGTTCAAGCCGCCTATAGCCTCGCTCAGCTGCGGCTACACACGGCAATCGGCAATCCGGTTTCGACGGAATAGGCTCGATCCGCCACGATTCGTCGCGTGTGGAATCACGTTCGCCCAGGACGCAACTTGAACGCTGCGTCAAGGTTTCGATCCTCGAAGTGAGTTTGGAAATCTTTGTGCCGCCGTCCGACACGTGGGGAATCGTCCAGGGCGCAGCCTTAGCGCAGCTAAGGTGCCGCGAACATCGTGTAGGACATCAATCGACCTGCGACAATTACTGTCATCCAAAGCAAGGTCGAGAACAGACCCGCCATGCGCACGGACAAGGGCGGTCGCGGTGCTGTGTCCCAGGTTGATTGCTGACGGCCGTTCATGAAGTGCAACGCGAGCGCGTTTAGTCCGGCAAGTAACAGCGCAACCATCTTGAGCCTAAAGAAGACGTTTCCGTAGGCGGCCGTCGCGTAGGCCGTGAATAGCACGCTACCGCTGACGAACATCATCGCGAAGCCGGCGATGAACCACGGCGCGAGGTTGCGGTAGACCCGCGAGACCGGCTGGCTCACAAGACTGAGCCCGAGCAGCCGCAAATCTACCCAAAGCAGGGTCCCGACCGACAGCGTAAGGCCGAGAATATGAATCCCCACCACGACAGCGAATCCGTACAGCGATTCCTGGACTACGGCCGCCAGCGCCGTACCTTCGAGCGTTTCAAGAATCATCGTCAACGTCATCGGGCTACTCGAGCAAGATAAACGCGCAAGCGGTAACCGCGAGCGCGATCCAGAGCGTTAGGCTTGCTGCGGCGCCGATACGCGAGCGGGCAGCCGTGAAATGAAAGGCCGCGGCGGCAACAAGTAAGAGCATTTTGAGTTGGAAGGTGCTATTCGCGCTTACAGCAGTCGCCTGTGCCGCAAATAGCAGCGCGCCTGTGGTCACGCTGATCGCCAGACCGATCGCAATCGCGCGATTGCATGCGCGCCGCAGCTCATTCGAGGCGTCGGGCGCTCGCACCCAGCCGAGCAGATTGAAGTTGCTGACGAGTGCAGCGCCCATCACGAGCGTGAAGCCGAGCAAGTGTACGGCGCTCAGCGATGCTGTGAGCGTAAGCGACCCCGAGATCGCTCGAGAGAGCGGCGTCGATTCGATCCAACTGAACCAAACTTCCATCGTCAGGTACCCGCGAAATCGTCGGACGCTGTGCGAGCTACTCAGCCTTCTTGATCGAGGTCACGACAGCCGACATGTCTCGGCCGCGTAGCGTGAACTCGATGTGCTCCCCGGCTTCTACGTCTTCGAGCAACGCGGGCTTGTCGACCTTGAACGACATGGTCATCGCGGGCCAGCCGAGCGCCGCTATGGGCTCGTGCGCGATCGTCAGCGAGCCGTTAGCAGTGTCGACCGACTGAACGACGCCCGTGCCGCGATTCTCGGCCGCCGGCTGACCGCCAGCCGGTTGTTGCGCGGCCGGCATGTTTGGCATGTTCGAGGCGCTCGGCGCTTCCTCCCTACCGCAGGCCGCGAGTGTCGCCGATGCGGCGACGAGAATGAACAACGTGATTTTCTTCATGACGATTACCTCCAGTTGAACTTCAGTGATGAACCAGGCGACTCTCGCGCCGCCGTAGCAACCAATACGCCGCTGGGATGACGAGCATCGATAGCAGCGGCGCAGTCACCATGCCACCGACCATCGGCGCCGCGATCCGCTGCATGACCTCCGAGCCCGTGCCAGCACCCCACATGATCGGGAGTAGGCCCGCGAGAATTACTGTCACGGTCATCGCCTTCGGTCTCACGCGAAGCACGGCGCCGCGGCGAAGTGCGCCGAGCAGATCGGCCGGTTCGATTTTTCCGGCCGCGACGCAGTCGTCCCACGCATGGCGCAGATAGATCAGCATCACGACGCCGAACTCGGCCGCGACTCCCGCGAGCGCGATGAAGCCGACGGCCGTCGCCACGGAAACCTCGTAATCGAGCAAGTACAGCAACCAGACGCCGCCTATCAGCGCGAGCGGCAGCGTCGCCATGATCAGGAGCGCCTCGTCGAGCCGCCTGAAGATCACATATAGAAGCAACGCGATGATCGCCAGCGTAAGCGGCACGACAACGCGCAACCGTTCGGCCGCTCGCTGCCAGTATTCGAACTGACCTGACCACGTAAGCGAGTAGCCGGCGGGCAGCTCGACTTCGGCGGCGACGGCGTCCTGCATCGCGCGCACGGCGGAGCCCAAGTCGCGGCCGCGGATGTCGACGTAGACCCAGCCAGATGGCCGCGCATTCTCGCTTCGTAATTGCACGGGGCCGTCGGCAATGCGGATGTCCGCGACGTCGCCGAGCACTAAGGTGGCGCCGCTCGGCGTCACGATCGGCAGTCGTGCGAGATCGTCGACGGAGTCGCGACGCTCGCGCGGATAACGCACGTTGATCGGGAACCGCGCGCGGCCTTCGACCGTCGAGCCGATCGTGTCGCCGCCGACGGCGCTCGCGATCACGGCGTGCACGTCGGCGACATTCATCCCGAAGCGTCCGGCTGCCGCTCGATCGATCTCGATGTCGACATACCTTCCGCCGCCGAGCCGCTCGGCGAGCGCCGATGTGACGCCGGGCACCCGCGCGACGGCGCGCTCGATCGCTGCAGTCACCGCGTCGATGCGGGCGATCTCGGGTCCCGCAACCTTGATGCCAACGGGCGTCTTGATGCCGGTCGCGAGCATGTCGATGCGATTGCGAATTGGGGGCACCCAGACGTTCGCGAGCCCGGGCACCTGCACGACCGCGTCGAGCTCCTCGATGAGGTCTTGCATCGTGAGGCCGGCGCGCCATTCGGAGCGCGGCTTTAAGCGCACCGTGGTCTCGAACATCTCGAGCGGGGCGGGATCGGTCGCGGTGTCGGCGCGGCCGGCCTTGCCGTAGACGCTCGAGACCTCCGGCACGGTCTTGATGAGCCGGTCCGTCTGCTGCAAGAGCTCGCTCGCTTTGCCGGCCGAGAGACCGGGCAGTGCTGTCGGCATGTAGAGCACGTCGCCTTCGTCGAGCGGCGGCATGAACTCGCTGCCGAGCCGCGACAGCGGCCACGCGGTCACAGCGAGCAGCACGGCCGCGACCGCGAGCGTGGCGAGCGGCGCGCGCAGCACGCCTTCAAGCGCGTGGCGATAGAGCCCGATGAGCCAGCGGTTCAACGGATTGCGGTTCTCGTCGGGTAGCCGGCCACGGATCAAATAGCCCATCAGCACCGGCACGAGCGTCACGGCCAAGCCCGCGGCTGCGGCCATCGCGTAGGTCTTCGTGAATGCGAGTGGCGCGAACAGCCGCCCTTCTTGCGCTTCGAGCGTGAATACCGGCACGAACGACAGCGTGATGATCAGCAGCGAAACGAACAGCGCGGGCCCGACCTCGACGGCCGCGTCGCCGACGATGCGCCAATGCGTCACGCCGTCGAGCGCCGCACCGGGATGTTGCACGCGGTATCGCTCGAGATGCTTGTGCGCGTTCTCGATCATGACAATCGCAGCGTCTACCATCGCGCCGATCGCGATTGCGATCCCGCCGAGCGACATGATGTTTGCGCTGACGCCTTGGTAGTGCATGACCACGAAGCTTGTGAGAATCCCGAGCGGCAGCGTCACGACGGCGACTACCGCCGAGCGCAGGTGTAATAGGAACATGAAGCAGACGAGGGCGACGATTGCGATTTCTTCCGCGAGCTTGCCGCGGAGATTTGCGATCGCGCGATCGATGAGCTGCGAGCGGTCGTACGTCGTCACTATCTCGACGCCTTCGGGCAAGCTCCGCGCGAGCTCCGCGAGCTTGCTCTTCAGCGCCGCGAGCGTGCCGTACGCGTCGGTACCGCTGCGCAGCAGCACGATGCCGCCGACGGCTTCGCCTTCGCCGTCGAGCTCGCCGATTCCGCGCCGCGCCTCGGGGCCGATCTGAACGTTGGCAACGTCGGCGATCCGCACGGCGATGCCGCCGGCTCCGACACGCAAAGGAATCGCGCGGAAATCGTCTAGGCTTTTGAGATAGCCGGAGCCGCGCACCATGTACTCGGCCTCGCCGAGCTCGACGACGGAACCGCCGACTTCGGCATTCGCGCGCTCGATCGCTTCGACGACGTCGCCGTGCCAGATTCCGTACGCGCGCAACCGTTCGGGGTCGAGTTGCACTTGGTACTGCTTGACCATGCCGCCGACCGTCGCGACCTCGGCGACGTTCGGCACCGTCTTCAGCTCGAAGCGGAGCTGCCAGTCCTGCAGCGCACGCAGCTCCGCGAGGTCGTGCCGACCGCTGCGATCGACGAGTGCATATTGGAAGATCCAACCTACGCCGGTTGCGTCGGGGCCGATCGCGGGCGTCACACCAGGCGGTAACCGGCTCTGCGCTTGCGCCAGATACTCGAGCACACGCGAACGCGCCCAATAGAGATCCGTGCCGTCCGCAAACAGGACGTAGACGAACGAGTCGCCGAAGAACGAATAGCCGCGCACCGTCGTGGCGCCGGGCGCGGACAGCATCGTCGTCGTAAGCGGATAGGTGATCTGGTTCTCGACGAGCTCCGGCGCCTGGCCCGGATACGGCGTACGGATGATGACCTGCACGTCGGAGAGATCGGGCAGTGCGTCCAGCGGCGTGCGCAGCATCGACCAGACGCCCCATAGCGCGAGCGCCGCGACCGTGAGCAGCACGAGCGCGCGATTGTCGATCGAGCGCCGGATCAACGCGGCGATCATCGCGGCGCCTCCGCCGACGGCTCGGCCATTCGGTCGATCGCCGACCGCAAGCTCGCTTCCGAGTCGATCAGGAACTGGCCCGAAGCCACAACGCGCTGACCGGTTTCGAGGCCGCTGCGGATCTCCGTGCGCTCGCCGAACTCGTTGCCTGCCACGACGTCGACGGGGCGAAACGAGCCGTTCTGCTCAGCGACAATCGCGACGGTGCGCTGGCCAGTACGGATCAGCGCTTCGGTTGGAATGGTGAGCGCCTCGATCGGCGCCCCGGCGATCTCGAGATCGACAAACATGCCGGGCAGCAGCGCGCCTTCGGGATTCGCAAGCTCGACGCGCGCCGCGACGGTCCGCGTCTCGACGTCGACGGCCGGCAAGATCGTCTGCACTGTGCCGGTCCACATTCGGCCGGGGAGGGCGGCTGTCCGCGCTGTCACGTCTGTGTCCGGTCGCAGCAGCGCCGACTCGCGCGCGGGCACGGCCGCGTCGACCCAGACGGTATCGATTCCGTTCAACGTGAACAACGGCGAGCCCATCTCGACCGTCATACCTTCGCGAGCACCGAGCTCGGTCACGATGCCGGCGATCGGCGCCGTCAACGTGACGCGGGGCTCGACCGCGCCGCTCTGCTCGATGCGGCGGATTTGCTCCTCGGTCATGCCGGCTTGGCGCATGCGGTTTGCGGCCGCTTCGACGAGGGAAGCAAGATCGGTCCCGCGCCAGCGCAACACGGAGAGATATTCTTGCTGTGCGGCGACCCAATCCGGAACGTAAACGTCGGCGAGCGCCTGGCCCGCGGCGACGCGATCGAAGCGTGCGCGAACGCGCAGGCGTTCGATGTACCCCGCCGCGCGCGCTTGCACGAGCACCTGAGCGCGCTCGTTGAACGCAACGTTGCCGGCCGCGCGGATTTGCGCGGCGACTTGCTCGCGCACGACATCCGCCGTGCGGATGCCGATGTTCTGCTGCACGCGCGGACTGATCGTCACGCTGCCTTCGTCACCGGCGTCCGCGTAGACGGGCACGAGCTGCATGTCCATGAAGGGCGACTTGCCGGGTGCGTCGAAGCGTTGAGCCGGCACCATCGGGTCGTGCCAATAGAGAATGCGTCGGCCAGTGCTCGGATCGATGTCGCCCGGCCGCAGCGTTGCGCCGCCGGCCGTGGCGCCGCTCGCGCGCTGACCCTGCATGACGCCGAACGAATAGAGCCCGTAACCGGCAGCGAGCGCTACGACGATTCCCGCGACGATCAGTAGCTTAGTTCGCATCTTGTGCTCCTTGCTTACGGCGTCGACGTCGCGTGAGGAATCAAGTACTCGAGCTCGGCCCAGACCTTGGCTGTCTCCGTCTCGAGCGTGAGCTGCTCGAGCTTGGTCTCGATGACCGTCGTGCGCGCGTCGAGGACATCGTTCAACGGGCCGCTGCCGGCTCGATACGCGGCCGTCGCCGCGACGACGCGTTGCTCCGCGAGCGGAACGAGCGTAGCCGCGAACCGCTCGAGGCGCGCGCGGTTGCTCGTCCAGGTTTCGATCAGCGAGTGTGCCTCGAGCACGTGCGCGCGCGTCTCCTCTTCGCGCTCGGCGCGTGCTTGCGCGGCGGTCGCCAGGGAAGCCGCGAGAACTCGATCCTGTCGCTGGGAACGGCGCCATCCGAGCGGGCGCGACGCATTGATTGACATCATGTCGTCGTACGCCGAGCCGCGTTCTTGGTAAGAGACGCCGACGGTCCAGCTCGGCCGACGCGCGGCGCGGGCCATCTCGGCCTCCGCCAACGCGACTTCCTCGCGCTTGCGCATGAGTAGCAGATCGGGGTGCTGCGCCAGCTGCTGGTCTAGGTTGCCGTGATGGACGGCCACCACATCGGTTTGCGGCGGCATGGCCAGCGGCCGCAGCGCTGCGTCGTCGCCAATCCAGCGCGCGAGGCGCGCTCGCGCGAGCGCGACCTCGCGTTGCATCGCTGCGATGGTATCGTCACTGCGTGCGACGGCTTCGTGAGCGGCGAGTACGTCGCTCTGCGTGCCGCGTCCATTGCCGTATGCGACTTCGGCCGCCGTGACGAGCGAATCGGCGGAAGCACGCTGAGCCGCGAGCAGCTCGCTTGCGCGGTTCGTGTACAGCCGGTCGAACCACGCGACCGCCGTTTGCTGTTGCAGTATCGCGAGCTCCAAGCTGCGTGAGGCTTCAGCCGCCTCGGCCTCGCGCGAGTAGCGAACGGCCTCTGCGCTGCGCTTCGTTTCGCTCACGAGCTCCCGCTCGATGCCGATCGAAGTCATCGTCATGAAGTCTTTCGTCAAACTGAAGTCGTGCGGGCCCTCGATCGGTAGATTCTCGATGCCCGTTGTCAGCGTGAAGTCGGGGCGCGTTTCAGCCGCGACGGCGCGCTCGCGAGCGGCGGTTGCCGCGGCGCTGTCGGCAACGAGCTGTTGCGAGCGCTCTGAGGCGAGTCGCAGCGCCTCATCGAGGCTCAGCGCGTCAACTTGACCGTTTGCGGTCGAGACGAGCATCGACGTCGCCGAGCACGCGACAAACGCGTGCCATGCGCGGCGCAAGAAAAAGATCCTCATGCGATTGCCCTCGATTCGTTCCAACGCAGTAGTGACTTGCATCGCAAGTCACATGGGCGCGGCGCGCAAACGGGCGCACCACACCGCCGGAGACGTAGGTCTCCGCGTCAGCGAGGGGCTATCAAATCAGGAAGACGCAATGACGAACGTTGAGCGGGGTGTGCTCGACGGGAGACGCGTCGGTAGCAACGGCAGCGAGGATCGGCGGAGGCGGAGCCGCAGTCCACGAAGGTGCCGGGAGCCGCGATTCGGTGAACAGCTTGAAGAAGTCGGGGGCGGCGCTCGCCTTCGGTGCGTTCGCGTTCGACGTGCCGTCAGTAAGGCAAATCGGCGGGGTCGACTGACCGTCGTCGGACTTGGGCGGGCAGTGCGCGCAGTCCGGCATGCCCGCGTGCTCGTGCATGTCGTCCGCCGTGCCGTGAGTCGCATGCGCGGTCGTGTGGGCACTCTGGACGGCGGGCATTTTACCGTCGGCGATGTTGAGCGGCATGCCGAAACATGTCGCGGCCGAAAGGCTCCACCATGCAAACGCCGGCACAAGCGCTGCCGAAATGGCGCGCCGCCATTTCCGGAAGGCTGCGATCGAGTACCGCGTATGCCGTCGCATGTGCCGAGTATAGGGCTTTGAGGCCAGTCCCAGGTCGAGGCGCTAACGATAACTTTGGAACACCGACGCGCGGCCGTCGCGGGCGATAAGCAGGACGTCATAGGGATCCCGCAGCCCGCCGTAGACAGGGCCGTCCATACCCGGCGAGCCGCGCGGCATCGCCGGTACGGAAAGTCCGATCGCCTCCGGGCGCTCAGCGAGCAGCCGACGGATATCCCTTGCCGGTACGTGCCCTTCTAATGCGTAACCGTCGACGCTACCGGTGTGACAAGAGCCAAAATCTACTGGCATGCCGAGGCGCGCGCGGGCCTCGGTGTTACCGCCGTTGTGCGACTCCACGCGGAAACCGTTTGTCTCGAGATGCTTCACCCACTCGTGACAGCAACTGCACGACGGCCCCGTCCAGACTTCGATTGCAGGATCGGCCGCGCGCGCGCGCAATAACGGCAAGAGCGATGTCGCCAGTACTCCCAGCAGCACTTTGCGGCGGCCAGAATGCGCGACTTGGTCTGTCTCCATGCATCCGATCCTACTGCGCTGCCGCGGGAGTGCCAAGCGGCGTTTGGTCCTCATGTGAAGTTCGTCGCCCGTTTGCACCCCGACGAACTGGGGAGCCGTTCAATAGCGACGCCGTTTTAGTGGATCGTCGCAATCACGTTCTTGGCTGACGAGGTGCATGCCTCATTGACTCTGGACCGTAGTCCAGCCCGCATGCTTTCCATCCGTTTGGTGCCGGCGATTTTCGTCGCACGCGTGCGGCTGACGAGTCTCGACACGTACAAGTACCTATCAACTACGGGCAGCAGCGCAGCTAGAGTCAATTTTGTGGGAAGGAGTAAGCCTGTGACACCGGACCAACCGATCTCGCGCTCTGGCGCCCGAGTCCACGTCGCGTGGTGGTACGTGCTTTTCGGTGTCGCTGCCGCGTTGGCGTACTTCGTCCTGAGGGACCATGGCGGGCACATTGCGAGACTCGTGCCGTATTTGTTGCTTGCGGCTTGCCCGCTGATGCACTTGTTTCACCGTCACGGCCATAAACGAGACGGTGCCTCACCAGAATCGCGCTCCGCGAGATCCGGCGACCAGCACTCCCATTAGCCGCGACGCCCGCGAACAGTCGCGGCGGCAGCATTCCGATGACAGCCAGCAGACTCTCTTTCCTAGGTGCCACTGGCACCGTGACGGGCTCGAAGTATCTCGTCGAGGCCGGAGGTGTCACTACTCTCGTCGACTGCGGGCTCTTTCAGGGCGTGAAGCTCCTGCGAGTGCGGAACTGGGCGCCGCTACCTTTCCCGATTGGAAAGCTGAAGGCAGTTGTCCTGACGCACGCGCACGTCGATCACAGCGGGTATCTACCGCGACTCGTCGCCCAAGGCTTCTCGGGGCCGGTCCTGAGTAGTCGGGGCACGCGCGATCTGTGCGGCATCCTGTTGCCCGATTCTGGGCATCTACAAGAAGAGGAAGCGCGCTATGCGAACAAGCGCGGCTTCTCGAAACACCGACCGGCATTGCCGCTCTATACCGAGGCGGACGCACGTGCGAGCCTCGAGCATTTCAGCGCAATCGACTTTGGTCGCGAGCACGCTATCGCTGAAGACATCGCGCTCACGCTGTCGCCCGCGGGTCACATCCTGGGCGCAGCGAGCGCGACGCTGAAGGTCGGAGGAGTCAGCGTCGTCTTTTCGGGCGACTTGGGACGATCGAACGATCCGATCTTGCGGCCGCCGAGCCGCGTCGCGGCTGCTGACTACCTGGTCGTAGAGTCGACGTACGGAAATCGTCTCCATAGCGACGCCGATGCTGAGGAAGAACTGCGCGAGCATCTGTCGAAAGCGCTTCTGCGCGGCGGCGTCGTTGTGATGCCCGCGTTCGCGGTTGGGCGCGCTCAAACGCTTCTCTATTACATCTCGCGTCTAAAGGGGCGAGGCCTCATTCCGGACGTGGACGTGTACCTCGACAGCCCGATGGCGATCGACGCGACTCGCCTTTATCACGCGCACATGGACGAGCATCGTCTTACGCGCGAGCAATGCGCCGCAGCCTGTTCGGTCGCGCACATGGTGAATACGACCGAGGAGTCGAAGGCATTGACGCGCGCAAAGGGGCCAATGATCGTGATCTCCGCGAGCGGAATGGCCACGGGCGGGCGCGTGCTGCACCATCTTCGAGCCTTCGCGCCCGACGAGCGCAACATGATCTTGTTGCCAGGCTTTCAAGCGGCTGGCACGCGCGGTGGTGCTTTGGCGGCTGGCGCCAAGGAAATAAAGATCCACGGTCAGTACGTGCCTGTGCGGGCCGAAGTCGTACGCATGGACAACATGTCGGCTCACGCCGACTATGCCGAGATCCTTACCTGGCTGAGCGGTTTCGAGCGACCGCCGAAACAAACGTTCGTAACACACGGAGAGCCGGCGGCGGCGGATGAACTGCGCCGACGCATCGAAGAAACGCTCGGCTGGAACGTCAGCGTCCCAGAGCTGGGAGATCAGGTCAATCTACGATGAGTGACCGTGTAGCCGAAAACAAGGTTCATCAGACGCTGAGGCTTCGCCGGCTCGGCATCGACACTTATACCGATCCCGTGCTGTTCATGAACAAGGAGTGCCACATCTTCCGCTCGGAAGGATTCGAAGCCCGAGCGCGGGTGAAGGTCACCTTAGGCTCTCGAGACATCGTGGCCACGTTGCACGTCGTTGGCGCCAACCTGTTGGCATTCGATGAGGCCGGACTGTCCGAGTGTGCATGGGCATTGCTGGGCGCCGCCGAAGGTGCACATGTTCACGTTTCGCATCCAGAACCCGTCGAGTCCGTGAGTCGTCTGCGCGCGAAAGTGTATGGGACCCGGCTCGACGACGATGACATGCGCGCAATCGTCCGTGATGTCGCCGCGGGCCGTTACTCGGATCTTCAGCTCGCTGCATTTGTAACGGCCATGGCAGGCGATCGGCTGGACGCGGCGGAAACCGTCGCGCTCACCAGGGCAATGTTGGATGTTGGCGAGCGAATCGAATGGGCTTATCCGATCGTTGCGGATAAGCATTCCGTTGGAGGTCTGCCGGGAAACCGAACGACTCCGCTGGTCGTCGCCATGGTGGCAGCGTGTGGCGTGCCCATACCGAAGACTTCGTCGCGCGCCATCACATCTCCGGCCGGAACGGCCGACACGATGGAGGTGCTCGCACCCGTCGATCTCGATGTCGCGGCCATGCGACGAGTGGTCGAGAAGGAGGGCGGCTGCATTGTGTGGGGAGGAGCGGTGCGGCTAAGTCCGGCCGACGACGTGTTGATACGCGTCGAGAGACCGCTCGACTTCGATAGCGAAGGCCAGCTTGTAGCGTCGGTGCTGTCGAAGAAGGCTGCCGCCGGGTCCACGCACGTGGTGATCGACATGCCCGTGGGGCGTACCGCGAAGGTGCGCAGCTCGAGCGCGGCGCAACGGCTATCGGGATTGTTGCGCTACACGGCGCTCAGTCTGGGGCTCCAGCTGCGGATCGAGGAAACGGACGGCACGCAACCTGTCGGGCGAGGAATTGGCCCCGCGCTCGAGGCGCGCGATGTGCTGGCGGTCTTGCAAGGCGCGTCTAAGGCGCCAACCGATCTCCGGGATCGAGCAGTTCGATTGGCAGGCGCCGTGCTGGAGCTCGCCGGCGCTGCGTCGGTCGGTTCTGGAGGCACCGCCGCGCGTGCCGCGCTCGATGACGGTCGCGCATGGCGGAAATTTCAAGCCATTTGCGACGCACAAGGTGGCTTACGCGACCCGCCTGTGTCCGCACTTTCGCATGTCGTCACAGCACCCAACGCAGCTGTCGTCGCCGGTTTCGACAACCGGCGATTGGCTCGGGTCGCAAAGCTTGCGGGAGCGCCAACGGCGCGAGCGGCGGGGCTCGAGCTGCATGTTCGCACCGGAGCTAGAGTTGTATCCGGTGAGCCGCTATTCACGATTCACGCGGAGACGCGCGGTGAGCTCGCCTATGCGCGTGACTATTTGGCCTCGCAATCCGACGTCGTGATTCTGGAACAGCGCTAGTGGAACTCACGGTAGGTACGTTTCCCAACAGCGCCGCTTTCGGGGATCGTCTCCGTAGTGAGTTGCACGCCGGTGCCGTGGGGCTGCACTGGCGCCGCTTTCCCGACGGTGAGTCTCATGTGCAATACGTCGGTTCACTCGAAGGCTGCAGCCTCGCGATCGTATGCACGTTGAACGATCCGGACTCGAAGACTTTGGCACTACTGTTCGCAGCGCGTACGGCCAAGGAGCTGGGCGCTATGCGCGTAGGTCTCGTGGCGCCGTATCTAGGGTACATGCGTCAAGATCGCCGCTTTCAGAGCGGAGAGGCCGTCACCTCGGTTCACTTTGCCGCGTTGCTATCCGAGGCGTTTGATTGGTTGGTTACTGTGGATCCCCACCTTCACAGACGCTCGTCGTTAGCGGAGATCTACTCGATTCCCACCGCTGTTGTATCTGCAGCGCCAGCTCTTGCCACGTGGATCGCAAAGAACGTCTCGAGGCCTCTCGTGGTGGGGCCTGATTCAGAAAGCGAGCAGTGGGCCGCCGATGTTGCCGCCGGATGCGGAGCGCCTTACGTCGTGATGAGCAAACGACGGTTCGGCGACAAAGAAGTCGAAATACACGCCCCGGATTTAGCGCGCTGGAGGGATCGCACGCCGGTGATATTGGACGACATTGTCTCGTCCGCGCGCACCATGGCACTCGCGGTGAGGCGGACGATCGAGCAGGGGCTAAGCGGCCCGGTCTGCGTCGGAGTGCACGGCGTCTTCTCCGGCGATGCGGCGGAGGCGCTCGCGTCTGCCGGGGCCACGACGATAGCGACAACGAACACGATCGAGCACGCCAGCAATGCCATCGATGTCACGCCACTGGTTGCCCAGAAGGTCTGGGAGCTGGCTGCCGCGAAAGACCGGCGGGCAGGCTGAGTCCTTTGGGCGAAAAAGGCAGCGCGCCGCGACGCGGCACGCTGCCCCGCCTGCTTGCGCGCTTCATCGCTTTCGCTCTGTAGTGTTGAGCGACAGCGCGATGCTCGTCGAGTGTGTTCGCCATACGTATGGCTTCGCGCGGCCGTACGAGCGTTCGACTGTTGACCCTCGACTATAGTCAAGGGTCTAGTCTGTCGGTGCGTGACCGAAGGAGATGACGATGTCAGCGATGACGATCGGACGATTGGCCAAACAGACTGGCGTGAACATCGACACGATCCGGTACTACGAACGGAATCAGTTGCTGCCAGAGCCGGTGCGCCGACTTTCTGGCTATCGAGAGTACGGTCCAACCGATGTCGCGCGCCTGCGATTCATCATGCGTGCGAAGGACCTGGGCTTCACGCTCGCAGAGATCGCCGAGTTGTTGTCCTTATCGGCGGACCGCGATGTGAGGGGCGTCAAGCGGCGCGCCGAAGCGCACCTTGAACAGGTCGAGCACAAGATCAAAGAGCTGCAGCGTGTGCGCCGCGGCCTGAAGGCGCTCGTCGCAGCGTGCCCTGGGCACGGCGACCTCGAGCACTGCCCGATCATTGCCGCTCTCAGCGAGGAAAATCCGTCGTGAGTGGACCCAAGCACGCCCACGACCATGGGCAGCACCATGATCCCGCGCAGCCCGTCCACTCGCCGGACGCTGCGCCCGGCGCCGCTGTCGACCCCGTCTGCGGCATGACGGTCGATCCGTCTCGCGCGCTCACGCATCAGTTGGGTGACCAGCACTACTACTTTTGCAGCCCTCGTTGCCGGGACAAGTTCGCTGCTAACCCGACGCAGTATCTGAAGCCCGCGCCACCGCCGAAGCAGAAGCCTACCCCGACAGGAACGGTATGGACCTGCCCGATGCATCCGGAGATCCGCCGCGATGCGCCGGGGGCGTGTCCGATCTGCGGCATGGCGCTCGAACCGCTCGCGCCTTCCGCGGAGGAGGGCGAGAACGCCGAGCTCAACGACATGACGCGGCGTTTTTGGATCAGCGTCGTACTGACGGTGCCACTCCTCTGGTCAATGCTCGGCGAGTTCTTCCCGAGCATCAATCCGATGCGATTCGTTTCGCACCAGGCTGTCGCCTGGGCACAGCTGCTCCTCGCCACTCCAGTTGTGCTCTGGGGAGGATGGCCGTTCTTTGTTCGTGGCTGGCAGTCTGTCGTGAACCGCAGCTTGAACATGTTCACGTTGATCGCGCTCGGAACTGGCGCCGCGTGGATCTTCTCGGTTGTCGCAACCGCGATGCCCGGCCTCTTGCCTCCTTCGTTCTCAAACGAATCGGGAGCGCCACCGCTCTATTTCGAAGCAGCCGCGGTCATCGTGGCGCTAGTTCTGTTGGGACAAGTGCTCGAGCTCAGAGCGCGCGCTCAGACGTCGGGCGCGATCCGTGCGCTGCTGCGGCTCGCCCCGAAGACGGCGCACAAGATCGAGCCGAGTGGTTCAGAGGTCGACATCCCGCTCGAGGACGTGCAGGTCGGCGATCGGTTGCGGGTTCGGCCCGGCGAGAAGATTCCCGTCGACGGCCGCGTCGTCGAAGGAGCGAGCCACGTCGACGAGTCGATGCTGACCGGCGAACCGGATCCTGTGCGCAAGGAAGCCGACTCACCTCTGTCGGCCGGAACGACGAACGGCAGCGGCAGCCTGGTGATGCGCGCTGACCGTGTAGGTGGCGACACGCTGCTCTCGCAGATCGTCCACATGGTCGCCCAGGCTCAACGGTCACGTGCGCCCGTCCAGCGACTCGTCGATCGAGTTTCGGCTTGGTTCGTCCCTGCCGTCGTGGTGATCGCAATCGTTGGTGGGCTCGTCTGGGCATTCTTGGGTCCGCCGCCGCAGCTCTCGCATGCGTTAGTCGTTGCAGTTTCCGTGCTGATCATCGCCTGTCCCTGCGCGCTCGGATTGGCGACGCCGATGTCGATCATGGTCGGTGTCGGTAGAGGCGCGTTAGAAGGCGTGCTGATCAAGGACGCGGCTGCGCTCGAGCGAATGGAGAAGGTCACGACGATCGTCGTGGACAAGACAGGTACGCTGACCGAAGGTAAGCCGAGTCTACGCCGCGTGCTTCCGGCCTCCGGATTCACCGAGGAAGACGTATTGCGCAGCGCCGCCGGCGTGGAGCACGCAAGCGAGCATCCATTGGCTCGCGCGGTTGTTGAACATGCTGCGCGCCAGCGCGTGCAACTGCCAAGCGCCTCGCAGTTCGATTCTGATCCAGGTCTCGGCGTGTGGGCCCACATCGACGGCAAGCAGGTGTTGGTCGGAAACGCGCGGCTCATGAAGCAGCATGGCGCCGACGTGACCGCGCTCGCGCCAATAGCCGAGCAGGAACGAGCGAACGGTGCGACCGCGATCTATGTTGCCATTGGCGCCAGAGCGGCGGGCCTGCTCGTCATCGCCGACGCTGTGAAGGCGACGACGCCCGAAGCTTTAGCCGCGCTCAAGGATCTCGACGTCAAGGTCATCATGCTCACCGGCGACGATGCGGCCACGGCGAAAGCCGTCGGCTCCGAGCTCGGCGTCGATCAGGTGTTTGCGGACGTGCTGCCGCAAGATAAGGCCGCCATCGTGAAGAAGCTCCAGGGCGACGGCACCGTCGTTGCGATGGCGGGCGACGGTGTGAATGACGCTCCCGCGCTGGCACAAGCGGACGTTGGCATTGCGATGGGCACCGGCACCGACGTTGCGATGGAGTCTGCGGGCATCACTTTGGTCAAAGGCGATCTGCGTGGCATCGCGCGGGCAATTCGCCTCTCGCGCAAGACGATGAGCAACATTCGGCAGAACCTGGTTTTCGCCTTCGGCTACAACGCTCTCGGTGTGCCGCTGGCGGCGGGCGTGCTGTATCCGGCGTTTGGCTTGCTGCTATCGCCGATCATCGCAAGCCTCGCGATGAGCTTGTCATCCGTTTCCGTCGTGGGCAATGCGTTGCGCCTTCGGCACACGAAGTTGTGATAAGTCCAGCATCGGCCACCGGCACGGCGTGAGCTAGATCAGGTTTGCCGACCTGCCGAATCGAGAGCGGCGAAGTGCTTCTCGGCGTCGCCGGCCATACGCTCAGTGCACCAGCGCGCATAGCTGTTGGCGAACAGCGCAGCGGCGCAGCGCGCCATGGCGCCCGTCGGCCAGTCGTAGTCGATGAAAACGCGGAGCCCGCATGCCCCTGCGCGAGGCTCGAGCTCGAAGCCCAAGCGATACTGCCCAATGACGAGTAGCCGTGCGTCGACGGTTTCCCACGCTTTCCGGTGGGGCGGCTCGCGCTCGGTGACGACTTCCTCGAGCGAAAGCGGAATGCCCATCACTTTGCCGCTCATTCGTACGCGCGAGCCAACGACGCGACCACGACCTTCATCGGTAACGACCTGCATCTGCGATCCAAGCATCATCGCCGAAGGCTGCTCCATGTGCGCCGACAGCTTCTTGAAATCATCCAAGTGCTCGAACGCGGCATGAACCGTCGTCCGCAACGTCGTGCGGGTTTCGTGATGGAAAGAAAATGCTCGAGTCTGCACGGAGGTCCTGGCCGATGAAGGTGATCGTGCTTGCACACTACGCCGACCGTCGGCCCAGCGTCATACGCGCTCCTACGTATGTTTGTCGAACGTCAGGAGTCTCAGCGCGTACTTGAGGAGTCTCATGCCCGTCGGCGCACGTGGCCTAGGTGTTACTTGACGTCTAGCGCTGCGGCCGTCGTGCCGAACATGCGGCGAAACGTGCGGCTGAAATGCGCCGAGTCCGCGAACCCGGCGCCGAGCGCGGCATCGGTCAACGACGCGCCCGAAGCGAACGCTTCGAGTCCTCGCATCAACCGCAGCCAGAGTAAGTAGGTCTTGAACGGCAGTCCCGTCTGCTCAACGAACAGATGTCGGACGCGCGCTTTCGACAACCCGGCCAACTCTGCCGCGTCGGCCAAGCTCACGGGATAGTCGAGCCGCGTTTGGACCCAAGCGAGTATCTTGCGGACACGAGCGTCCGGCTCCGCTGCTCTCGTGCCGCCAGCCAAGCGCTCGATGACGGAGCGTCCGAGATGTGTCAGGTCCCGATCGTCTTTTCGCTTGAATGCGGCCGCCAGCTCGGCGGCGAGATCGTCGAGCGGGATACCGGTCACGCGTGCCAGTGGCTCGTCGTCGGCGAACAAGGCGCTCGCTGCGGCGCGACCGGCGCGGCACTCCGGTTCCATGTAGACGTGTGCGAACAACCCACGAGCGTTGAAGGCGTGCAGCGCGTCGGGCGCAACTGCGACGACGTCGCCGGACGCGCGGCGGTCGCCGCTCTCGAACTCGAAATCGCCCTCGAGCGCTAACGTCACTTGGACGGCGTGGTGAGCGTGCGGATCGTTGAGTCGCGCGCGCTGCCGATTCGGTGACACGGCCTCCATGATCCAGAGGCTGCCGCCTTCCCAGATCAAGATGCGACCGCGACCAAGCTTGGGCATAGCGGGTAGGACGTTAGGGGAGATAGCCCTTTCGTTCAAGTCGGCCCGCGGCGCGCTCCGTAGAGTTTGCCCATCGACCACTCGGCAACTCAAAACACCAGGAGATTCCCGTGAAAGGCCAACATCACCACGATCACAGCGCCCACGTTCACTCGCACCACGGCTCGTTCTCTCACGAGCCCGCTGCAGCGGCGGAGGCGTTCTACCGCGAGGCGTATGAGATTGCCCAGCCCGACGCCGGCCGTAAGGTCGTCATCGTCGAGCTCGAGGCACGCGAAGCCGATTGGGCGGTTGCGCCCGGAGCGGTGGTTCGCGCCTGGACCTTCAACGGTCAAGTCCCGGGACCCGTCCTCGAAGGCCGCGTCGGCGACGTGCTCGAGGTGCGCCTCACGAATAGCTTGCCCGAGGCGACGGCCGTCCACTGGCACGGCATGCGCCTGCCCGCGCCGATGGATGGCACGGAAATGGTTCAGCAGCTCGTGCAGCCCGGCGAGACGTTCACGTATCGCTTCAAGCTGCTCGATGCCGGCACGTTCTGGTATCACCCGCACGCGAACGAGACCGTGCAGCTCGAGCGCGGGCTCTATGGCGCGCTGATCGTGCGCGGCGATGACGAGCCGGCGCTCGATCGCGAGCAAGTGCTCGTGCTCGACGATCTGAAGCTCGACCGCAAAGGTCGCATCGCGAAGTTCGGTGGGCTCGTGCAGTGGCACGACGGCCGCGAAGGCGAAGCGCGGCTCGTGAACGGCAGAGTCGAGCCGACGCTGAGCATTGCGGCCGACCAGATCGAGCGCTGGCGCGTCGTCAACGCCGCGAGCGCGCGCTACGTGCGTCTCTCGATCGGCGGAGCGCAATTCCGCATTCTCGGCACGGACGGTGGTTTGATCGAAGCGCCCGTCGCCGTCACCGAGGTGCTACTCGCGCCCGGCGATCGCGTCGATCTCGCGGTCGGTCCGTTCGCCGAAGGCGAAGAGCTCGCCGTCGAAGCGCTGCGTTACTCGCGCATGACGATCAAGAAGCGCGGCACGGAACGTTTCGCGACACTGCGCGTCGGCGCGGCCAAGGCGTCCACTGCCGTGGTGCCCGAGCGCTTGCGAGTCATCGAGCCGCTGGCGCCGAGCTCGGCCACTCCGAATCGCACCGTCGACTTCGGCATCAAGTTGAGCCTGCGCCGCGGCATCGACTTCGCCGTCAACGGCGAGAGGCACCACGTCGATGCGCCCGTGAAGATCGGCGAGCTGCAAGTCTGGGACGTCGTGAACTCCACGATGATGGATCACCCGTTCCATCTGCACGGTTACTTCTTCCAAGTGCTCGCGGTGAACGGCAAGCCGCCGGCGTTTCGCTCCTGGGAGGACGTCGCCAACTTGCCGCCGAAGAGCACGACGCGCATCGCGTGGATCCCGGATGGCCGCCCCGGGAGCTGGATGTATCACTGCCACATCCTCGAGCACCACGCTGCAGGGATGATGGGGCACTTCGACGTCGTGCGCTGACGCTCATCAGCAAGTTGGAGATAGGCATGAATGCTCTTGGTACGCACGGCAGATACTTGTGGCAGCGGCGAGCCGTGGCCGCTGCAGTCCTGAGCGCGGTTGTTGTGTTCGCTGCGCGCGACGCTCAGGCGGCCGGCAAACACGACATTGAGCCACCGGCCAAGTCCGAGTTTGGCCTTGGGCCGCGCGCTTCAGTCGGCGGTCACTACACGGCGGTGCTCCAACCGAGCCAGCCCCTAAAACCGCGGCAGCTGCAAACCGTACTGGTCGTCGTCACCGATTCCGAAGGACACACCGTCGATGGCGCAACGATCGCCATCGACGGCGGGATGCCACAGCATGGCCACGGCCTACCAACGCAGCCGCGGGTGACAAAGAACCTCGGTAGCGGCGTGTACGAGATCGGCGGGGTTCGCTTCAACATGGGTGGTTGGTGGGAATTCTCGCTGGACATCACCGGCGCGGCGGGCAGCGACAAGGTCACGTTCAATCTGGCTCTGTAAATCAATGCGAGGAGTCGAGGGATGAACAGAAAACGGATCATCGCAGCACTCGCGGCGCTGTCACTCGTATCGGTTTGCGCGGCGATGTCGAGCCGCGATAACTGGACGGCCGAGGAGAAGGAAGAGCTCGTCAGCATGTCCCTGCGCATGCTCGACGCACCGGCTGCCGACCCAACGAACCGCGTCGCGGACGATTCCTCCGCGGCGGCGTTCGGGAAGCAACTCTTCTTCGATACGCGCTTCAGCTCGAACGGGCAGGTCTCATGTGCGACTTGCCACAAACCCGACTTGGATTTCCAGGACGGAAAGCCGTTCGGTGAAGGCGTCGGCAAAACCGGGCGCCGCACGATGGCGATCGCCGGCATGGCGCACAGCCCTTTCTTCTTTTGGGACGGACGCAAAGACAGCCAGTGGTCGCAGGCGCTTGGTCCGCTCGAAAGCGCGGTCGAGCACGGCGGGACGCGAGCGCAGTACGCCCACGTTGTCGCGGCGCATTACCGAACCGAATACGAGCGAATCTTCGGGCCTTTACCGGATCTCGCCGACATTCCGCACACGGCGGGTCCGGCTGTGGACGCCGCTGCTCGGCGCGCATGGGACGGTCTCAGCGGTCAACAGCGCGATTCGGTCACCGGCGTATTCGTCAACATCGGCAAGGCCATTGCGGCATACGAACGGACAATCGAGCTTCGTCCCTCGCGTTTCGATCGGTATGTGGACGCGTTGTCCGCGACGGGTCGGCCCCCGAAAGACGTCTTGAGCGACGAGGAGACCGCAGGACTGCGTCTGTTCCTCGGCAAAGCGAACTGCACGAGGTGTCACAACGGCCCGCTGCTCACGAACAATGACTTTCACAACACCGGCGTAGCGCAGGTTGCGCCTTCACCTCCGGATTTCGGGAGGTCGAAAGGCGTCATGGACGTGCTTCAGGACGAATTCAATTGCCGAAGCCGCTGGAGCGATGCCGCGGCCGATCAATGTGTCGAGCTCGAGTTTCTCGTGACCGACTCGAGCGCGTTAGAAGGTGCGTTCAAGGTGCCGTCGTTGCGCAACGTGGCCAATCGCGCGCCGTACATGCATGCGGGACAGCTAGAGACGCTGTCAGACGTTCTTCAGCACTACAATCGTGCGCTTCCATCTGCCGTCGGCACGAGCGAGCTCGAGGAGTTGAAGCTGACTTCCGCCGAGCTGCGCCAGCTCGAGGCCTTCTTGCATTCGCTGACCAGTGGGCCAGTGGACTAGGGCCTACGGTCCGATTGCTTCGGATCCTGCACGCACGCGGACTCTGTCTCTACCGCGCGCATCTAGTGATGAGCCTCATGGTTTTGTTCGCTGGGCTGCGGCGGCGACACTTCTGCGTCCCGCTGCGTCATTTGCCCCATCATCTGTTCCATCATCATCTGCATCATGTTCATGCGCTGATTCATCATCTGTTGTTGCTCTTGCATCCGCTGCATCTGACACGCGGTATCGCCTTGCCCGCACGGTCGGGCTTCCGCTGATGCATCGCCTTGACCGCGCATCATTTGGCCCATCATCGACATGGCTTGCTGCATCGACTGCATGTGCTCGTGCATCAAGCGGTCACGCTCCTGCGGGTCCTTCGTGTTGTGAATGCGCTCCATTAGCCCGCGCATGTCCTGCATTCGCCCTTGCATCTGCTGCATGCCCGGAGATGGCTCGGCCGACCGCTGGCTGTCGTTCGGCTGCTGAGCGGCGCCGGGGAACGAAATGGCTAACAGAGCGATGAACATGTAAACGTTCTTCATACTCGCCTCATTTGCTTGACGCATCAGCCGCCATATAGGGCGCTTTCTCGAGCGTCACAGCCGATCCTAGGCCTGCGATTCGCGGCGGGAGATACGAACTTCTACGTAGGCCTGTTGCAGGCGCGGACGTGCTCGAACGTGTTGTTTGTACGTATGGCCATCGCATATCCACAGCCACAACAATCGTCATGAAACGTGTCGCACGAGCGTATGGCTACGACAGAGGAGGAGGTATGACGACGCAGCTTCCCGTTGTGCGGACGGCGTCCGCGCTTGCCATTACGGCAGTTCTCTTGAACTTGGTGTGCGCGGCGACAGTCGCGTTGTGGCCGGCAGAGGCGATCAGCCTTGCTAACTCCTGGATGCACGGTTTGGATTTGCAACCGATCCGCGCGACGGCGCCGATGTCGCTGGGCGGCTTCATTGCCGGCTCGGTAACCCTAGCGGCTGTCAGCTTCATCGTGGGTTCGGTCTATGCGTGGGTCTACAACGGCCTGCACAGACTCGGTCGTGTAGAAACGGCGCGGCAACACGCTGCGAAATGAGCCGCCGATCGGGCGCTATTCGGACCGGCTGAGACGCCGACTTACTCCTATATAATGCGCGGCGATCGCCGAGCCATCCGATTGGCATCGGGCGATCACGCGGAGGCGTGTGGGGTGGCTGTCGGGGTAACTTCAGAGCTGCTGGAGCAGAAACGCTGCACTGGCGCGGGCTCTAGCGTATCTTTCGAAGTCGCTCCTAGAACGTGCGCAGACCGTCAAGTTTGCGCTGCTTATCGCCCGGACTCCCCAGCAATAGCTCCATCTTGCGCCACATCCTCGAAGCTCTGCGGCCGCTACGCCTCAGCGGGGCGGTGCGGGTCAAGGTAGTTGTCGCGCCGTTCATGCTGCGACCTGCGATTCAGGACGCTCTGGATGGAGAACCACGACGCTGACCGGCGTCCAGTTGCGCGTCGCTCCGCTCCAACGCTCTGGGTTGAGGGTGCGCGCCCGCTCGTAGAGCTCTTGCCGGTGAGCCAGGACCTGATGCTCGCGGCCGAAGTGTCGCTCATCGGGAGTGACGTACCGGATCGCGCTGTGGCGATGTTCTCGGTTGTACCAGTCCACGAAGCGAGCAACCCAGCGTTCCGCGGCGCCGATATCGGAGAACGGTAGTTTGGGGTACGCCGGCGTGTGCTTGAGCGTTCTGAACAAGGCCTCCGAGTAGGGATTGTCATCAGAGACGTGCGGGCGGCTGAACGACGGCACGACTCCGAGCCACTGCAGCGTGGCGATCATCGTGCTGCTGCGCATCGGTAGGCCATTATCGGAGTGAAGCACGAGCCCTCGCGGATCGACCCCGCCGTCGTGACAGATCTGTGTGACGAGCTCCGCGGCGATCTGTGCCGACTCCCGCTGCGAGATTCGCCAACCAACGATGCGACGGCTCCAGACGTCCATCACTAGGTAAAGTCGCAAGTACACGCCTCGCAACGCCGTGGGCAGCCACGTGATGTCCCAGCTCCACACCTGATTGGGTCGAGTAGCACGGTGGATAGTACTGGCACGAGTCACGTGCGTTTGGCTCACGCAGCGTTGCCTCGAGCGAAGGCCATAGCGCCGCTGCAAGCGATACATCGTCGACTCCGATGCAAGGTAAAGGCCTTCATCGGCGAGTTGGGGCACGAGCTGCTTCGGCGACAAGCTCGCGTATCTGGAGCTTGTCAGCACACTCAGAACCTGTGCCTCCTCGACGGCCGAGAGCGCGTTGTGCGGGCGACGATGAGGCCCGCATCGGCGATCATCGCCGCCAGGTCGAGCGCGCCAGCGCTCGATAGTGCGAGCCGAGATTCCAACGACTCGGCACGCTTGTGCCAACCGCGCACCGCGCGATTGCGCTTCGGCGATCGCGACGAGGATCACTTCTCGCTCCCCTCGTCGGTATCGATGTCCTCGTCGCGGAGGTTGTCCATCGTTTTTTTTAGAACAAGCAGCGCAGCGGCTTCGGCAAGCGCCTTCTCCTTGCGCGCGAGTTCACGCTCCAACTGACGGATGCGTTTGGTAGTTGCGGTGGCTGTGCGACCGTCTTCCTCGAGTGCGACTCGCCAGCGCTCGAAGTCAGCGAGCTTCACATCCTCCCGCTGCAGGTACGCGGCTAGCTGATCGCCGCTCAGCCCGGATGCTTCCGTCAGAACACGAGCCTTCTGTTCGACGGTCCAACTGCGCGCCGCCGGCTTGGATGCCATGAGAGGCAGGCTACGCGCGTCCCGGAGCCACCGCGAGAGGCTTTGCTGCTTTACTCCGGTCTCCCTAGACAGTTGGAGTGCGCTCACCGCATTCGTGCCGATGAGCCGTTGCACCATCTTCTGTTTGAAGACAACGGAATATGGTCGGGTCATATGTCCTCGCAACCGCCCCACGTTTGGACGACTGCGGCGCGACAACTACCCTGACACTGGGGGGGGGGCGAGATCACTTTCCCGTTTCTGAGTATTGGACGCAGTGGCGTATCTCCTTCGGAGCTCGCCGCTCGGCGGAACTAGAGGATCCACTTTCCCGAGAAGAGCCCTTCATGGGAGAGTCCGCGAGCTCTCGGGGTGGCCGGGCGCCTACAACTCTAAAAGTGCGCGAGCGGCGAGCTCGTCGGGTCAACCGCGTTTCCTAGGCGTTTCAGCTAGAAACGCGACACATTCCTGGTTCCAGCGAAGTGCTCGATTTAATCTTCGCGCTTAAGGCCGCTGAGGTGCGGTGTCTTGGTGGCAACGTTGAACACTACACCTCCGGTGTCCCGTCAGAAGCTTGAGATGCAAGCTCTGCAGCCATTCATCGCCGCGGCCACAGACCTCGGGCTTCAGTGCTGCGGGGGGCAAGGGCTCAGCAATCGTGTACCACTGAAGCCAAACGTCTACTTTCAGTTTGGCGACCTGCGGGTTGAGTTGCCAACGCTGACTATCATTGTCGAAGTGGAATCAAGTGGCGGCGTTACGAATCTAGCAAAGTATTGGGAGAGCTTTGATTCAGGGCGAATCAGTAAGCCGATCAAATTACTTCACCTCTTTCGACAAAAGAGTGTTAACGACTACGAGGCTCACCTGATTGTCTGGCGCTTTTTGTCAGCGCGTATGCAGGCTGAGCTTGCTCCGAAGTTCTATTGCGAATTCAGCACGTATCGAGACGGGGCTCCGGAGAAACTTGCGCCGGCACTGGCCATCTTTCGGCAGTGGCTGCACGAGGCTGCGGCCTGATCCTTTCGCCCGGACTAGCAAAGCGCTCCGGGATCGGTGTGGGCTGTCGAGGCTCGTACCGTGCGAGGCGATTTGCCAGTGAATGCTCGATTCGCAGCGGGCTCCACCGCCCGAGCGTGAAAGGAAAGGCTGATGCGCATACGTGATGGCATGACGACTGGCTGGCTCATGCTCGCAGCTGGCGACGATCGTCAGCACGCGGGCAACGAAGGCTACGACGACGATCCGAAACGCCACTACTCATGGGACAGCACTGTGGCAAACCATAGCCGCCCGCAGGCGGGTGACGTCATCGCGCTGTGGGACAAGGAGGTTCTCCTTGGCGCGTCGATCATCGAGTCGATCGTCGAAAGCGACGACACGAAAGCACGGCTCCGGTGTCCGAAGTGCGGCAAGACCAAGATCAAGACACGAAAAATGGCGCCGACGTATCGGTGCTTCGAGCAAGGATGCAAGGCCGCGTTCGATGACCCGGTCCGGGACCACATCGAAGTGCATACCTACCGCACGAGCCACGAGGCGGCGTGGGTGGATCTGGAGGGGTTGCTCGACGCTGGGCGACTGCGGCTGCTCTGCATCGAACCCAGGTCGCAGCAGAGCATTCGCGAGTTGAAGCTCGAAGAGTTCAACGAGGCGCTCCAGGCTGCCGGCGCTGGCGCCGAAATCGCGATGCTGGCACGCGTGCAGCAGCGGGTCGGTCAGAGCAAAGGGCCGCTCACTACCCACGGGCATAGCATGACCACCGTGCGCGTTCGGAACGGGCAGGGCGCCTTCCGAAAGGCACTACTTAAGAGCTACGACTCCGTTTGCGCGCTAACCGGGCAGCAGCCGGTGCATGTGCTCGAGGCTGCGCACCTATACCGGTATTCCGAGCAAGGGCGGCATCATGAGGATGGCGGACTGCTGCTGCGCCGCGACCTGCATCGACTGTTTGATCTGGGCTTGATCGCGATCGACCCGGCCACCGGCGTGATCGACGTCACCGCCGAGCTGCGCAGGTACGAGGACTACGCGGCGCTCCACATGCGAACCCTGGCCGTACAGCTGCCGGAAGGCGCTCGTCGTTGGCTGAAGCTGCACTGGGAGCAACACCGCGGCAGTCGCGCGCCCCGCTAGTGTCTCGGTGACAGCGGCTTGCGGCGGCAATGCCCGCGTTGTTGGCTGTCGATTTCAACTACGACGTTTCATGTGATACATACGTGCACAGCTGGGAGGATTCGCCCAAGGGGAGAATGCGGGGGTGCTTGCGCGCGATCTGATGGTGTCGACCGGGCATGACCCGTCGAGCACGGCCACGAACAAAGCCAAACTCCTTGCAGTACCAGCAAATGCAAGGAGTGCAACGCAGCGGGGGGCAGCCGTTGAGCTGTGTTGCGGCATGGGAGGGATGGGTATCGCGCTACGCGAATTGTCCTACGACGTCGAAGCCGCCTTCGACTCCTGGTCTCAAGCGGTCGAAATCTACAACCACAACTTCTCGGATGCCGTTGCGCAAGAGTGCAATCTGCTGAGCCGCGCCGGTTGGGGGCAGGTCCTCGCTGCAAAGCAGGCCATCGGCGACATTGAGCTCGTAGCGGCCGGCCCGCCTTGCAAGGGCTTCAGCCGGCTGCGCAATGGTCGACACGATGGCCGGAACGGGCATAACCGGGTTCTCGCGGCAATGCCGGCGTATATGGGCCTGCTGCGTCCGAGGCGATTCCTTATAGAGAACGTGCCGGACTTGGTTGGCTACCGCTCCGGCCGCACGCTCGAAGACCTCTTGGCGAAACTGCGCGGACCCGCAAAGGGCCTAGCCTACGACGTGAGCTACAGGATCTACGATGCCGCCTGGTTTGGAACGCCGCAGACACGTCGACGCGTTTTGATCCTCGGCTCACGGAGAGGCGAACGCGGACATCTGCCCGAACCGGGCCCTGACCTGACTCGTCTATACGCTGCGCTGCGGCACGGCGGAGAAGTCCCGGCCACGTTTGAAAGCTATCTGAAAGTGCTGCTCGACCCCCAGGCCCTGCAGCTGACGACTGCGAGCCAAGCGCTGTCCGATCTGCCCAGTCTCGGCCCGGGCGTGATTGAAGACGAGCACGGCTACGGGACGACACCGCAAACGGCCTTTCAGCAGCACATGCGCGAAGGCGCGTCGACGATGGTGCGCGACGTCCGCACTCCGAAAGTGACTGATGCAACGTCTGACCGCCTCGCTCATATCACGCCGGGGGGGTGTGCGAGGACGATGCCGCCAGAGCACCTAAACGGGCTATCACGACGATATGACTCCGCTTATCGCAGGTTGCATCCGGACGCACCATCCACGGCTCTTTCGACGAAATACGATTGCGTCTATCACTACGCGGAGCGTCGTTCCCTTTCCGTGCGCGAGTACGCACGCCTGCAGGCCATCCCAGACCGGATTTCTTTTCCGTCGCAAGTCGCCTGTCGACGCAACGCGTACGAGATGATAGGCAACTCTGTCCCTCCGCCCTTGATAGGCGGCGTGCTCACCAAGGTGCTCGAAGCCAACGCTGAGCGATGAAGCCGCTGCCGCCCCTCCCGCGACCGGGCCCCCTCAAGAGTTTGTCGCGCCTCACAGCGTCCGAAGCCGAAATGTTCTTGCGGTGCGCGCTTCGAGTCGTGCTCGACCGCGACGACATGCTCGCCGGTTTGCGCCCCTTCGTGGCTGCCGCCGCGCTCGGCACGGCGGCTCATGTCGCGCTTGCCGCGATGGTTGTCGCGCACGGCCGCAACGAAGCTGCCAACACCGAGTCACAAACGCGCGTAATCGCAGCTGCGCTGTTCGACGAGGCGCTTATCCGCGTTTGCGCTCTGCGGGACGAAAGGCTCGCCGCACGAGGAGAACTTCCCGGCGACTGCACCAACGCGCCAACGACGTTGCCGTTCTACGCATTGACTCGCGCACGCTTTGCGAGATGCGCAGCAGAACGTTTCGGGACCACGTGGCGAGCGCCACTTCCTCAGCTGGATGGCGCGCGTCGACGAACTACTGGCCAGCCCGCGGTACGCCATCGCGCGGCTATCCAGGTAGAGGTGCCGTTGCAATCTCTCGATGGCTTGATTCGGGGTGTCGCCGACATCATCGACGAGACAGGCGAAGTGGTAGCCATCGAGGAGTTGAAGTCTGGCGCAGGAACGGAGGAGCGCCTAAGGAGCTGGACGTTTCAGTTGCTGCTCTACGCGCGTCTCTACCTTGAGCAGCACGGACCTAAGCCGGTCGCGCTTCGCGTTCGCTCCCTCGCGAGCGGAACGCTTGAAATTCCATACTCCGAGCAAGAAGCGGCGGCGGCCATGGAGTCTGTTCGGGCGGCGCTGAACGTCACAAACGAGCTGATCGCCAGCGGAGCTCCAGCCGCTGAATTAGCGCGCCCCGCGACCAGCGTATGTGCCCGCTGTGGCCATCGTGCGTGGTGCGAGCCGTACTGGACACAACGCGGATCGGGCGACTCGGCTGACGCTGAAGGGCGCGTGCTCGAGGTGAACGGATGGGACCTCACCCTCGAAACCTCGTCGGCTGCACTAGTTTCTGTGAACTTGAAAGCGCTACGTCGCATGCCGTCTCTGGACGACAGGATCCGCATTTGTGATGCGCGAATGCTTTCGCCGACGCGGCTGATTGCAGATCGTACGACAGCCGCGTGGGTCGTCTGTTGATGCCGGAAATTCGAGAACAGCACGCCTATGCCGCCTGGAACTCCGCGCTCGCCAACGAGCTGTTTCCAACAGGCAGGGCCGGTGTGCCCGTTTACTTGGCGGTACATGATGTTCTGCTCGATGACTGCGGTGCCCGAAATGGAATCGGCGGTCGCGCGGAATTCGTGAGAGCGGTCATCGGCCTGTGTGAGCCGAGACTTCTCTTTTCGGGGTTGGCGTGGCTGGGAGAGCAGTGGGACAAGCAAGGACAGCGCGTGGCTCCGCCATTCGTCGCCGGCTTGGGGTTGGCAGTGTTGGCCGCAGGCAGCATGGTCACCGACGCGAATGCCACCCAAGCGAACTATTACGTCCGCTTGAATAGGCTGCTGGGCGTGGATGATCGCGGGCAACCAGAAGGGTTCGACCAAACGCCCAGAATGTGGCGCACGCTCCAGTCCTGGTTACGCGCCGAAAGGCGGGGTGAGCTCGTCGTGCACGGGCTCGAGGGGGCGCGCAGGTTCGTCGACCCCGTGAAGTCTCAGTGCTTCGTACGTTCGTGCGACATCGACGAGTTGACGCCCTTGCTACGAGCTCTCTCCGCTCGTTTCGGGGGGACAGCTGATCCTGACGATGTCGTGCCAGCGCTGCGCGCGTGGCTTGCTGCGGAGGGTTTCCACTCTCGACTGTCGCTGCTTCTTGGACGCCATCCGGACGATGCGACGCTTTTCCAGGTCTCGGAGGCACTCTGCAACGCACTGGAAGAGTACGGCGGGAAGCGATTGATTTTGTCGAGCAGCGACGACGTTGACACTCTGCCCACGATCGACTTCGCCGTCAGGCCGAATCCCTATCCGAATCTGATGTGGCGACGGGCAGAGTGGCTTCTTCGTCTCGCGCAACCAGCTGATGCGGAAGAGACCGAACGCCGCCTGCTCGTCGGCAACCGCGAGGTCGTTGCGCGGTTAGACGTCCGCGAGCCAGCGGCCTACGACGCCGTCGTGTCACTACACGAAGCACAGCAGCTGTCGCTTGGAAGAATGCGGGTCACGGACGAAGAAGGCCGCGCCCTCCCGACATCATCCGCATTCCCGGCTTGGTACCAAGATGGGGCTGCTCGCGGACGGCCGGGAAGCTGGATTCAAGTACAGACCCCCACTCCCGGCGACGTCCACGTCGCGGTGTTCCTGCGGGAGGCCGACGGGGACCAGATCCTGCGCCTGTCCGCGGGCGAGCCAGTGGTTATGGCGGGCTCGGAACGCGATTGGCCGGGACCTGACCTGGGCGCGGTTTGCAACGTCGTTCCCGTCGCCGGCTCGACATTACCCGGTGACGTCGTCGTTCCTGAACGTTCGTCGAGACTGCGCCTCAATGGCGGACTTCCGATACGCAGGCTCGTGTATCTAAGAGGCGCCGGGCCTTCGCCAAGGGCTCTGACCAACGAACCCGTTCAGGTAGTTGACGCTGAATCCCATCGTGAGCTCGTCACCGTTCCGGCACAGGAGCTGGGGCGATTGGATCTGCAAGAGGGGCGCTACACGCTCGCGTCCGGTGACGCAGAAGCGGAGATCTACGTTGTCGAACCACGGTGGAGCGAATGCGTTGTTCCGCCGGAAGCAGCGCTCGACTCGGAGGTCCGTGCGTGCTTCAACAGCGGAGGGATTCGCGGTGCGTTGTTCGGCGATGAGCAGCAACTCTTTGCGACGTACTTCCGTCCCGGAACACAGTTCCGCGTATTTGCGCCAACGTTCGTGAAGGGCTCCACCCCGATCGACAAAGGGGTCTACGAGCTTCTCACTTCCTCCGAGCCGAGAAATATCCTTCGTGCAAGGCGGCAGGCTACGCCTCCATCGCTCCCCCCCGCGGATTGCTTCGCCGAGACGGATGCGAACGACCTTGGCGGTGAGCATGATCAGGATGCCCGGGCGCGGATTGAACGGCTCCTGGAATTCGTGTCGGCGCGAGGAGAGGGACAACTAGACATGCTGAGGGAGTACTGCAACTCACTCGGCGGGGATACCGTTTCGTGGCATGCGCCACTATCGACGCTAGAAGATCTTGGGCACGTCGACATCTCTTGGGCGGATAGGAGGTGGACCGTCGCTCCCCCGGCACTCGTAAGCAGGGAGGGCGATGACGGCACGCTCGTCGGGGCGAGGGCGCGTGAGACGACGAAGGCCCTGAATACGAGCGGTATTAACGTATCGATAGATGCCCGAGGGATGGAACGGCGTCGATCGCTCATGCCTTCGTGCGTTGTCGTTTCTGTGGCTGATGCGACGAAGCGTCCGGAGCTCGCTGAAGTCGGCGTCTCCATTGTGCGCGCCTCGAAGGTCGCGGCCCTCCGCGTTCGGCGGATTACAGACTTGGCATGGTGGGTGGGCGCAGAATTCTGGCCCTCGCGCGAAGTCCACCGTACGCTCGAGCGCTGGAATCCACTCTCTTTGCGTTGGGATTCGGCAGGAGACCCTCGCGCGCTTGACCGATTAGGGCTCTTTCGCTGGAAGGAGATGGGCCTGGTGGTGCACTACGTCGTCACTGACTCTCTCCGCGCGAGGGTGCGAGACCCCGCGGCCGCGAAGTGGTTCTTTGCGCCCGAGGATAGATGCCACTTGGTCTACGATCCGAGCACGCGGACGCTGATGGTTCCGCTGGCCATGGGCTTACCCAGAGCTTGGAGGCGGATCTGCACACTGCAATCCGGCCTTACACCGATTCGACGAGGGCGAGTGCTCGTTTATGAGCACATTTCTATCGAACTTGCGAGGGCAGCGGCTATTCGACTGAACCAAGCCCGAGGGGAGGGCCTAGCTTGAAGACGCGAGACGTGGGGACGCTCCACAGTCAGTTGTTGGACGCGTACATCCGGTACGTGGATACACCCTTCCGACTTCGCCACGAAGCGCTTGCGAGGGAGCGACGCACGCTGCTTCGGGCGCCGGGCACCATACATCAACTCCCGATTTTCGAGTTCCTCCCGGGTTACGAGCAGGCCCAACGGTCTATTCGCGAGCTTGTTGCCCGAGTCGGATTGGCGGATGACGTAGCAGAGTTTCTCGAACGCGGAATTTGGTCCCATGGCGAGAGGCCGTATACGCATCAAGCTGCCGCGTTGGAGCTCGGCGTGACTCCGGAGTCGCGACACGTCTTGGTAACTACCGGCACAGGGTCGGGAAAGACGGAATGCTTTCTGTTGCCGGTTTTAGCGCGTCTCGCTCAAGAGTCCCGCGAGTGGCCTGCCGTACAACGCCCTACATACGGACGTTGGTGGGACGCGGGACCCAGGGCGCACGCGCGCGCGTCGGAGCCTCGCGCACCGGCTGTCCGCGCCCTAGTGCTTTACCCATTGAACGCATTGGTCGAAGACCAGCTAGTGCGGCTAAGAGTAGCCCTGGAATCGCCAGCGATTCGGGAGTGGCTCCGCGTTCATCGCAATGGCAATCGGTTCTACTTCGGCGGCTACAACGGGCGCACGCACGTGTCAGGTGCGGCGAACGCGGAGCGCGGCCGACGTCTCGTGGAAATTCTCAATCAGGCAGACACGGCTTTTCAGTACATCAGCGCGAACCATCCAGAAAGCGCCGCGCTCTTCGCAGATCCGCGAGGCGCCGAGATGGCGTCTCGATGGTACATGCAAGAGTTCCCTCCGGACGTTCTCATCACGAATTTCTCAATGTTGAACGTCATGCTGATGCGGGGGTTGGAACAGACGATCTTCACCAACACGAAGCGTTGGCTGGATGATGGAGACGGTCGCATGTTCACGCTCGTGGTCGACGAGCTGCACACCTACAGGGGCACGGCGGGAACAGAGGTCGCGCTGACGATCCGAATGTTGCTAGATCGTCTTGGGCTTGGTCCTGACGATCCTCGGCTGAAGATCATAGCGACCTCGGCTTCGCTCGGTGACGCAGCATCGACTAGCGCGTTTCTAGGGGGGTTCTTCGGCGGCCAGCCGACTCGCTTCGAGCGATTGGACGGCTCAACTGCGCAAGTACCCGGCACTGACTCCACGGATTACAGACGGCACGCGGCAGCTTTGGCAGCGTTGCCGGCGCGCGCAGCTGAGGAGCCCGACGTCGCGTATCGAGAGCTGGCGGCAGAACTCGGGCTGCCGAACGCGGCGCGTTTACACGAAGAACAGCTTCGCGTGGGTCTAGGCCGGAGACTGGGCGAGCTAGGCCTGCCGAAAGCGCTGGTTGCATCCGCTGTCGCCGCGGTCGGCGGTGGCCGCGCTCCGGTCGCGGCCGCCGATTCTCTTGCGCTGGAGCTCTTTGGCGACGCTCTGAACGATGAGGCTCGTTTCCAGGCGACGGTCGGAGCAGTGATGGCTTGCGGCGATGCGGTGAGAAGCGACGCGAGCCCGTTGTTGCGCGCGAAGGGGCACGTGTTTTTTCGCAACCTTCCGGGGCTGTGGGCGTGCGTCGATCCCCAGTGTGATCACGTCTTAGAGCCGGACCCCACTAGGCCGGTTGGGCGGCTCACGGCCGAGCCCGCGATCAATTGCCCCTGCGGCTCGCGAGTTCTCGATCTCTACTACTGCCAGGGTTGCGGCGACGTGGTTCTCGGCGGTTTTCGTATCCCCTTGTCGCACGGCAACGATTTCGTGATGACGGCCGGTTTCCCAGACGTGGAGAAACTGCCGGACTTGGCGCGCGAAGACCGAGTGCTCAACGACTACCTCTTCTTCTGGCCCGCGAGGCATCAGCAACCGCCGGAGCGCGACGGCTGGACCGCGGAGGGGTTTGAAGTGCAGTGGCAAGCGGCGTGGCTCGAACCTCGCCAGGGGTTGATTAACTACCAACAACAAGGGACACCTGGGTGGGTGCTTTGGGCGACGCGAATTCCTGAAGACAGGCAACACGCGGCAGCCATCAAATTTTGCCCGAACTGCGGCGAAAACTGGTCGCTGTGGAATAACGCCGACAATCTATGGGTAACGCCGATCCGCTCACTACGAACGGCATTCTCGAAGATCGCGCAGATTCTGGCGGACCGTATGTTGGCCGACGAACCGCCTACGACTCGCAGGATGGTGGCGTTTTCCGACAGCCGGCGAGATGCGGCTCTGCTGAGCTACGAAGTCGAACACGCACACTATTTGGATCTTGTTCGTAATTTGGCGCTCCAGTGCTTGCTCGAAGATCCATTCGCTCGCAATTTCGCCGCCGCCGAAAAGAGGGCGCGCGGTCAAGAGGAGCTGTCGGATGCCGAATCCGCCGCCGCGCACGAGTTTGAGCAGCACCATCCGGAGCTATGGATGGCTCTCAGCCTCGAGGCAGGCGATGCGTCGCGCGTCCCGAGCCACTATCGCGAGCATCTCGCCCAGGCGCGCCGCCAGCGAGGCGCGCCGTTACGGGCTTTGTGGGACCAAATAGACCTAGCGATAGCGCGCTACGGCACGAACCCCGCTGGCGTCATGCCGGAGGCGGCATGGTTCACAGATGTCGCCGGCGTGCGCTCGCGCTGGACCGAGTGTTACCACTTCGAGTACGGGAACGAAGGCATTGCGACGGTGGCTCTCGCTCCCGCGATGGGTCGCGACGCAGACAGGCATCGAGCCCTTCTTCGCGGAGCCGCCTGGAACGCGTGCTTGGAACAGCTCTTTGCCGGTCGCGGGCGGTCGATCGAGGCCCTCGCATGTGGGTGGCTCGAAGCCGGACCAGAAGTTCCCGCCGGGGGATTCTCAGGGCTCGGTGCAGCGAGTTCACGGCAACTTCAAGCGACCGTCGTCCGCTTGTTGGGAGAGCGGAGATCGAGTCTCCGCTACATTGACGACCCGCAGCGAGCTTTCGGTGCGGAACGCTACGGGAGCCGATTCGGACCGCCGAGAAACCTTCCGCGTCGGGTTAAGCGATACCTAGGTGCAGTGGCCGCACACCATCACGTCGAGCCCGATGGGCTGGAAAGAGCGGTCGTCGAATGGCTGATCAATCGAAACGTCGTTGTTTCCGAGGGCGACATGCGCCTTCAGCCGCAAACGCTAGTGTTCTTCGCCGCCCAGGATACGGAATGGTGGTGCGCACACTGTTCTACCCGCCACCTGCATCCTTCCGCTGAAATCTGCTCGTCGTGCAACCGCCATCTTCGCGAATCGCGGCCCGCTGAACGCACGCCGGACGGCGATTTTTATCGCTGGCTCGCGCACGACGAGAGCGCAAGACGTCGCCTCCACTGTGAAGAGTTGACTGGGCAAACTGACGCTGCCGCCGCTCAGCAGCGATTGCGTCTGTTCCGCGGGTTTATTCTGCCGTCCGATCATGGAGGGGTCGATCCGATCGATCTGCTTTCGGTCACAACCACGATGGAAGCCGGCGTCGACATCGGCTCACTTAACTTAGTCATGCTCGCGAACATGCCCCCGGAGCGCTTCAATTATCAGCAGCGCGCGGGACGTTGTGGCCGTCGACGTAGCGGCTTTTCCACGGTCATGACGGTGTGCAAGGGACGCAGCCACGATGACTACTACTTTTCCAACCTTGTCGCGATGACGGCTGATTCGCCACCGCCGCCGTACCTGGACTTGACCCGCACGATGATCGCGGAACGAGTACTTGCTGCGCACGTCTTGAAACTCGCGTTTGATCGCACAGGATCATCGACTCCAGACGATCAATACGACTCGGTCCATGGTCGGTTTGGCGCAGTGTCCGAGTGGCCGACCGTTCGTGCACGTATCGTGCAGTGGCTGGCGCAGAACAGGCCGTCCGTCGCCCACGTCGTAGCCGCACTCAGCGGCGGTGCTCCGTTGATTGCTCAGCGAAGCGAGCAACTTGCCGACTGGGCTTGCAATGGAGCACTGGTTGCACGCGTGGAGGACGTGTTTGCCGATCAGACAATCAGCAGAGACGATCGCCTGAGCGAGGCACTGGCTACTGCCGGCGTCCTGCCGTTATTCGGTTTTCCAACGACGGTCCGCAGCTTTCACCATGAACCGCCACGCCGTTCAGGAGGACAAGTGGAGTACAGCGCTGTGGACTGGGATTCCGACATATGTGTTAGTGCGTTTGCGCCCGGGGCAGAGGTCGTGAAGGATAAGCGCGGCTATCGGTCGGTAGGGCTGGTTCACTACATAGAGGTCGGCGGCCGGCCGCAAGCAGTCAACCCGATACCCCAGGTCGACGATGTAACGATCTGCAATGCCTGTTGGACTCTGAGCGCAGGGATTCTCGCCGAATGCCCGAACTGCAATGAACCAGTTGGCGCTGCGACTTCTGCGCGCTCGTTCAGCATTGCATATCCGCTAGGCTATCGCGGCGATTACCGGACGGACCGACCGCCGCAAACGGCCGCGGATGATCGCACGCACGCGGGTGCGGCCAAGATTGTCATCCCGGGGGGCGAGGGTCCGCCTAACGGGCGTGTTGTCGCTTCGCCTTATTGGGTTGTAGACGGCACGTTCTTCACGATAAACGATCGCAACGGCCAGCTATTCGAACTCGCGGACTGCGGTTTGAATAACGGCCAGCTGTCCACTGATTTCCTGAACGGTCGAGACGCGCCTGCAAATCTGCGTGGTGGCAACCGGCCGACTAGGCACTATGCGCTGGCCTCGCGGAAGAAGAGCGAAGCGTTGCTGCTCGAGCCTCACGTAAACGGTGACGAAGCTGGTTTTCTACTCGATATACGTGATGTTTCGGTTCGAGCATCGATGCTTTCGTTCGGATTTTTGTTGCGCCGAGCGGCTGCAGCCTACTTCGACGTCGCTCAGTCGGAGTTGCGCGTCAGCATCCGTTCCATCACACGAGCGCCCGGGGACCCGCCGCGGGTTCAAGTCTACGTGGCCGACACGCTCGCCAACGGAGCCGGTTACGCGAAGCAACTCGGTGAACCCGGTGTGCTCGAACACCTCATCAGGGATGTAGTGGCTCGTGAACGAAGTGCGACGCTGGAGGGCATGGCCCAGCACTTCACTGATCCGGGTTCGTGCGGAACCTCGTGCTACTTCTGTCTGTTGTCTTACGAGAATCTTCGCTTCCATGGCCTCATGGACTGGCGTTTGGCGATGGACGTGGCCAATCTCGTGGCTCGGGGAACCCACGATCCTGCGCTCGATGAACGCTGGGCGCCGCGTCTAGAGCTCGCGTGGCGTGCGCTTGGGCATGACTTCGGCAACCCGGGCGTCGTTGCCGGGTTCGCGGCGACGCACCACCTGCACGAACAGCTCACCATACTTGCGGTGTCACCACTGTTGGATCGTCGCCGGCAGCACTTTCACGTCGACTTGGCTGTAGCTGTTGATGAGATTGAAAGCTCCGGTCGGACCGCCTTCGTCTGCAGCTACTTCGACGTGCTTCACCGGCCCTGGTGGGTAGTGGCGCGAGGGATTAGCGCTCTTGCGTAGCAAGCTGCGGCCGCCACCTTCCGTCGTACTCGCGAAGCTGAGCAACAAGTACGGCTTCCCCAAGCACGGAAACCCACCAGATGTGTTCTTCTGCGCGGTGTATGTGCTGTTGTCCGCTCAGACCACTCTCGAGCAGGCGCGTACGGCGTTTCGGTCGATCAAACGTCGCTGGTCTACAGCGGAAGAGCTCAGCAGGGCGCGTCGCAGCGCTGTAGAGAGCGCGATAGAGTCCTGTGGGTTCGGACGTACAAGGAGTGCGAAGGTTGTCGCACTCGCGCAAGCCGTTGCGTCGAGAGCTAAGCCTCTCTCGTCGCTCCGGCTAGTAAGCGACGACGAGGTGGAAGCCGAACTGGTCGCCCTGCCAGGCATCGGAGTCAAGACTGCCCGAGTAGTCGCTGCGATGTCAGCTCTGCGAAGGCACCGGTTTGCGGTCGACACCCACGTTTGGCGAATTGCCCACCGCCTCGGCTGGACACGTGGTACCGCTATCGACCGCAAGCCAACACAACGAGAGGCGGATGAACTGGAGGGCAGTATTCCCAAGCGTAACCGCCGTCAGCTGCACGCTTGCCTCGTAGCGCTTGGTCGCGATCGATGTCAGCGGCGGCATCCGTTATGCAGCGGATGCGTACTGCAAAAGCTATGTGCACACGCCGATGCCTAAGGGCTGGGTGCTTCTGACCTTCGGCGCGGATCGATCGTACGGCGGCAACGCAGGGTACATCGACGAACCAACCAAACTCTATCGCTTCGACAACTTCGTCCCGAATGCGCGGCGGCTGGCAGTTGGCGACATAGTCGTCATCAGAGACAGAACCGCGATGCTTGGTGCGCCCCGTATTACCTCAGCGTCTTGCAACTGGGCGCGCAATCCGATGCCGCTTAGGCGCACGTCTCTAGTGAACGAGATTCGCGTCGCCGATCGCTGGCCGGATTGAATTCTTCAGCGTATCCGTCGCCCACGCCTTAACTTCGCCATCGCGTGATCGCGACAACTCGGTCAGCGCGGTAAAGAGCCTTGTCAGCAAGGGAAGGCCTTGAGTTTGAACAGCCTGATCGACGATGTGCTGCCCGTTTTCCCGGTCACCGCGCAGGGTTCGCAACAGAGCGAGAGTAATCGGCTCGATGATTCCCTCTTGATGACAAACCATCCGGCCATCGCCGCCCAGATTGTGTTCATGCACGCCGTCGATGACCCCGCGCGCGGGCCGCATGAGCGGCAGTCTGCAACTGCCGACGTGCATGAGTATCGCGGGATCGAGTCGTCCGAGGATCTCCGTCTCTCCTTGGCGCACAGCGGCGAAAGGGACGGCTGCGAGGTGCGAGAGGATGAGCCAACTGGTCTGGTTCGCTAATAAGGGGGACTCCGGTTCGTCGGGGTCGGGCTCCATCCGGTGACGGCTTCCGTCCGGTGCGGTGACGAGCGCGCCGCCATCCGTCAAGAACTCGATATCGAGGGCTTGGCCGTCTGAAAGCGGCATCAACGCGCGGCTTCCTGCTTTCGCGGCTTCTTCGCGTGGCTCATCTGCTAGGAGCGCGTTGAATACATCGATCGGCAAGGCATTTTGCTTTGCCACTTCAATTAGCGCGTATGCGCCGATCAGGTCGCCTGTTGGTAGTAGAGCGCAACGCGATATCAGCCGGTGTGTGGCTTTGACGGCGTCCGTGGAAAGTGCCGATCGAAACTCGTTTGCGAGTACGATCGAAAGTGCTGGCAGGAGCAGTTCGGGCAGCTGTGGAACGACGATCCGCGTGCCATCGCGCAGCAGACCGTGCCGCAAGTAACCGTCGTCGAACAGCCTTTGCAGCTCGGTCTCACCTACGGCGGAACGCGCCGTGTCATGTCGGCAGATGACTGTCAAGAATGATGCTACCGAAAATGCACGCGGACGGTTGGCGGCGTCGCAGTCGGCGATAATCGCCTCAGCGAGTTTTACGAACCGCCCCATAAGCGCGGGTGATCGCCCGCACCGGCGGCTTGCGAAGTCGAAGATCTCGAAGCTCGCAAGGCTTGGAATGGTTGCCTGTGTGCCTTCGTCCTTGTACTGATCGTCGCTCATGATCTCTCCGGCGATCGTGCGCAACATCCATGGCAAGCGGTACGCGGACTCCCGCTGCGCGCCGTGCATAAAGCCAATGCGGTAATGATGAAGAACTCTGCCTGCTTGCTCGAACTCGTCATCATCTAGCGGGCCGATGGGCGCGATTTCAGCGAGACGCCCGAATTGTGTCTCCTGCCGTCCTGACGAGGCCGTTGTCAGCATTTCTGCGGCGCCGTCGTCCACTGCGATAACGATTTGCAGACGATCGCCATAAGACGCCGATGTGAACTCATCAAGTTCCGGGCGCAGCAGCGAAGGATCGCCGCCGTCAATTGCGAGCGTGAGCATGGGACCCCGATCGGTCCGGGATAGTTTCATAAGCCATGACCGAACGTCATCTCGTGTCATTGACCATCCGAACGCGCTCGTCATTCCGTTGGCGAGCGTCTGAAGTATCCCCTGCTGCGAAGAGTTTCCGTCGAGGAGTAGAACGGCACGTTTCTCGTCGTCGCCAGCGGCGATGACGAGATGCCGGAGCACATTGCTTTTGCCGCTCAACGGCGCCCCGGTAAGAATTACGCCCCGGGTTCTTTTCTCGAGCAGGTGCGTGACGTATGCGGTTGCCTTACGCGGAAAGATAAGGCGGTCAGGGAAGGGCGCCCGAAGATCTTCCCACGGTCCGGTCAGACTCTTGAGTGTGTGTTCAGTGATCGATCGAACAATAGAAGTCCAAGTCGCCGAAGTTGGCCCGATGAGCGTTTCGACAGCATTACGCATGCTATCGGCTGCCAGTTTGCCGGAGCTTGTGATGAGCTCGTTGAATGTCTCCTCGGAGACGTTGCTCGGCGTCCACGGTGCCCCCGTAAATACGGAGAACAGCTTGATGGTCTGGCCATTGGTAACGATCACGAGCGGCGGCCACGGTTCCATCAAGCGTGCATATGACAAGCCTTGTAGACGGTCGTCGTCGTGGAGGCTCAGACCGGGACGCTTGAGTTCCAGGACGGCGAGCGGCTGACCATTGTGTACGAGCAGGATGTCGCTGCGGCCGCGAAGGTTGGACGTCTTGCGGCCATCGATTTCGAGGGTCTTATGGCCAAGACGCACTGAAAATTGAGTCTGGTGCTTGATTGCCCCTTCTGCGATCCACGGAAACGCGTACTTCAACGCGTATGACAGGCCGGCTTCGAAGTCGGCCTCTGCAATGTCTACTTCGTCTGTCACGCTCACTGATCTCCCACTACCCTCATCAGTCCGCATTGCTAACTAGTCCACTTCGCCGGGCGGTTCCAGTGTCCTGTACCATTTCCGAGCCCGCCCGCGGAGCCGAACTCGACGTCGGGCGGTCAGCCGTCGTGTCGGAAGCGCGCGGGCCACGGCTCCGGATCGGCACTGCCCAGGTAGTTGGAATCTCTCACGGCGCCGACGCGCGAGGGTGGGCGCTTGTCGCAGTACCCGAGCAGCAGGTACGCTGAAACCCGTGCGCGTAGCGCACGGGTGGGGGTTGGCGCGATGGCGGTTGGCCTGTATATTCATCCAGACTGTACGGAATACCAGTAACCCCCGCCCGTGACCGACCTCATCGCCCAAGCCGCCGCCACTGCAGATTTTGAGCAGCGCGCTGTCTTACCCGCGCGCGAACTCGGCGCCTATGAGGCGCTGTGGGCACAGCAAGGCACCACATTCAAGACGCTCGCGGACATGTTCCGCGCGCACCCCGGCTCGATCCCTTCGGACTTTGTGTCGGAGCGCGACGCGAAGCAGTACTCGCGCATCGCGCTCGGCGCGATCCGTGAGGCGGGCATCAAGCACTTCGGCATTCGTGTTGATGGCGCGGGCGAGTACCCGCTGAAGCTTCGCGACGCGCAGCATCCTGTCGCGTTGCTCTACTTCCAGGGCAACTGGGACATTACGAGCAGCCGTTGCGTCGCGATCGTTGGCACCCGTGAACCGTCGCCCGACGGTGTGCGGCGAGCGGCAAAGCTCGCGCGCGGCTTCGTGAACGCCGGCTTCACCATCGTGTCCGGGCTCGCCCAGGGTATCGACACCGCCGCGCACGAGGCCGCGATCGACGCTGGCGGCCTCACTGTGGCGGTGCTCGGCACGCCGATCACCACCAGCTATCCTGCGCAGAATCGGGAACTTCAGCAGCGCATCGCCGACGCCTTTTTGGTGATCAGCCAGGTACCGATCGTCCGCCACTCGCGACAGAACGCGCACCTGAACCGCCTGTTTTTTCCTGAGCGAAACGTGACGATGGCCGCGCTCACGGAGGCGACTGTCATTGTCGAGGCGGGTAATACGTCCGGGACGCTCGTTCAAGCACGCCACGCGCTGCGGCAAGGACGTAAGCTGTTCATCCTCGAGAATTGTTTCCGCGACCCCGCGCTCACGTGGCCGGCGAAATTCGTCGACAAGGGAGCGATTCGCGTCGCCGACTTCGACGAGATCCGGGGCCGCCTTGCTCCCTAGACGGCTGACCTGGATCGACGCCACCAACCGCGACGCCCACAGCTACCTCGTCGAAGACGACCGCTGCTTGTTCTTCGGCGAGTACTTCGCGCACCAGGGATACGAGGGCGGATACACCAACGACCTGATCTTGAACCTCAAGATCAAGCCCTCTGCGCTCCGCAAGAATCCGGCGCGCTCGCGGTACAAGACGCGAGCGATCACCGAGGTTGCCGAGTGTTTGCGGAACGTGGCTGCCGCCGAGCACGCCGTTCGCTACACGTGGGTGCCGGTCCCGCCTTCGAAGAGTGTGGGCGATCCTGATTACGACGACCGGCTCGAGCGCACCCTGCGCGCCGCGTTCGACGCGCGGGTCGTCGATATACGCAATTTCCTCCGGCAAACGGAGAGCACAGAGGCGGACCACCTAAGCGGTGATCGGCTCACGCCCGAGCAGTTGTACTCGATCCTCGAAGTCGACGAGGGGGTTGCCGCTGCGGCCCCGGTTCGCGAGCGCGGCGTGATCCTCTTCGACGACGTTCTGACGACGGGCAAGCACTTCAGGTGCTGCAAGCGCCGGCTTCGAGAGCATCTAGGGGACCTCCCGGTCACGGGGTTGTTCATCGCCCGCCGAGTGCCGCCGGACGTTTCGATCGAGTTCGACGTGATTCTCGACGACGAGTGAGAGGCCGAAGACGGTTACATGCCGTTCGTATGTCGATGCGGCCTGTCTCGAGATCAACCAGCACCTGCCTGCCGATGTCGGTGTCGCCTGCAACGACGATGGCGCGTGCGAATTCGAGCACGTCGGGTACGGTCCAGAAGTTCATACTGTCGATGATCCGCACTGCACGCGAGCGCGTCGACTAGCGTTTCTCAACATAGTGCGCGGATATCAGCACGCGAAGCGCTGAGGTAACTGGCGCCGCCCAGTCCCGCCAGAACGCGCTGAACCGATCGGCCGCCAGTTCGGCGCGAGGACAACACCAATGCCACGAAAGAAAGCACGCCGCCGCATCTCGAAGGAAATACACACGCGTGTGGCGATCAGAGTCGATAGCTACGAGGCGCGCGTTGAGACCGCTATCAATCGCTACGCGCACGAGCCGCAATATGCGTGGGGTGATACCGAGGATGAGCCTCTTTATCATTTCCTGCCGCATCTCGACATCACCGGAACGTCGACCTCTCCGGATGATCGGGCTGGTGCAGTCTACGAGCTGACGATCTACGGCGAGGATTCGCCGAACTCGCGGATCCACTGGAAGCTGCAAGACATCCAGGCCGTCGACGAGCACCGCGTGCCCAAGTATCGCGACTACCGTGGCAAGAGCATTCCGGTGTACGTCCCACCGAAAGGCATGGGCATGCTCGATAGAGTGCCCAGTGAGCCGCGCTGGCGCGGCGCGATCTTCGTCCCGCCGCGGTTTGTTAGCGACCTTCTAATCGTGCTCAGTAGTGGTCGCACACTGTTTATGGCAATCCAGGAACACAAGATCCAGAGGCAGCACTGGATTCAAGGGGTTTGTGTGCAGACCACCGACCCGGCGAAGGAGGAGTAGATGGCCAGGTGGCGACCTGGAATCGACATCCGCAGATTTCGTCAGTCTCGCCAGAACCCCTTAAAGCGGTCCGGAGCGAGCTCCGTGTAGCGCGTCGTGTGCGTGATATTCCGGTGCCCCAAGTAGTGCTGGATCGCTCGGGTGTCGTGCCCGTCGTTCGCGAGTTTGTAGCCGGTAGCGTGACGCAGCATGTGCGGGTGTGTGGGGAACGGAATCCGTGCGAGGACGCCAGCTCGAGCAACCATCTTTCGCACGTTCGAGTCCGTCATCGGCCCGCCGCGCTCGGTGACGAACACGTATGGTGTCGCGGGATAGTCCCGGTGCAGCCGTCGCAGCGCGCGGAGCTCGGGACCTCGCAGCGGGTGGACGCTCGGGCTGCCGTTCTTGAGCCTGCTCACGTGCAGCGCGCCGGTTTTCAGATCAACTTGATCCCGCCGAAGTGCGACGAGCTCCGACACGCGGAGCCCGTGCCGGTAGGCGAGCATGATGAGCGTCTCGTCACGGTGCCCATGTCGGCCGACTGACGCGGCTGCGCGCTGAAGCTGCTCGACCTCGTCGGGTGTGAGGTACTCGCGCGTGCGCAGCTCAGCGTTTGGCCGGCGGCGCGGCATTGTTCGTGCGGTCATGTGTGTCGCTCCACATAGCTGTTATCGGTTGCTGTCTAGGCACACGGCCTAGCGCCGTGCAGAAAGCGGCACGCGTATGTTGGGAGCGACGTGGGGATTGTCTAAAAACGCGCCTAAGTCATTGAATGCAAAAGGTGGGTGGCGGAGAGGGTGGGATTCGAACCCACGGTACGGTCACCCGTACACTTGATTTCGAGTCAAGCGCATTCGGCCACTCTGCCACCTCTCCGCCGCGCAGTTTACGGGCAAGCGCGTACGAGCGGCAACGCCGAAGCTTCAGCGATTGAACAAGCCCGCGCTCGCCAAGCCGAGCCACACCCCGCCGAGACATAGCGCAATCGAGAGCGCAACGTTCGCGGCCGCCGCGCCGACCGCGCCGCTGCGCGCGAGCTCGAGCGTCTCGAGGCTGAACGACGAGAACGTCGTGAAGCCCCCGAGCACTCCGACGAGCACGAACGCTCTCGCGTCGCTGCCCAAGAGCGGCCGCCCGTCGGCCGCGACGAGCGCCGCGAGCAAGCCGATTGCGAACGAGCCCGCGACGTTCACGAACAGCGTCCCGTACGGGAATCCCGCGCCGAGCCAGCGCGCCGCGCCCGTCGAGCACGCATAGCGCGCCGCGCTGCCGAGGGCGCCGCCGAGCGCAACCCAGAGATACGTCATCGGTGAGTCTCCGCGAGGAAAGCCGCGCCATAGTAACGAATGCGGGGCGCGACTATGCTTTCGTCGAAGGGCGGGGGAAGAACAATGACGATCGAAGACCCGATCTCGCGCCGCGACCTCATGGCCGGTGCAGCAGCGGCCGCCGCGCTCGCGGCAACCTCTGCAACCGCGCAACGCTCCGCCGGCGACGAGCTGACGAGGCTCTCGGTCGCTGAAGCGGGCCGGCGTATCGCCGCTCGCGATCTCTCGCCCGTAGAGCTGACTCGCGCCTACTTGGAGCGCATCGAGAGCGTCGACCCTCGCGTCAACTCATATATAACGGTGACGGCCGACCGAGCGCTCGAGCAGGCGCGCGCGCTCGAGAGCGAGCTCGTGCGCGGCAAGCCGCGAAGCCCGCTGCACGGAATTCCGATCGGCCTCAAAGACAACATCGATACCGCCGGCGTCCTGACGACGGCGGCGAGCGCGGTGTATGCGGATCGAGTTCCCACGGAGGACGCGTTCTGCGTGACGCGCCTGCGCGAGGCCGGCGCCATCTTCCTCGGCAAGCTGAACATGCACGAGTTCGCGTACGGCGGCACTTCGGCCGTCACGCACTACGGGCCCGTGCACAATCCGTGGGATCTCAAAGTGAATCCCGGCGGCTCGTCGGGCGGTTCGGCCGCGGCCGTCGCGGCGCGGCTCTGCGCCGCGGCGCTCGGCACGGACACGGCCGCGTCCGTGCGTTTCCCGGCTTCGTGCTGCGGTATCGCGGGGCTCAAAGCGACCCACGGCATCGCGAGCATCCGCGGCATCGTGCCGCTGTCGGAGATGCACGATCACGTGGGCCCGCTCGCGCGCAGCGTCGAGGACTGCGCGATCGTGATGACGGAGCTCGCGGGTTTCGATGCGCTCGATCCCGTCAGCGTCCGCACGCAGCGTGAGGATTTCCGCGCGGGGGTAGGCATGCGTGTGCGCGAGCTTCGCATCGGCATTCCGCGCTCGCCGTTCTTCGCAGACCTCGATCCGGAGATCGACGCTGCCGTGCATGCCGCGATCGAAGTGCTCGTGCGCCTCGCGGGCGCGGCGCGCGACGTCAGCGTCACGGCGCCCGACACGTACGCGCTGCTCGACGCCGAAACGTATGCGTACCACGCGCCGTTGCTCGCCGACCCGGCGAAGCGCGCGCTCTACCAGCCGTTGACGTTGCGCCGAGTCATGGGCGGCGGCAGCGTGCCCGCCAGCGTCTACATCGAACAGCGCCGGCAGATGCAGATCGCGCGCAACACCGTCGAGCGGACGTTCGCGGACGTGGACGTGCTCGTCGCGCCGACGAACATGTCGCTGCCGAAAACGATCGCCGAAGTGCTTGCCGAGCCGGCGACCGAGGGCTCGCTGATCCGCAACACGCTGCCGTTCAACGTTCTCGGCATTCCGGCGATCAACGTGCCGTGCGGATTCACGCGGGCCGGGCTGCCGATCGGCCTGCAGATCATCGGGCCGCGGCACGGCGAGAAGACCGTGCTCGCGCTTGCGCACGCGTACGAGCAAGCGACCGAGTGGCACCGCCGCGAGCCGCCGATCGCTTGAGGCGGAACGAGTCGAACCATCCGCCAAGTGGCGGGTCATAGACGGCGTTGCCCCGCGGAAGCGCGATGCGCGAGCTTGAGCTGGCCGTTCATCCTTCGATCGACCCGACGCGGCTCGCCGGCGGGCGCTTCGACTTTCCTCTTTCGCGCACGGCGTTCGTCGTGTCCGTGGCGGCGCACGTCGTAGCCGCTTACGCGCTGTTCCAACACCGCTGGATCGAACTGCCTGAGCCGCCGAGCCCGGCGGACTTCTTCTTGTTCGAGCTTCCGACTCGCCCGGAGCCGGTGACCGCGCCCCTCGCGCCACCGGTCGAGAGCCCGCGTGCGATCGAGGAACCGCGGCCGGCTCCGCCTCCGCGCGCGGCCGAGGTCGTGCCGGAGCGCACCGTCGGCGTCGACGCGCCGGCCCCGGTCGAGGAGAGCGCTCCCGCTCCGCAGCCGTTCGTCGACTTCGAGGAGGCGCGGCGCCGCGCCGCGAACCAGGTCATCGGCTCGCGCGAAGCGGACAAGGAGTACCTCACGTTCTCGATCGACGACGTGGCGGCGCCGCGGCCGGAGCCCGAGCCCGACACGCCCAGCATCTTCGACCAGGGCGGCGCCGACTTCGGCGGCCGATCGTTCGCCACCGTGGGGCAGCAGCGCACGAAGATCGGCCGCAAGCTCGTCGAGATCTGCAACGCCTTGACGGGGGGCTTTGGCGTCGCGTTCCAAGGCTTCGGGCTGTTCAGCGGTTGCGCGTCGCCCGACGGCGGGCCGAGCGGGCTGTTTCCCGAGGTCCGGCCCGCGTATCTCGACCTGATGCCGGAGTGCGAGGACACCCGCGATACCGCGCCGGCCCTGGCGCTCGAGGCGCCGTTCCCGACCGTGAAGTGCCGCCTGGTCAGGCGGGTAGACCCCGAGCAAGAACCCTAAGAAGTCTGGTCGCCTGTAAGGAATCCGCCGGTGGCCCGTACTAGTCACGACGGACGGATGTAGCCGTAGCGCCAAACGTACGCCAAAGGCTCAATTTGTTCTGCTAACAGGATGTTCTAGAAACGGTTTAGAAGTACTATCCGCGGCACCGCGTAGCCCCCTCGCTCTCTCACGATAAGGATCAAGAGAATGGCAGACAGTACCTCTGTCGGCGTTCTGACGAATATTTTCACGGCCCCTCAGGCCGCGTTCGCCGCCATCAAAGAGCGGCCGAACCCGTGGCTGCCGCTGCTCGTGCTCATGATCGGCACGTTCGCGGTGCAGTTCACGTACATGACGTCGGTCGACTTGCCGTGGTTCTTGGACCAACAGCTCCAAAACGCGGGCAACATGACGGACCAGCAACGTGCTCAAGCCGTCGATGCCGCGACCAGCGTCCCGGCGTCCGTGCTGGGCGCCGCCCAAGGCCTCTCGGGCGCGATCGTGATCCTGATCCTCTACGCGCTGATCTCGCTTTATTACACCGGCGTGTCGTTCGCGACGAACGACGGAACGAAGTTCCAGCAGTGGCTTGCGTTGATCGCGTGGTGCTCGCTGCCGGGCGTGCTCGGCATGGTCGCGTCGTTCGTGAACCTGCAAGTCGTCGACGCGCGATTTCTGCTGGCGGAAGGGCTGAACCCTCTGTCGTTCGGGAGCCTTCTCGCGCTCGATCCGAAAGGCGCGACGATCGTCCAGCGAATCCTGATGCAGCTCGACGTCACGGTGCTGTGGTCGACCGTGCTGCAGATTCTCGGTTATCAGGCCTTCACGCAGCGGTCGGCCTTCGTGTCCACGATCGTCGTGCTCGGGCCGCTGGCCGTCATCGTGCTCATCGCGTCACTGGTCGCGCTGACCTAGGGTTGCCATGAACAAGAAGCTCTTCATCATCGTCGGCATCGTCGTAGTCGTCGTCGGTGCGCCGCTCATCCAAGCACGGCTGCGCGGCGGCGCGTCGGTCGAAGTTCAAGTCGAGAAGCTCGAGCCGCGCGTGATTCAGTCGTCCGTGCTCGCGTCGGGCAAGCTCGTGCACAACGACGAGGTCAAGCTCACGACCGAAGAAATCGGCCGAGTGACCGCGATCTACGTCGAGGAAGGGCAGAAGGTCACGAAAGGTGAGCTCGTGCTGCAGATCGACGATCAGCGCCTCAAAGCCGCCGTCGACCAGCAGCAGGCCTCCGTGCGAATGCAGGAGATCGCGATTCAGCGGCAGCAGCTCCAAGTCGAGAACCTGCGCACGCAGTGGAACCGCATGAAGGGGCTGCACGAGCGCAGCCTGATCGATGAGGACAGCTTCACGACGTCGTCGAATAACCTCGAGATCTCGGAAGTCGATTTGATGTCGAGCAAAGAGTCGCTCGAGCAGGCGCGTGCGTTGCTCGATCAGCAAGAAGACCGCCTCAGCAAGACGCGCGTCTATGCGCCCATCGACGGCACGATCACGACGCTCGACATCAAGGTCGGCGAGACGGCGATCGCGAGCTCGACGAACATTCCGGGCTCGAGCCTCATGACGATCGCGAATCCGGCGAGCATCCACACCGAGGTCAACGTCGACGAAGCCGACATCGCGAACGTCGAGATCGGGCAGATGGCGCGCGTGTTTGCGATCGCGTACCCGGACCAGCCGGTCGAAGGCCTCGTCGAGAGCATCGCCGTGTCCGCGAAAGTTGCGGAAGGGCAGCAGGGCCAGAGCTTCGCGATCAAGATTCGCTTGCTCGATCCGGAGAAGATCACGCTGCGCCCGGGCATGACATGCCGCGCCGAGATCTTCACGGCGACGAAGGGCGGCGTGCTCGCGGCGCCGATTCAAGCGATCCTCGTCGAAGAAAACCTGACGACCGACGCGGTCACGCGCGACGTGTTCGTGAACCGGGACGGGCGCGCCGTGAAGACGTCCGTGCAGGTCGGCATCGCCGACGACACCTATCAAGAGATCGTGAGCGGCTTGTCGTCCGGCGACGAGGTCGTGACGGGGCCGGATCGCGTGCTCCGCGCGCTCGAGGACGGCGACCGCATCGAGGTCAGCGAGGGCGGGCGGAACAACGGCGGCAACCGCGCCACGCTCGCAGCGGAGTAGGCGCCGTGCCCGTCATCGAGCTCGACTCCATTAGCAAGCACTATGAGATGGGCAACCAGCTCATCAAGGCCGTCGACAGTCTCGATCTGAAGATCGAGTACAACGAGTACATCGTGTTCATCGGCTCGTCCGGCTCGGGCAAGTCGACGCTCATGAACATCATCGGCTGCCTCGACACGCCGACCGCCGGCCGCTACGTGTTGAACCAGAAGGACGTCAGCGGCTTGGACGAGAACGACCTCGCCGACATCAGGAACCAAGAGATCGGCTTCATTTTTCAGAGCTTCAATTTGCTGCCGCGCGCGAGCGCGCTGAAGAACGTCATGCAGCCTTTGATCTACCGCGGCATGAGTCTCGCGGAGCGCAAGGCCCAAGCCGAGAGAGTGCTCGAGCGCGTCGGCCTCAAGGACCGCGCCGATCACTTGCCGAACCAGCTCTCGGGCGGGCAGCGGCAGCGCGTGGCGATTGCGCGCGCGCTCGTGACGAATCCGTCGATCCTGCTCGCCGACGAGCCGACGGGTAACCTCGATTCGCAGACGAGCATCGAGATCCTCGCGCTGTTCGACGAGCTGCACGCCGACGGCCAGACGATCATCGTGGTGACGCACGAGCCCGACGTCGCGGCACACGGCCAGCGCATCGTGCGGCTCAAGGACGGCAAAGTCGTGGAGGACCGGCGCAATGAGCGCGGCCGCACCGAGCATTGAGCGGCGCGCGCCGCGCGCGCGACCCGCGGTCAACACGCGGTACTACGTTTGGTTTGCGGCCACCGAAGGCGCGCGCGCGGCGCTCGCGTCGATTCGCGCACACGGGTTCCGCAGCTTTCTGACGACGCTCGGTATCGTGATCGGCGTTGCGTCGGTCATTGCGATGATCTCGATCATCCAGGGCCTTTCGGCGATGATCGGGGAGCAGTTCGCGGGCCTCGGCGCGAACGGTGTCACGGTACAGTCGTTCACGTCGCGCGAAGCCTGGCTCGCAGGACGCATCGCTCGGCTCACGGAAGCCGATTACAACCTGATTCGCTATCGCGTCGACGGAATCGAGTCGATTACGCCGATCATGCAGGCGCAGGGGCAAGTCCGTTCCGGCGCGAAAGTCACGCCGACGCAGGTCATCGGCTCGACGTACGAGTACCAAGAGGTGGCCCAGCTCTTCACGACGCGCGGCCGGTTCATCTCCGACAGCGACAACGAGACTCGGCGGCGCGTCGCGGTCATCGGCGAGCAGGTGCGGGCCGATCTGGCGTTGCCGGAAAACCCGCTCGGCGAGTACATCCAGTTCAACGGCGAATGGCTGCGGATCACGGGCCTTCTCGAGGAGAAGGGCGAAATTTTCGGCCAGAGCCAGGACAACGTGCTGATCCTTCCGTTCAACACGCTCGCGAGCCTGCAAGGCAATCAACGCCAGCGCGACCTGTTCATTCGGCTCACGATCCGCGACCTGAGCGAGCTCGACACGGTCAGCGCGTCGATCACGCGGCTCTTGCGCAACTCGCACAACTTGGGGAAGGACGATGAAGACGATTTCCGCGTGCAATCGGCCCAACAGCTTCAGGACACCGTCGAGGGGATTCTAGACACCGTGACGGTCGTCATGAGCGGCATCGTCAGCATCTCGCTGCTCGTCGGCGGCATCGGCATCATGAACATCATGCTCGTGTCCGTGACGGAGCGAACGCGAGAGATCGGCATCTGCAAAGCCATCGGTGCGAAGCGCCACCACATACTGCTGCAGTTCTTGCTCGAGGCGCTCGTGCTCTGCCTATTCGGCGGCTTCATCGGCCTCGTGCTCGGTTACGGTATCGGCGCGCTCGCTTCCTCGCTCATTCCCAACTTCCCGCCGGCCTACACCCCATGGTGGGCCGTCGCCCTGGCGCTCGGCTTCTCGGGTGTCGTCGGCGTCGTATTCGGCATCCTGCCGGCCGCGAAGGCCGCGAACCTGGATCCGATCGCGTCGCTGCGCTACGAGTAGTCGTCGCTGCCTGGGCTAGAAGACGGGGTACCAGATCCCGCGCGCCATCATGACCGCCATGAGCATGATGACGACGATCAGCGTCAGCTCGACGTGGATCAGCAGGCGCACCTTGCGGCGCGTGCCGGCGTCGAAGTCGGGCACGCGCTGCTCGCGTAGCGCCTTGCGCCAGCCCAGGAACTTCACGGTCGGATAGATCGACAACAAGCCGACGACGATGAACAGCGTCAGCTTCAGGAGAAACGCGCCGCTGTCGAAGTAGTACGCGGAGCCCTTCTCCGTATGGAACACGCGCGTGAAGCCGACGACGAGCAGCACGAGCGCCGCGATGCCGTACGCCGTGTCCATGCGCAGTACGCTGCGCGCCGAAGCAACGGTCAGCTCGTTGCGCAGGACGACGAGCTCGACCATCAGCGCGCCGACGAGGACGAACGCCGCCAGGTGATGGATGAAAGCCGCCGTGATCGTCGCCGTCATGGCACCGTAGTCTACGCGAGCGCCGGTTCGGTTTGTCGCCTAGGTGCCGAGCGCGTGCTTGAGGCCCACGACGAGCTCGCGCAGCGTGCCGCCGAGCAGCGCGAGCTCCGCATCGAGACGCACGAGCGGATCCTCGGCGACTTCCGCGCCTTCGGCGGCTTCGTCGGCCACCTCGTCGAGCCCGACGAGCCTGAGTTTCCCGAGCGCGCCCTTGGAGTCGAGCACCGCCGAGAGCGCGCCGTCGAAGTGAATGCCGAGATGCGTGAGCTCCATGCCGTCCTTGACGCAGCGGCGCACGTTCGGGTTCGTGAGGTCGATCTCGCTCCACCGCACGGAGCTCTTGGCTTCCGCCCGGTCGCGCATACGCGCCTCGCGTCCCAGCGCGAATTTCGGCGGCGGGTCGCCGGCAAACACGCGCGCGAGCACGTTCTCGATCGGCCGAGCGAAGACGAGCGGCTCGGCGTCGAGCTTGCCCAAGGCCATTCGCGTGAGCTCGAGAAAGCGCTCGGCGCGTCGCTCGGACGCGGTGCCGACGGCGAGCACGTTCTCGTTCAACAAATAGAGGGCCGTCGTGCGGTCGGATTTGAGCAGTGCCTTCGGCAACAGCTCGTCGCGCGTCTGCTCCTTGAGCTTGCGCTTCGTGCGGCGGCCGGGCTCCTCTTGCATGCGATTGCGGTACTCGGCGATTCGCACCTCGAGCGCTTCGTTGATGGCCGCCGTCGGCAGCACTCGCGTCTGATTGCGGAGCCGCAAGAGGTCGGCGCCCGCGACGCGCCGCGCGAGCGGCGCGCCCTCGGTGCCAGTCGGAGCCTCGAAGCCGGAGCTGCGCTCGGTGTAGGAGCCGCAAGGCTTGAACGCGGCTGCCGTGAGCTTCTCGGCCAACGCTTGCTCGGAGTCGGGCCACGGGCTCGACACGGAATAGAAACGAACGCTGCGAAACATCGGTGGCTTCTTCGAGAGGGGCGCGCAGTATCGCGATTAGCAGCGCCGCTGTCGATAACGCGAGCCGATCCTCCTCAGAGCGCGAGCATCTGCACGGCGCCGTCGGGGTACTCGTAGTCGAGCCACCAGCTACCGGCGGCGTTGCGCACGCGCAGGAACGTCGGGCCGTCGCCGGGGTTCGGCCGCCGCACGTTGACGACGCACTTGTACGTGCTGCCGCCGAAGACCACGTCGAAGGTCTCGGTCGGCGCCACGACATCCTCGTCGAGGCTGTTCGCAAACGGGAACGGCGCGTACATCGCAGCCGTGTGGATCGAGTGCACGCGCGCGAGCACCGTCGTTCCGCCGGAGTCGCGCAGCTCGATCGACGCGATGCAGCCGCGGTGCTCGTCGCCCGACAAGAATACGACTTGCGAGATCCCGTTTGCCGCAATGAAGCCGAGCACTTCGCGCAGCGTCGCGGGGTAGCCGTCCCAGCCGTCGGAAGTGAGCGCGCTGACGTTGGCGGGATCGAGACGCGCGTCGTTTTGAATCGCACGGCGATGGCGCGGCAGCAGCATCGACGAGCTCACGACGAACTTCGGCCCGCTTGGCCCGGATTGTAGAAAAGTCTTGAGCGCGTTCATCTGTCCCGTTTGGAACAGCGCTCCCGGGGTGCCGCCGACCTTTCGCGCCGACCGATCGGTTCGCGTGTTCAGCAGGAAGAACCCGAAACCGTCGAACTTGAACTGGTCGAGCGCCGGGTGCAGGCCGCGTTGGTACTTCTTGTAGGCTTTGAGCGCCTCTGCCTCGGGAGCGTCAGGCGGCTCCCAGTTGTCCTCGATCTCGTGGTCGTCGAGCAGCATGAACGAGGGGATGCGCCGCAGCGTATTGCGCACGCTCGCGTGGGCGAGCCAATCCTCGTACGGCCGACGATAGCGATCTTCCGTCGAGCTCGGATCGTAGAGGCCCGCGGTCGGGTCGACGTAAACCTGGTCGCCCGCGAACACGAGGAAGCGCGGCACGATGCTCGTGCCGGCGCTCGCGGTCGCGCCTGCATCGAGGCGCGCGGTAATGCGTTCGTAGCCGCGATACGCGACGCGCTCGTCGATGAGCCCGGCCGGGTATTGGCAAGACGCGAGCGCGAAGCTCGTGCCGCCCGCGGACGGCGCGGTCGGCGGCGCTGCCGGCGCATCGTACGGGACTACGCCGTCCATGAGGTGGCGGTCGGCCTCCGTGAGCTCTTTCAGCGCGGCGATGCCGGTCGGCGTGTTGACACCGAACGTCAGCGACGCCGTCGTCAGCGGCAGCGCCGTCATCGTCGAGGATCCCCCACCCGAGACCGTGCCCGTCCTGGACGACCGCCGGCTGATCAGCTTGAGCTGCGGTTGCGCGAGACGCAGGCGCCGCTGCGGCGCCTGCGACAACATGATCGCTTCGAAAGCGGCGGTCGTCATCGCTTGGAAACGATCGAACTCTGCTTGTCCGCCGATGCGCACCGGAGGCCGCGCACGGAACACGTCGAAACCCCACAGGGAATTGTTTTCGGCGTAGACGTAGCTCATCGTGAACATCGCAGGCAGCGATTTGTCTTCGGCATACGTCAGTAGCACGAGCACGCCGTTGCCGATCGGATCGCCGGTCTGGTAGCCCGGGAACGCGGTCGGTACGGGTACCTCGAACGCGTCCCAGCCTTCCGTGCGCAGTTTCGCCGACGAGTAGGCGGCCGCGTGGGCCGAGATGTAGGCCGCGTCCCAGGGCTGCAGATCGGGCCGCAACACTTGGTCGCCGAACACCGTCACGCGCAGCATCAACGCCGCTTGAACCTCGCGATGCGACGGCATCGACCCGACGCGGATCACGAGCAACGGCGTGTTCGGCCGCTCCTCGGTGACGACGGGCCCGAGCCACGGCGGGTAAGCGGTGATCTCGGTGTCCGGCGGCCCGGAGCTCGCCGACAAAGTCTTCTTGAGGAACTTTTCGACTTTGTCGAACGTCGCGAGCCGCGTGTTGCCGATCAACGCGTCTTGGTGCCCGGCCCCGGTGTTGTCGTACGTCTCGTACGACCGGCCGGAGTCCTTGAGCACCTTCGCCATGCGATCCATGGTTGCGATGTGCGAGAGCCCGTTCTCGGTGCCGTGTGCGCTGAACGTCGGAAAGTTCCAGTTCGCCGACGTGAGTGTCGCGCGCGAGATGAACGTATTGCGGCCTTCGTGGTTCGTCATCATCGACAAGCGAACGAAGTGCAGCGTCTGCGTGACAGTCCGTAGATGCACGTTGCCGAAATGCTCGTCGACGAAACGCAGAAGGTTCTTGTCCATTTTCACGAGACTGAAGTCGCGCCCGTACAACGCGTCCATGCGGTGCCGCGTGCGCGTCCATGGCGTGCGTTCCTTGCGGTTGGAAAACCCGGGCGGGTTCTCGATGTCGAACTCTTCCGGGGGATACGGCAGCGTCGCGAGGACGCGGTCGACCAGATCCTCGGCGAGCGAGGGCGGCGGGTTGAACGAGTAGTTCTCGGGCAGGAACTCGACGAGGTAGCGCAAGATGTACGCACGGATCTTGTTCGCCGGCGAGAACACCACGAGCGGCGCGACCTGCGTGAACGCCGCGCGATTCACCTTGCCGTCGATCTTCCCGCCGAGAGCCGCCATGCCGAACACGATCGCGCCCATGCAGTGCGCGACGACGTCGACCTGCGTGCTGCCGGGGGTCGAAGTCAGAATCTTGTCGATGATCGCCGGCACGTCGTGCTCGCCGACCTGGTCGAAGCTCCAGCCCATCTTCGCCGAGAGCGGGTGCCCCGAGCTCGTGCGCAAGTCTGCGACCCAGACGTCGTAGCCCATGTCGTAGAGGTAGCGCGCGAAGCTCTTGTTGACGGCGTGGTGCGAGAACGTCGTGCCGCCTGCGCTGTAGCCGTGGAACATCACGACGGGCCGCGGATGCGTCACGGACGTGGGCTTGTAATGTGTGAGCAGCACGGTGGCAGTCTTGGCCGGCGTCCCCTTGGGGGCGAAGTCCGGCACCAGCGGCGCCACCGTCACGGGGACGGCCACGCCCGGCATTCCGGGCAGATTCGTCTCCGGCAGAATCTTCGTGTCGTTGCCCGTTTCGGTCCACGTGTCCGGCTGCCGGAAGCTCCAGATGTGGATGCCGAGCACGAGTCGCAGCACGTAGCCGAAGAAAGAGATCAGCTCCGCGAGCGCGCCGACGCCGTCCTGCTGGCGCACGATTCGCATCAGCGGCACGCCGATCCGCGCGAGGTAGGGCGCGTCGAGCGTGAGCACGCGCTCGTTCGTGAAGGGACCTAGGCCGGGGAAGTCCTCGACCGACACTTCCATGAGTTGGCGCCAGGGATTCGCCTGGCGCTCGTACGTGAACGTCTTTACGCCGAAGATCTTGTTGCCGTTCAGAGTTAGCGGCTTCGTGCTCGGGCTCTTCGGGCCGATCGTGAGGTCGTATTCGAGCGCGCGCTTCTCACCGGCGCGGCTCGCGAGCGCCTTTCCGGACCTGAACCGGTCCAGAAAGCTCGGGCCGCCGTCGTCGACGAGGCCCGCTTGATGGATGTCGCGTGCGCCGCGGTTCTTGTACCAGGCGAGCCCCGCGTCGACCATGCGGAAGAACGGCATTGAGCTCTGTCGTTCGAAGACTTTGAGGCTGCCGCTCAAGGGCGCGCTGAAGACTGCAAGCTCTTCGAGCTGCTGCTCCCGAACTTCCGCCGGGTCCCAGCTCCGTTCGAGTATCTTCCAGTCGTCTTCCTTGAAGATCCGGATGCGGCTCCGCACCAAGAGCTGCGACTGATCTGTCGCGACTTGAAGCACGGGATTGCCGCCGTCGCTCGGCGGACGCGATAGCTCGGCGAGCGCCTTCGGCGCGAAGCGCAGCGTGAGCTCGACGATGTAAGTCTTCTTCGGGTCGTTTTTCGGCTTGAACTTCACGGGTCCGACGAGCCGCTCGATGAACTCGATCTGTGTTGCGGGCGGCTGCGCCGCGACGTCGAGGTTGTCGCGGTACTTCGGCCGCGCCTCGAGCGGCAGCGCCGCAGGCGTTCCGTCTTCGAAGCTCCACTGGCCCGCGAGCGCCTTGGCGGCGCGCAGCGCGACGGCCGAGATCGTGAGCGCCGGATTCGTCCCGAGCGCGGTCGGTATGACCGAGCCGTCGAGCACGACGAGGCCGTCGTGCACGGCGGCCGAGGTGCTCGTCGAGAACACTTCGCCGTGTTCGTTCACGACCCCGTGCGCGCCGTCGTCGGCCATCGCGCAGCCGCCGAGCGGGTGCACTGTCGTCAGCGGTCCGCGCTCGCCTTTGAGCAGCCATTGCAGGTCTTCGGGCAACAGCTTCCAGACGGGGTTCGCGATGACGCGGCCACCCGTGTTCGCGTGGTCCTTGTCCGTGAGCGTTTCGAGGGTCTCGACCTGCGTATCGAACAGCGGAACGTTCGGCAGCTTCGGCGGCCCCACCCACTTCATTTGCGCGATCCCGTCGTTGGCGTCGGTCAGGGGCTTGGTGCCGAGGTCGATCGTGCCGGCTGCACCATCGTTTCCCATGACCGCGTACAGCGCCGATTTCTTGATCTTGTCGGCCGAGACCGCGTAGATGTCGTCGTTCGGGAATCCTTTGACGTGATGGTCGTCGTCTTTGACGGCGAGCGAGTGCAGCGTGTTGACGGTCGCGAAAATTTCCGTGAATGCGAGGCGCAGACCCGCGGGCACGGACATCTCCTCGATCAACACGCGCTCGGGCTCGTCTCGCAGATCGATGATTCCGGTGATCGTCGGCCCAATGTCCCGAACCGAGGGCTGCACCGTGGCATCGGCGACCGTGTTCACGTCGCTCGTCGTCGCGTAGTCGGTGATCAGCATGTCGCCGTTGCCCGAGCATCCACTGCCGAGCTTCGACGATACGGCTAGGCTGGAAGCCGACGTGCTGGGAGCAGAAGAGCGCAGCAGTATTTCGGTGGAACCGAGCGTGCCCGCGGCGAGCACGACCCTGCTCGCATAGATGTCGACGGGTTGCCCATCGCGTTCGCGCAATGTTGCGTTCGTGTACACGCAGCGCACGATCCAGCCCGGGCCGCCGGGATTCTTGCGCACGGTGAGCACGGTCGCGCCCGTGAAAATCCTGGCGCCGTTCCGATACGCCTTCACGAGTAAGTTCGTGTCGAGCGAAATCTTCGCGCTGAAGTTGCAACCCGTCGCGCAGTCGCCGCAGCGGTTGCACTTCTTGAGACTCACGTTACCGGAGGTAGGGCCGTCTTTCATCGCGACCGTGATCGCGGCAGCCCGAAACTTGCTTCCGCCGACGGCTTTGATGGACTCGAACTTCTGCGGCACCGGCAGATCGAGCTCGATCGTGTTCAGCGGCCCGGTCTTGCCGCCCGCGCCGAGCATCTCGCGCGCGTCTTCGTAGTGGGTTTTCCACTTCAGGTACGTGTTCGAGTTGGCCGGCCAGCCCGTCGTGAACACGTAGTCTTTGGCTTCCTCCATGACGCCCGCGTTGATCAGCGAGCCGCCGCCGACACCGTTCGCGACGACGGTCGTGACCTCATCGCCGATCCGGATATCGAACAAGCCCTCCTTGTTCCCGTCGCGGCGAACGTGGCGCGGCAGCTCGCCGAGGCCCGTCGGGAACGAGCCCGGCAAATATTCGCGGCCGCGCTCGAGCACGGCCACCGTGACGGGCGTCGTCGTGCCCTGGTGGCGCATTCCGGCAAACGTGGCCGCCGCGATCGATCCGCCGTAGCCGCTGCCGACGATCAGCACGTCGAAGTGCGGCTTGGGCGGCGGGCTTGCCGCGGTGCGCACTTCCTTGACGAGGCGCTCGAAGCCTTCCGAGATCCACGCGGAGCCCGACGGGTCGCTCATGACGCGCTCCTCGCGGAGAGCGACGGAAGTGGGCATGCGTCCTTGCCTATTTTTGGGGGCTCAGCGGTCCGACTGCCGATGCGCGCGAAGTTATTCTTCTTCATGGCGCTCTCCGGAGACTGTTCCGCAATTTTTTTGGATGCGGAAAGGACGTGCGGGCGCCATTATGCCAGCGGCGAGGGGCGGCGAAGTAGGACCTTGGAGCAGTGTGGGCTGGGTAGGGGGACGAAAGAGCGCAGCGCTCGATACCCGCAGCGCGACTACCCGGCTGCGGGCCGGCCGTCGATCTTGCCGAGGGCGTAGAGCGCGAACGCCACGGCGCCCGCGGCGCCGGTCAGGGCTGCGCCCGCGAGGAACGTGCGCGTGGGCCCGCCGCTGTCCCAAAGCACGCCGGCCAGCACGCTCGCGGCGAGCAACGCGAGTCCCGTCACGAAGTTGAACACGCCGAAGGCCGTGCCGCGCTGGTCTGCTCTCGCAGTGTCGGCTACGAGCGCCGCGAGCAGCCCTTGCGTGAAGCCCATGTGCAAGCCCCAGAGCGCGATGCCCGCGCCGACGACCGCGATCGAGGTGCCGAAAGCGAGCACGAGGTTGGCCGCGATCAAGAGCGCGGCGCCGACCGCGAACACGCCCCACCGGTTCACGCGGTCCGAGAGCCAGCCCGCGGGATACGCGGACAGCGCGTACGCAACGTTCATGACGACGAGCACGGCCGGCACGTACGCGACGCCGAGCCCTGCGTCGGCGATCTTCAAGATCAGGAACGCTTCGCTGAAACGCGCGAGCGTGAACAGCGCGGCGACGAGCACGAGCCACCAGAAGCGCGCGCTCAGAGTACCGAGCAGCTTGCGCAGGCGCGGCTTCGAAGCGCGCTGTTGTTCCGCTCGTTGCGGCTCGCGCACGAACAGCACGAGCACGACCACGGAGATTGCCGCAGGGATCACCGCGAACCAGAACACCGTGCGGAACGAATCGGCCGTCGCCGCCATCAGCGCAATCGCGATCAACGGCCCCGCGAACGCGCCGACCGTGTCGAGCGTTTGCCGCAGGCCGAAAGCCGCGCCGCGGATCGCAGCCGGCGTCAGCTCGGCCATCAACGCGTCGCGCGGAGCGCCGCGAATCCCTTTGCCGACGCGGTCGATGCCGCGTGCCGCGAAGACCCAACCCGCCGAGGGCGCGAGCGCGAACAGCGGTTTCGTGACAGCCGCTAGCCCGTAACCCAAGACCGTCAGCGCTTTGCGCTTGCCGAGCCAGTCGCTGAGCGTGCCGGAGAACACCTTCGTGACCTGCGCGATCGCTTCGGCCGCGCCCTCGAGCAAGCCGACCGCCGTGATGCTGGCCCCGAGCACGCTGACGAGAAACACGGGTAAGAGCGCATGGATCATCTCCGACGAAACGTCCATGAAAAGGCTGACGAAGCCGAGCGCCCATACCCCGCGCGGGATGACTACGGTGCTTCCCGCGCGTGCAACGTTAGGCATCGGCTCAGGTTTGCACAGGTGCGTGCGAGGCCGCTAGAGTCCTTCGAGTCAGAACGACAAGGAGGGGGAGCATGGCGGACGTCACGTTGTACACGAACCCCATGTCGCGCGGTCGTATCGTGCACTGGCTTCTCGAAGAGCTCGGCGTGCCGTACGAGATGAAGGTGCTCGATTTCGAGAAGGGCGACCACAAGAAGCCCGAGTACTTGAAAATCAACCCGATGGGGAAGGTGCCGGCGATCGTGCATCGCGGCACCGTCGTCACGGAGGCCGCCGCGATCTGCACGTATCTCGCGGACGCGTATCCGAAGGCCGGTCTCGCGCCGGCCGTCGACGACCCGCAGCGCGGCACATATCTGCGTTGGATCTTCTTCGGCGCAGGCTGTATCGAGCCCGCGATCGTCGACAAGCTGTTCAATCGGGCTGCCGTCGAGCGCAAAGGTGCGGTCGGGTACGGCAGCTACGACGACACGATCAACACGCTCGAGACGGCGCTGAAGCCGGGGCCGTGGATCCTCGGCGAGCGTTTCAGCGCCGCGGATATCTACGTCGGGTCGCAGGTCCAATGGGGCCTGATGGTCAAGGCTCTCGAGCCGAGGCCTGTATTCTTGCTGTACATGGAGCGCGTCGCCGCGCGGCCCGCGTTGCAGAAGGTTTTGAAAGGAGCGTAGTCGTCGTGAACGCAGTGGAACAAAAAGCGGATGTCGTTGCGCGCGCGAAGCGCGTCGGTGCGTTGGCGCGCAAGCACGCCCGCGAAAGCGAGGAGCTCGGCAAGCTTGCAGAGCCCGTGGCCGAGGCGTTGCACAGCGAAGGTCTGCTCGGCATGTGGGTGCCGCGCACGCTGCGCGGCGGTCTCGAGCTCGACCCCGTGTCGTCGCTCGAGGTCATCGAGAACGTCTCGTACGGCGATCCGTCGGCGGGCTGGGTGCTGATGGCCGCGTCGCTCGCGATCGGCACGGGCGCCGCGTATTTGAAGGACGACGCCGTCAAGGAGCTGTTCGGCGGCGCACGCTTGCCCGTCATCGCGGGGCAGGGTACGCGGCCCGGCATCGCGAAGCCGACGAAGGGAGGTTTCAATCTCACGGGCTCGTGGAGCTTCGCGTCCGGCATCAAGCACGGCACGCACATCCACACGCTCGGCCTCATCGAAGGCACGAACGAAGCGCGCATCTTCGTGTTCCCGGTAGGCAAGGCGAAGCTCATCGACAATTGGGACGTGCTCGGGCTGCGCGCGACGGGCAGCATCGACTACACGGCGGACAACGTGTTCGTGCCCGAGGCGTACACGCACGTGGGGACGACCGACGAACCGCTGCGCGGCGGCAACCTCTATCGCATCGGCATCATCGGCTTCGCTGCGCTCTGTCACTCTGGTTGGGCGTGCGGCATCGGCCGGCGCGTGCTCGACGAGCTGATCGCCGCCGTCGCCGAGAAAGCGGGGCGCCCCGGCACGGTCGCGGACAGCGCGAGCTTTCAGGAAGGGCTCGCGAACGTCGAAGCCGTCGTGCGCTCGGCGCGTGCGTTCGTGTACGAAACGTGGAACGACGCGAGCGCGACGCTTGCACGCGGCGAGAAGCTCCCCGTGCGGCAGGGCTCGCTGATCCGCCTCGCGCTTGCGCACTCGACCTGGTCGGCGCACGAGGCCGCGGCGTTCGCATACAAGGCGGCCGGCACTGCCGCGCTGCGCGCGGGCACTATCCAGCATTTGTTCCGCGACATGCACGCGGGCACACAGCACATCACGTCGTCGCCGCCCGTGTATGCAGCGATCGGCCGCGAGCTCGGCGGTTTGGCGAAGGGCAAGAAGTGGCTGTTCCTGAACCTCGCCGACCAGTAACGCGGCGCGCCGTTCTCGAAGGAGCGGCGGCGCTCGCGCTGCTCGGCAGTGCGGCGAGCGCTCGCGCGCAGGCGCCGCCCCGTGAGCTCTCGCGGCTCGTCGCCGCGAACCGCATTCTCGCGAACGAGGGCGTCGTCGATGCGTTCGGCCATATCAGCGTGCGCGATCCGCGCAATCCCGAGCGATTCTGGTTGTCGCGCTCGCGCAGCCCGGCGCTCGTCGATCTCGACGACCTCATGGAGTTCACGCTGGATGGCGCGGCGGTGGATGCGCGCGGCCGCACGCCGTACGGCGAGCGCATGATCCACGCGGCCGTGTACGCCGCGCGCGCGGACGTGCACTCCGTCGTGCACAACCACGCGTACGGCGTGCTGCCGTTCACGATCACCAACGAACCTCTGCGGCCTGTCGTGCACACGGCGTCCGTCATCGGCGCAGTCGTGCCCGTCTGGGACATTCGCACTAAGTTCGGCGACACCGACATGCTCGTGCGCTCGCTCGAGCAGGGCCGCGATCTCGCCGCGACACTGGCCGACAACACGTGCGCGCTGATTCGCGGCCACGGCGCCGTCGTCGTGGGCGCGTCGATCGAGCGCGCCGTGCTGACGGCGATCTATCTGCAAGTCAACGCGACCGTGCTGCTGCAGTCGTTGCCGCTCGGCGTCCCGGATGCGCTGTCGGCTGAGGAGATCGAGCGCTCCGCCGAAACGCAGTTCTCGCCGCTCGCGCTCGATCGTAGCTGGGAGTACTTCTGCCAGCGCGCCGGCGTCGATCCCGGCTAGCGACTTCAGCTTCCTTCACACAGGGCGCCGCGACCACGGGTTTAGAATCGGTGCAGCGCGGGCGTCGCCGCGCGCACTACTCGAACAACAACCTTGGGGGAACCGATGAAGACCATGAAGCTCGCTTTGATACCGCTCGCTTTGGCGGCACTCGCCGGTTCGGCCGGCGCGCAACAGCCGCAACAACCGGCGGCGAATCAACCTCCGCCCCAGCCCATGAGTTTCTTCGTGACGAGCGTCGGCAAAGGCGACGGCGCCAACCTGGGCGGCGTGGCCGGGGCCGACGCGCATTGCCAGAGCCTCGCGCAGGCCGCCGGACGTGGCAACGTCACGTGGCACGCGTACTTGAGCGCGGGCGCGCAGGGCCCGAACGGTGTCGTGCACGCGCGCGACCGCATCGGCCGCGGCCCATGGTTCAACGCGCGCGGCGCGCTGATCGCGTCGAACGTCGACGACTTGCATCAAGACCGCAACAACATCCGCAAGCCGACCGCGCTCAACGAGAAGGGCGAAGAGGTCAACGGCGTCGGCAATACGCCGAACATGCACGACATGCTGACGGGCTCGGACTCGACAGGTCGTCTCGTGCCCGGCAACGTCACGCTGACGACCTGCAACAACTGGACGAGCAACGCCGCGGGTAACGCGATGCTCGGCCATCACGACCGGCTCGGCGGCCCGAACGCCTCGTGGAACGCCGTGCACAGCTCGCGCAGCTGCAGCCAAGAGGATCTCGTCGCGACCGGCGGCGCGGGCCTCTTCTACTGCTTCGCGGTTCAATGATCGCGGCGCTCGCCGCGGGCGCGCTGCCCGCGGCGAGTGCTGTTGCGCGGTCCGTCACGCGCGTTTCGTGACGCCGCTCGGCGCACGGCCCGCCGCCTGCGCGCTACCGTGCGCGCATGCTGCGGACGCTGAACAAGGCCGTCATGATCGCGAGCGCGCTCGTGCTCGTCGCTGCGTTCTTCAATCGCAACGACCTGCCGGGCTCGATCGACTTCAGCGCGAAGCTCGAAGACGCGCCGCGGCAGCGTGAGATTCACAAGCCCCCGCAGAACGTGCGCTACGCCGGCGTCGAGTATCGCGTCGAGCCGCTCTACGACTACGAGCTCTACGGGCTCGTGGTCTCGTACCGCCAGCACGACGGCGAGAGCTCGATGCACCGCTGGTCGAACGATCACCTGAACGTCGCGGATGTGTGCGTCGTCTGGAGCGACACGGCCTTCAGTCCGACGCTCGCGAAGCTCGATTTCTGGAACGGCATCTTCACGTGCAACGTGCAGACGCGCGACAGCTACGCGTGGTCGCAGTTCAAGATGGACCAGCTCTCGAACAACCATCTGATCTCGGCCGACCCGCGCATTCGCGATCGTGTCGCCGACGTCCGGATCGGCGATCAGATCCGCATCAAGGGCTCGCTCGCGCGTTACGGTGCGGTCGGCGGCGGGTTGCGCGGCACGAGCACGACGCGCGAGGACACCGGCGACGGCGCTTGCGAGACGATTCTCGTCGACGACTTCGAGATCCTCGTTCCGAGCTTCAGCCCGTGGCGCGCCGCGATGTGGGGTGCGCTCGCGGTCTTGATCGCGGCGCTCGCCGTGCATTTCGCGCTGCCGTATCGCCCCTATCGCGATTGATGTAAGCCACGCACAATGGCCGCTCGATGAGCGGCTTCAACGGCAAGAATTTCATCGGCGGCGAATGGCGTCCCGCGGAGAGCGGCCGCACGTTCGAGCAGCGCAACCCGGCGTTCCTGCACGAAGCGACGGGCACGTTCGCGGATTCATCCACGGCCGACGTCGACGCCGCAATCGCGGCCGCGCACGCGGCCTTTCCAAGTTGGCGCGCGCTGTCTCCGCTCAAGCGTAAGTCCTATCTCGACCAGGCGCTGCGCGCGATGATTGCGCGCCGCGACGAGATCGCTGCGGTCATCACGCGCGAGAACGGCAAAGCGCTGCGTGAAGCGCGCGGCGAGGTGGACTCCGCGATCAAGGAAATGGATTACCAGATCGCGGAAGGCGTGCGGCTCTGCGGCCAGACCGTGCCTGTCGAGGTCGGCGGCACGCTCGCGTACTCGACGCGCGAGGCGCTCGGGCCGGTCGCCATCGTGACGCCGTGGAATTTTCCGTTCAACGTGCCGTGCCGAAAAGGCACGCCGGCGCTGATGGGCGGCAATACCGTCGTGCTGAAGCCCGCGAGTCTCACGCCGCGGGCGGGCCTGCTCTTCACGGAGCTGCTCGCGGGCAGCGGCCTGCCGCCCGGCGTGGTCAACTGCGTGACGGGCGCAGGCGGCAGCGTCGGCGCCGCGCTCGTCGGCGACGCGCGCATCAAGGCCGTCTCGTTCACGGGCTCGACGCCCGTCGGCAAGTCGATCCAGCTCTCGGCCGCGCGCAACCTGACGCCGGCCCAGCTCGAGCTCGGCGGCAAGAACCCCGCGATCGTGCTGCCCGACGCCGACCTCGACCTCGCAGTCGCCGAGATCGTCAAAGGCGCGTTCGCGTGCTCGGGCCAATGGTGCACGTCGACGAGCCGCGTCGTCGTGCTCGAAGAAATTGCGGCCGAGCTCACGCAGCGCCTCGTCGCGGCCGCGCAGACGATCGCGGTGCGCGACGGCACGGCGGAGGACTGCGGCATGGGACCCGTCTGCGGCGCGAAGCAGAAGGCCGACATTCTGAGTTGGATCGCGAAGGGCCGCGCCGAGGGCGCGCGTCTATTGACGGGCGGCGCCGCGCTCGACGGCGAGGACTACGACCACGGCTGCTTCATCGCGCCGACGGTGTTCGATCGCGTGACGCCGTCGATGAGCATCGCGCGCGAGGAGATCTTCGGCCCCGTGCTCGCGATCATGAGCGTCAAGAGCTTCGAGGAAGCCGTCGAGGTCGCGAACGGCGTCGCGTACGGCTTGTCGTCGTCGATTTTCACGAACGACCTGAAGCATGCGCTGACTTACATGGAGCGCGCCGAAGTCGGTCTCGCGCACGTGAACTTGATGACGGCGCTCAAGGAGCCGCAGCTCTCGTTCGGCGGTGTCAAGGAATCGGGCGCGGGGTTGCCCGAAGCGGGCTCCTCGGGCATCGAGTTCTTCACGCACCACAAAGTCTGCTACGTGAAATACCGCTAGGGGCCGTTGCGTTACTCCGCGAGGGCTTCGTCGAGCGCCACGAGCAGCGTGTCGTAGACCGGAATGAGGCTGGGTTCGATTTCCGTGAGGTCGTCGTAGTACAACTTCAACGCCGCCAAAAACGCTTCGCCGTCGAGCGTCGGAGTCCGCAGGTACATCGCATCCATCATGCCGCTGCCGAGTTGGTTCGCCGTCGTTTGGACGGCGTAGGTGCGCGACAACGAAAACGCGAGCTCCGAATCGATATAGGACAGCGTGCCCGTCGCGACCGCTAGCTCCCACGCCGTGCTCTCGAATCGAGGCGGCCTTATGCCCTGGATGCTCAGCGAAACGCCGGCTCGGTCTGCGCCGGCCGCCTCGAAGTACGCCTTCAGTTGCTCGTGCTTCTCCGCGTGATAGTCCTTGACCTCGAGGACTGCGTTGCGATTGGCGCTTACCTCGGCGCGAAAACGCAGCAGAGTTTCGCTTGCGAGGCGGCGGTTCTCGCGATCTTCGCGCCACTCCTCGCCGGCGAGACCGAGGAACACGCCGACGGCGATCAGTGCGACTTGCAGCACCATGCCGCCGGCCGACATCGCTCGGTGGCGGCGTGCATCAGCTGTCTGGACGACCGGGGCGGGCTGAGTCGAAGTACCGGCTGGAGCGTCGCTCATGGCTCGATTCTATCGCACGCCGTTCGAGGCGCGATGGCGTTCAAGCCATGTCGAAGAGCAGCAGCTCGGTGTCGGCCGAGGCGCGGATCGCGACGCTGTCCTCGTACGCGATGGCAGCGCCGTCGCCGGCCGCAAGTTGCTCGCCGTTCACGGTCACGGCGCCGCTCGCCACCTGCACCCAGCCTTTGCGCGTGCGTTCGGTCGAATGCTTGACCTCGGTGCCCGCGCCGAGCAGCGCGGCGTAGAGGTCCGCGTCCTGATGAATGACGACCGAGCCGTTGCGGCCGTCGCGCGACGCGACGAGCCGCAGTTGGTCGCGTTTCTCGTCGTCGCTGAATCGCTTTTCCTCATAGCCGGGCGCGAGGCCGCGGCGATCGGGGAACAGCCAGATCTGGAAAAAATGCACGGGCTCGGACTTCGAGTGATTGAACTCGCTGTGCTCGACGCCCGTGCCGGCGGACATACGTTGAACGTCGCCGCGGCGGATCACCGAGCCGTTGCCCATGCTGTCGCGATGTGCGAGCTCGCCCTCGAGCACGTAGGAGATGATCTCCATGTCGCGGTGGCCGTGCGTCCCGAAGCCCTGCCCGGCCGCGACTCGGTCCTCGTTGATGACGCGCAGCGGCCCGTAGCCCATGTACCGCGGGTCGCTGTAGTCGGCGAAAGAGAACGTATGGCGGCTGTCGAGCCAGCCGAGCTTCGCGCGGCCACGCTCGTCGGATCGGCGTATTAGCAGCATGGCCTCATTATCGCAGGGTCCACTCCCGCGTTCCCAGTGAAATTCTGAACGGCGGCATTCGGGCCGCTGCGCCGAGCAGGTGTACACTCGCCGGCGCACCGACTTCGAGGGAGAGCGATGCGACTGAACACCGATCGCGTGGTGAGCCTGAGCGCAATGCTCGTCGGCGTGGGCAGCCTCTTCATCATCGTTTATCAGACGGCGCTGTTGCGCGAGCAGCAAGCCGCGTCGGCGTTGCCGTACCTCATGATTGGGATCATGGCGAATGCGGAGCGGACCTACATTCTCTCGCGCAACACGGGTGTCGGTCCGGCGCTGATCGAGGATGTCGTCGTGCGCTACAAGGGCGCCGAGATCAAGAAGGATCCGCACGACTTCTTTCGCGACGTTCGCCCCGAGTCCGCAGCCTACGGGCTCAGTGTCGATAGGCTGATTCCCGGGCGGCTCGTGCCGGCGGGCGAGACCGTGATGATGCTCGGCGCTGAGGGCGAGCGTGCCGCGTCGATGGTCGCGGAGTTTCTGTCGTTGTTCGATCTCGGCGACGCGCCCGAGAGTTGGTACGCGGGGGTGGGCGTGTCGAAATCCGGTCCTGACAAGGCGATCATCGAGATCACGTATCGGTCCGTGTACGGGGATCGCTGGCGCGTAACGTCCGACAAGGTCGTGCCGGACCCCCTCTGACGGCCATGGTCAATTCCACCGCAGAAGCGCTCGAGCGCATCGCCGCCGTCGTCGGCCCGCGCGGCGTCGTCGCGCCGCAGGACGCAGTCGCGTTGCTGCGCGACGAACGCGGCCTCTATCGCGGCGCCGCGGCGCTCGTCGTGAGGCCTGCCTCGACCGACGAGTGCGCCGCCGTCGTGCGCATCTGCCGCGACGCGCGCATCGGCGTAGTGCCGCAAGGCGGCAACACGGGTTATTGCGGCGGCGCGACGCCGTTCGACGGCGAGCAGCGTCAGATCCTGCTGTCGCTGTCGCGCATGAATCGCGTACGCGAGGTCGACAGCGTCGGTTTTACGATGACGGCCGAAGCCGGTGTCGTGCTTGCGCGCGCTCAAGCCGCCGCGCGCGAGGAACGTTTGCTGTTTCCGCTCAGCATGGGTTCGGAGGGCTCAGCGCAAATCGGCGGCGCTCTATCGACGAACGCCGGCGGCCTCGCAGTCCTTCGCTACGGGACGATGCGCGACCTCGTGCTCGGACTCGAGGTCGTGCTGCCGAGCGGCGACGTGCTTTCGGAGCTCAAAGGCTTGCGCAAGGACAACACCGGCTACGACTCGAGAGCGATCTTCTTGGGTGCGGAGGGCACGCTCGGCGTCATCACGGCAGCCGTCTTGAAGCTTTTTCCCGAGCCGCGCGCGCGGGCGACGGCGTGGGTCGCCGTCTCCAGCGTCGATGCGGCGTGCCGGCTGCTATCGCGCGCGCGGCGCGAGAGCGGCGACGAAGTCGTGTCGGCCGAGTACGTGTCGCGCCGCTCGCTCGATCTCGTGCTGCGTCACGTCGAAGGGGCGCGCGAGCCGCTCGGTTCCCCGGCCGAGCACTACGTGCTGCTCGAGCTCGCTTCGGGGGATGCGGACGAGGCGTTGCACGCGAAGCTCACGCGCGTGCTCTCGACGGGGCTCGAGGCCGGCGAGATCGTCGACGGCACGATCGCCGAGTCCGAGGCTCAGCGCCGCGCGTTGTGGCTGCTTCGCGAGCGCGTGCCGGAGGCCGAGCGTCGCGATGGCGGCTCGGTCAAGCACGACGTTTCCGTGCGCATCGCGAGCATTGCGGAGCTCATCGCGCGCGCCGAGCCCGAGCTCGTGAAGCTCGGTCCCCACAGGCTCTCGATCTACGGGCACATCGGCGACGGTAATCTGCACTTCAACGTGCTGCCGCCCGAAGGGCAGGGCATCGAGGAATTCCGTGCGCTGCGCGCCGAACAGGTTTCGAGCTGCGTGCACGACGTTGCGGCGCTCTTGGGCGGCAGCTTCAGCGCCGAGCACGGTGTCGGAATCTTGAAGACGGGCGAGCTTGCACGTTACGAGTCGCCGGTCTCGCTCGCGCTGATGCGTACGCTTAAGGCCGCCGTCGACCCGCGCGGCATCATGAATCCCGGCAAAGTGCTGTGACGCAGCACGTGCTCGTTCCGCATCGCGGCGCGGGGCCGGCCGGAGTGCGAGCCGTCGCCGCAAGCGTGGAGCGCGCCGCTTCCGGTGTGCGCTTCGAGTACCGTTTGACGGGCGATCTAGCCGCTCTCGCGATTCCACCGCGTGCAGCTCAGCGCCGTGCCGACCGGCTGTGGGAGCACACGTGCTTCGAGGCGTTCGTCGCGTCCGCGGCGGGTGAACGCTACTGCGAGCTGAATTTTTCGCCGTCGACGGAATGGAACGCGTATGCGTTCGACGGCTACAGGCACGGCATGCGGGTGCTTGCGCTCGCGCAGCCGCCCTCGATCGTCGTGAACGAAACGGCGCAGCTGCTCTCTGTGACGGCCGCCGTAGAATTCGCAGCGCCGGGCGACGCACCATGGCCGTGGCGCATCGGCCTAACGGCCGTCGTCGAGGACCGGGCCGGCGTGCGTGCCTACTACGCGCTGCGCCACCCGCGCGACAACCCCGACTTCCACGATGCCGCCGGGTTCGCGGTTTCGCTCGACGGGAGCGCTCGATGAGATTTGGTTTGGATCGCTTGCTCGCCTCGCGCGCGCTGCGCAAAGGCTTGCGCGGCGAGCGCGTCGCACTGCTCGCGCACCCGGCTTCCGTGACCGAAGACCTGACGCACGCGCTCGACGCGCTGGCCGCGCTGCCCGATGTCGAGCTCACGGCGGCGTTCGGCCCGCAGCACGGCCTGCGCGGCGACAAGCAAGACAACATGATCGAGTCGGCGGATTTCACGGATCCCGAGCACGGCATTCCCGTGTTCAGTCTCTACGGCGACGTGCGCCGGCCGACCTCCGCGATGATGAGCACGTTCGACGTGCTGCTCGTCGACTTGCAAGACGTCGGCTGCCGCATCTACACGTTCATTACGACGCTGCGCTACGTGCTCGAGGAAGCCGCGCGTCACGGCAAGGCGATCTGGGTTCTCGACCGGCCGAATCCGGTCGGTCGGCCGATCGAGGGCTTGCGGTTGCGCCCTGGCTGGGAAAGCTTCGTCGGCGCTGGCCCGCTGCCGATGCGCCACGGCCTCACGATGGGCGAGCTCGCGCGTTGGTTCGTTGCGCAGCTTGGTTTGAAGGTCGATTGCCGCGTGGTCGCGATGAGAGGCTGGGAGCCTGATGCGGCGCCCGGCTATGGCTGGCCCGTTGGCGAGCGCGCGTGGATCAATCCGAGCCCGAACGTGCCGCAGCTCGAGTCGGCGCGTGTCTATCCGGGCACGGTCATGGTGGAGGGCACGACGCTCTCCGAAGGTCGCGGCACGACGCGGCCGTTCGAGCTCGTCGGCGCGCCCGACATCGACGCGGATGCGCTGATCGGCAGAATGCACGAGCTCGAGCCGAAGTGGCTGCGCGGCTGCACGTTGCGGTCGTGCTGGTTCGAGCCGACGTTTCAGAAGCACGTCGGCAAGCTCTGCGCCGGCATCCAGATCCACGTCGATGACGGTGACTACTCGCACGCGGCGTTTCGGCCGTGGCGCCTACAGGCGCTCGCGTTCAAAGCGTTGCGCGCGCTCGAGCCGAAGTACCCGCTGTGGCGCGACTTTCCTTACGAGTACGAACGCGACCGTCTCGCGATCGACCTGCTCTCCGGCAGCGACCTGCTGCGGCGCTGGGTAGACGATCGCCGGAGCACCACGAAGCAACTCGACGAGCTCACGCTCGCCGACGAGCGTTCCTGGCGCCGCGAGCGCCGCGCGTTTCTGCTCTATTAGAATCGCGGGCGCGCACTCGGCGCGCCCGCGGTTTGCCGGACGGATCGATCCCTAGATGTCCTGGATCGTGACCAAGCCGCGGCGAAGCGACATGCGCGTCGCGACGATCGGCGCCGCCGACGGCCGCGAAACGACCATGCGAGGTTGGCCGTCCACCGTCTCGAACGTGATTTGCACGACCGAGGCGTCGAGCACGAAGCTCGTGCCCGCTGCGCGAATCGTCAGCGCCATCGTCTCGGGTAGCTCGATCGCCAACGAGTCGCCGGCGCGCGCGACGACGAACATCGATCCGTCCGCGGTTTGATAAACGCCGGCATAGTCGTCGAGCGAAACGGATTGCTCGGCGACGACACGAGGGGTGTTCAACGCGACGACCTGCGCGTGCGCGGAGTTGTCCTCCGCCGCGAACGCAGCGAGCGACACCGAGGTTGCGAGCACGACACTGGTTAAGCGAAACATCGAACGAGCTCCCTTGTGGGTGTGAAGGTATTCCCTCAATAGCAAGGAGCGTGCCGTCGCTTTTTAGCTGCGCTAACTCGTTGATATACCTTCAAAGAAGATGCGCTGGGTCGGGCTGGTCCCACCGCGAGCGGGTGGTGTAATTCGCTAACTATTGGGCCGCAGGGTTGTTAGCAGGCAGAGCTGCGCGGGTCGTCGCCGCAGGCGTCGTACTCGATCTCGATCGTCGCGTGCGCGATGCCGAAGTGCTGCGCGAGCTGGCGCTTGATCTCGCGCACCGCGACCGCGGAATCCGTGCTTGCGGCGATGCTGGCGTGCAGCGTGACCATCGGCCGCTCCTGGCTGATCGACCACGCGTGCACGTGGTGCACGTCGAGCACGAACGGCAGTGCTGAGCGTAGGTGATCGCGCAGCGTCCGCGAGTCGACGCCCGGCGGAGAGCCTTCGAGAAGGATGTGGCCGCTGTCTGCCACGACGCGCCATGCCGACCGCAAGATGATCAGCGCGACGACAATCGACAGCAGCGGGTCGATCGGCGTCCAACCCGTCGTGAGGATCACGAGCGCAGCGATGACGGCCGCGACCGACCCCAATAGGTCGCCGACGACATGCAGCACCGCGGCGCGGATGTTCAGGTTGTTCTTGTCGCCGGAGCGCAGCACGAGAAACGAGAGCACGTTCACGCCAAGGCCCGCCGCCGCGATCCAGAGCATCGGTGCGCCTAGCACGGGGACGGGCGCGCGCAGCCTCTGCACGGCCTCGGAGAAGATCCATATGGTTAGCGCGAAGAGTGCGATTCCGTTCACGAAGGCCACGAGCACGGCGAAGCGGTCGAAGCCGTACGTGCGGCGCCAGTCGGCCGGCTGGCGCGTGAGCCTGAAGCCAAGCCACGCGAGCGCGAGGCTCGCGAAGTCGGTCAGCATGTGGCCGGCATCGGCGAGCAGCGCCAACGAGCCAGCGAGAATGCCGCCGACGACCTCGGCGATCATGAACCCGCCCGTTAGAAGGGCGGCGATGCCTACGCTGCGCTCGTTGGCTGAATGCGCATGGTGATGCCCATGCCCATGTTCTTCATGGTCATGGTCACGATCATGGTCGTGATGACCGTGACCGTGATCGTCGTGATCCGGGCCGTGAGAATGGGAGTGCTGCATAACCGCTCGCGCGCGAATGGTAGCACGCGTGAATTGACCCACTCCGCGTCCGCAGGGATCATGCGGATCGTGGCGCTCAAAGCACGACAAAAACTCGGCAAATACCGTATCGAGCGGCGTATCTCGGAAGGGCCAATCGCGGCCGTATACGAAGCCGTCGACACGATTCACGGCCTACACGTTGCGCTGAAGATTCCGCACGAGAGCTCGATGAGCGAGCACTTCCTGGCGGATTTCAAACGCGAGGCGCGCCTCGCGCACAGGCTCGAGCATCCGAACATCTTGCCGATCCGCGACGCCTCGTTCATTGCAGACCGGTTCGTGATTGCGATGCCGCTCGGCGAGCGCTCGCTGTCGAGCCGCATGCGGCGGCGTCTGTCGACGGAGTCGGCGCTGCACCTGATCGAGCAGGCCGTCGCGGCCGTCTCCCACGCGCACGGCGCGAACGTCATCCACTGCGACATCAAGCCCGATAACTTCATCTTGTTCGACGGCGATCGCTTGAAGCTCACGGACTTCGGCTTCTCGAAGGTCGCCGAGGGAACGCTCAAAGCTTCGGGCTCCGGCACCGTTGGGTACATCGCGCCGGAGCAGGCCGTCGGCCGGCCGAAGTTTCAGTCCGACGTGTTCTCGCTCGGCTTGGTCATCTACGAGCTTCTGTCGGGTTACCTGCCGGAGTGGCCGTACGACTGGCCGCCGCCGGAGATCAAACGCGTGCGCGAGCGAGTCGGCGCGAAGTTGACCGACTGGCTGCGCAACGCGATCCAAGTGCGACCGCAGGATCGCTACAAGACTGCGGTCACGATGTACCGCGAGTTCAAGCGAGCGCGTAACGGTGCCGCCAAGAAGAAGCGCCGCGCCGAACACGGCCACGCCGACGACCCTTCGTTGTGGCAGACGGTGCTGTTCCGCCAGTTCCGCCGCAAGTACGGCAAGTCGATCGAAGCGCGTTACCGCTGCCGGCATTGTGCGGGCCCCGTCTCGGAGCTCATGCAGTGCTGCCCGTGGTGCGGCACGGAGCCGCCGCTCGACCGCCACCGCAGCCGGCATCCCGCGGACTGCCCGCGCTGTCACCGCGGCGTCAAGACCGATTGGCACTATTGCGCGTGGTGTTACGGGCCCGGCTTCGAGGTCGAGACCACGCGGCGTTACGGCGACAAGCGCTACAGCGCGACCTGCCAAAGTGAGAATTGCCGCGGACCGCTGATGCCGTTCATGCGCTACTGTCCGTGGTGCCGTGCCAAGACCAAACGCCCCTGGAAGCTACCGGGCAGCTCCACACGCTGCTCGCACTGCCGTTGGGGCGTCGACACGAATTTTTGGCATTACTGCCCGTGGTGCACGAAGGCGCTCGAAGCATGAGGCGCGCACGGGGTTCAAACGCATGAGCGCCGCCGGCGAGCGCGTGCAACTGTTCCTCGGGGAGCACGAGCGCGAGCAAGCCGATCGGACGCTTCCGCAAGGCGAAGTCTGCGTCCGCAGCATTCGCTCGCCGGACAAGCAAACAGACAACGAGGATTCCGCGGCGATCATCCAGCTCGGCGACGACTCGCTGGTGCTGGCCGTCGCCGACGGCGTCGGCGGCGCGGCCGCGGGCCGCGAAGCTTCGAATGCGACGGTGCGCACGCTGTCGCGCGTGCTGACGAAGCTGCCGGGCGAGGATTCGCAGCTGCGGCCCGCGATCCTCGACGCGATGGAATCCGCCAACAAGACGGTCCTCGGCCTGGCGCGCGGCGCCGCGACGACGCTCGTCGTCGCGCAGCTCGACATGAGACGCTTGCAGAGCTATCACGTCGGCGATTCGGAGCTTCTGACGGTCGGCCAGCGCGGCCGCATCAAGCAGCGCGTCGTGCCGCATTCACCGACGGGCTTCGCGGTCGAGGCCGGCTTGCTCGACGAGAAAGAAGCCGTGCAGCACGACCAGCGCCATGTGCTGTTCAACGTGATCGGCTCGGCGGACATGCGCGTCGAGGTGGGCCCCGCAATGCAGCTCGCCGTTCACGACACGGTGCTGCTCGCGAGCGACGGCTTGTTCGACAACCTCTTCATCGACGAGATCGTCGATACGATTTGCAGCGGCCCGCTCGTCGCCGCGGCCGACAAGCTCGTCGAGCGCGTGCAGGCGCGTATGGCTACCGAGACGACCGGCCAACCCTGCAAGCCCGACGACCTCACGGTCGTGCTGTTCCGACCGCGCAAGCCGCGCTAGCGGTTAACCGATCTTGGCGTGCCGGCCGGCAGCCGGAGGGGCCGAGCGCGATTCCTCGAGCTCGTACGCGCGCGCGAGCTCCTCGATGAACTGGTGCGGGAACTGCCCGGGCTGCTGCTGCGCGACGACCTGATAGAGATCCTTGAACAGGTCCCAGTACTTGAGCTTGTTCGCGGCGCCGAGTAACGCGTGGCCGCGACCAACCTTGGTCTCGAGCTCCTCGGGATCCAGACGCCCGATGTAGTCCGTGACGGCCATCCGCATGCCCGCGAGCAGATGCTGTTGATGCTGCTTGATGTCGCCGAACGCTTCGCGCACGGCCTCGACGGCCGAGAGATACTCCGGCGACTCGCGGAACAGCAGATTGGTCAGCGCCTCATCGACGCTCGCGGAGAACTTGAGCGGGTTGTTGTTCTGCGGCTGGATCGTCGTCGTCGGTACGCGCAGGACGTTTTTCTGCTCTGCGCGCAGGTGCAAGTTTTCGCTGACGCCGAGCACAACCTCACGCATGATTTGGCCGAGGCGCTGCAGCACTTGCTCGGCCTGCTTGTCGTCGAGCCGCTGAGCGGTCAGGCCCGCCCCACGGAAAAACGCATCAAGCGAAGGCGCCGAAGCCTGCGGCGCGGGCGTTGCCTTCGCAGTCGGCGCTGCCTGTGTCGGCGGCGGCGCGGGCCGTTGTGCGACGCGCGCGGCCGCGCTGACGGGCGGCGGCTCGGGGCGTTTCGGCGCGGCGGCTGCGGCAGGAGCGGCATCGAGCAGCATCTCGAGCGGCTGCTCGATCGGTTTCGGGGGCTGCTTCTGCTTCGCCTGCGGCGCTCCCTGCGGATTCGTCTTCGCGAAGTCGTCCTCGAGTCGCAAGCCCGCCGCGTTCGCTTTGTTCAAGCGCTGAATCTGCGCGACCTCGGCGTCCTCGTTGATCAGCATCTCGATGCCGACGGCCGTGATCTCGTGCGGCGCGACGAGGTCCGCGCGCGTCGGATCGGGCGGCGGCACTCGCTGTGCCTTCGCGACCGGGTCGACGTGCCGGTCGTTCATGAGCGTCTCGCGCGTCGAATCCTCGTCGGTGATCTCGACGCTGATCTCGTACTCGCCGAGGCGAATTCGATCGCCCGTGAACAGGCGCTGCGGATTGCCGCGGCCGACGGGTTGCTCGCCATCGTTGACGTAGACGCCGTTCGTCGAGGTGTCGACGACGTAGTAGCTGCCCGAGCGAAAGTCGATGCTCGCGTGCCGGCTCGAGAGATAGCGTTGGCCGTCGGGGAGGACCCAATCGCTTTCGAGCGAGCGGCCGATCGTGCCGCCGTTGTGCGAGAACTCCATCGCGGCGCGCTCACCGAGGCTCTGCCGATGTCGACTGATGATTTGCAGGCGTAAGGCCATCTCGTTCCCTGACGTCGAGCGCGCGCTCGGGGTGCTGTCCGTAACTTCCCCCGCTCGCGAGTGTAGCTCCGGGAGCCCGGAAACCCGCAGCGCCGCGCGAAATTACTGTGATCGGGCTCTCATAAAATCATGTGTTAAGCTCCTTCTGCCCTCCTCAAAGGACACGCATGGCAGCGAAGCCGATCTACCGCGTCGTATTCCTCAATCAAGGCAAGGTCTACGAGATTTACGCGCGGCACGTGAGCCAGATGGGCTCGTTGTTCGGGTTCGTCGAGATCGAAGAGCTGGTGTTCGACGCGCGCAAAGGCGTCGTCGTCGATCCCTCGGAAGAGCGGCTGCGCATCGAGTTCGCTGGCGTCAAGCGAACCTACTTGCCGATGCACTACGTGCTGCGGATCGACGAGGTCGACAAGCAGGGCGTCAGCAAGATCACGACCGCGGAAGGCGGCAACGTCGCGCAGTTCCCGATGCCCGTCTATACGCCGCAAGGGAAGGGCGGACCATCGGAGCGCTAGGAAACCGCGAGTGACGTTGCGCTTCATCTCGCTTGGTTCGGGCAGCCGCGGCAACGCTTCGCTCGTCGAGTTCGGATCGACGCTCTTGATGGTCGACTGCGGTTTGCCGTGCAAGATCGTCGAGGAACGTCTGCAGGCCGTGGACCGGAATCCGCGCGACGTCACGGCGATTCTGGTCACGCACGAGCACACCGACCACGCACAAGGCGTCGCGACGTTCACGAAACGTCACAACACGCCGGTGTGGACGACGGCCGGCACCGCGAGCGCGCTCCCGACGATGACGCACGTGCGTCACTTGAGTTGTCATCGCCCGCTGACCATCGGCAGCATCGACGTTCGACCGTACCCCGTTCCGCACGACGCGCGCGAGCCCTGTCAGTTCACGTTCGCGGCAGGTGGGCGCCGCGTCGGCATGCTGACCGACGCCGGGCACGTCACGCCGCACATGGTCGAGCGGCTGACCGAGTGCGACGCGCTCGCGCTCGAGTGCAACCACGACTTGGAATCCCTGCAACGCGGGCCTTATCCCGATTCGTTGAAGGCCCGAGTCGCATCGCGGTTCGGTCACTTGAACAATCACCAGACGAGCGAGCTCTTGCATCGTCTCGACGCGACGCGCGTGCAGTGGCTGCTCGGCTTGCACTTGAGCGAGCGCAACAACTCCCCGGAGCACGTCCGAGCGACGCTGAAGCCCGCGCTCGAGAACGCGCGTTTTCCGCTGCATCTTGCGACCCAGGACGAGCCGACCGCGTGGCTCGCCGTCGAGTAGCGCGACGCGAGCAGGGATGCTCGCGGTAGAGCAACGCAGGAGCAGTTGCCGAAGTGGCGAGCGTCGAGCGCGCGAGAGTAGAATGCTCGTGCTCAAGCTCACCTACGTGATGTGAACCCATGACGATGTTGCAGTTGGCCGGCCCTCCGGCAGCGACTGCGTTCCGGCTCGAAAAGCTCCGCGACGAGCTGCGCTCGCTCGCCCCGGTGACCGACGTCGCCGCCCATTTCGAGCATTTCGTCCACCTCACGCGTCCGCTTTCGGAGCGCGAGCAGCGCGTTCTAACGGCCTTGCTCGACTACGGCGGCGGAGCCGCGCCGCGAACGAGCGGGCGCCAGCGCCTCTTCGTAGTGCCGAGGCTCGGCACGATCTCGCCGTGGGCGTCGAAGGCAACGGACATCGCCAAGATCTGCTCGCTCCCGGTTCTTCGGATCGAGCGAGGCCGTGTCTACGAGCTCGCCGTGCGCTCCGTTCTCGCGGACGCTGAAAGGCAGCGCATCGCGCCGCTGCTGCACGATCGCATGACGGAGACGCTGCTCAGCGAGCCGCCGAAAGAAGAAATTCTGTTCGCCACCCACTCGCCGCGAGCCGTGCGGACCGTCGACGTGCTCGGCGGCGGACGTGCGTCGCTCGAGCGCGCCAATGCGGAATTCGGCTTGGCCTTGTCGCGCGACGAGGTCGACTATCTCGCGGCGCAGTTCGCGGCGCTGAAGCGCAATCCGACGGACGTCGAGCTCATGATGTTCGCGCAAGCGAACTCGGAGCACTGCCGCCACAAAATCTTCAACGCCGACTGGATCATCGACGGAGATCGGGCGCCGAAGAGCTTGTTCGGCATGATCCGTAACACGCACGCGCGCTCGCCCGAGGGTGTGCTGTCCGCGTACAAGGACAACGCCGCCGTGTTGGCCGGCGCTCCCGCGGGCTGGTTCTGGCCCGACGCAGCGACGCGCGTCTACGGCTACACGCAGGAGCCGGCGCACATCGCGATCAAAGTCGAGACGCACAACCATCCGACGGCGATTTCCCCGTACCCGGGCGCCGCGACGGGCTCCGGCGGAGAAATTCGCGACGAGGGCGCAACGGGCCGCGGCGCGAAACCGAAGGCGGGCCTGTGCGGCTTCACGGTCTCGCACCTCGAGCTGCCGGGCTGGCGCCAGCCGTGGGAGCGCGCCTCGCCCGGCAAGCCGGATCGCATCGCGTCGCCGCTCTCGATCATGCTCGACGGGCCGATCGGCGCCGCGAGCTTCAACAACGAGTTCGGGCGCCCGAACTTGGCGGGCTACTTCCGCACGGCGTTGCTCGAAGCGAACGGCGTTTGGCGCGGTTATCACAAGCCCATCATGATCGCGGGCGGCTTGGGCAACGTGCGCACGTCGAACGTCGCGAAGGGCGTCCCGGGTCCTGGAGCCAAGCTCGTCGTGCTCGGTGGCCCCGCGATGCTGATTGGGCTCGGCGGCGGTGCCGCGTCGTCGCAAGGCAGCGGCGCAGGCGAAGCCGAGCTCGACTTCGCGTCCGTGCAGCGCGGCAACGCCGAGATGCAGCGGCGCGCGCAGGAAGTCATCGACGCGTGCTGGGCGCTCGGCGAGCACAATCCGATCGCCGCCATTCACGACATCGGCGCGGGCGGCCTCTCGAACGCCGTGCCCGAGATCGTCGACCACAGCGGCTGCGGCGCCGAGATCGATCTGCGCGCGGTCCCGAACGACGAGCCCGGCATGAGCCCGATGGAGCTCTGGTGCAACGAATCGCAAGAGCGCTACATGCTCACGATCGAGGCGCGCGACATCGAACGCTTCGCTGCGATCGCCGAGCGTGAGCGTGCGCCGTATGCCGTGCTCGGCGAGCTGACGGCACGCCGCGAGCTCGTCGTGCGCGATTCGGCGCTCGGCGGCACGCCGGTCGCGATGCCGATGGAAGTGCTGTTCGGCAAGCCGCCGAAGATGACGCGCACCGCGGCGAGTAGGCCGTTCAAGTCGCCCGAGTGGCGGCGCGACAAGTTGAGCATCGAGGCGGCCGTCGACCGCGTGCTCGCATTCCCGGCCGTCGCGGACAAGTCGTTCTTGATCCACATCGGCGACCGCACGGTCGGCGGCCTCGTGGCGCGCGACCAGCTCGTGGGCCCGTGGCAGGTTCCCGTCAGCGACGTCGCCGTCACGGCCGCGGGCTACGAAGGTTACACAGGCGAAGCGTTCGCGATGGGTGAGCGCACGCCGGTCGCCGTCTACGACGGCCCTGCATCGGCGCGGCTCGCGGTCGCCGAGGCCGTACTGAACATCGCGGCCGCCGACGTCGAAAAGCTCTCGGACATTCGCTTGTCCGCGAACTGGATGGCAGCCGCGGGGCACGGCGACGACGACTACGCGCTCTACGCGATGGTGCGCGCGGTCGGCGAGGAGCTCTGCCCGGCGCTTGGGCTGGCCGTGCCCGTCGGCAAGGACTCATTATCTATGCGCACCGTGTGGCAAGCGGAGGACGGCCGCGAGCGCGCCGTTACCGCGCCGGTGTCGCTGATCGTTTCGTCGTTCGCGCCGGTCGGCGACGTCCGCCGCACGTTGACGCCGGAGCTCGATCGCGAGGGCGAGACCGTGCTCGTGTTCGTCGACCTCGCGGGCGGCGCGCAGCGCTTGGGCGGCTCCGCGCTCGCGCAGACGTTCGGTCAGTTCGGCGGCGCGCCCCCGGACGTCGACGACCCACAGCGCATCGTGCGTTGGTTCGCGGTGCAGCGCGAAATGCGCGCCGCGGGCCTCGTGCTCGCTTATCACGACCGCTCCGACGGCGGCCTGTTCACGGCGCTCGTCGAGATGGCGTTCGCGGCCAACGTCGGCCTCGACGTCGACGTCGAGGTCGGTGCGAGCGACGGGCTCGCGTACTTGTTCAACGAGGAGCTCGGCGCCGTCATTCAGGTGCCGGCAGCCGACTACGAGCGCGTGGCCGCGCTGCTCGCAGCGCAGCGCTTGCCGCACCACGCCATCGCGCGCATCGCGAAGCACGACGACGTCGTCGTGCGGCGCGGAGATACGGAGCTCTATCGCGCGCCGCGCGTCGAGCTTCGCCGCAAGTGGTCCGAGCTGACGTATCGAATGCAAGCTTTGCGCGACGACCCGCAATGCGCGCGCGAGGCTTACGACGCCGTGCTCGACGGCAGCGATCCGGGTTTGAGCGCGAAGCTCACGTTCGCATTGCCGGCGGAGCGCCGCGCAGGCTCGCGTGCCGGGCGGCCGAAGGTGGCCGTGCTGCGCGAGCAAGGCGTCAACGGTCAGCGCGAGATGGCCGCGACGCTCGACCGCGCAGGCTTCGAGGCGCACGACGTGCACATGACGGATCTCCTGTCCGGGCGCGAGAGCCTCGAGGCTTATCGCGGCGTCGTCGCGTGCGGCGGCTTTTCCTACGGCGACGTGCTCGGCGCCGGCGAAGGTTGGGCAAAAACAATTCTCTACCACGAGCGCGCGCGACCGATGTTCGAGGAGTTCTTCGCGCGCCGCGACGCGTTCGCGCTCGGTGTCTGCAACGGCTGCCAGATGCTCGCGGCGCTGAAGGAATTGATCCCCGGCACGCAACACTGGCCGAAGTTCTTGCGCAACCGCTCCGATCAGTTCGAAGCCCGCTTGACGCTCGTCGAGATCGTGCCGAGCCCGTCGGTGCTGTTGGCGGGAATGGCGGGCTCGCGAGTGCCGATCGTCACGGCGCACGGCGAAGGGCGTGCCGAGTTCGCGTCCGCCGGCGACCTCGCCGCCTGCGACGCGCAACTGACGGTGATGCGTTTCGTCACGAATTGCGGCGCCGTCGCGCACACATACCCGGCGAACCCGAACGGCTCGCCGAACGGCATCGCGGGTCTCTCTAACGCCGACGGCCGCGTGACGATCATGATGCCGCACCCGGAGCGTGTGTTCCGGACGGCGCAACTCTCGTGGCATCCGCGCGAGTGGGGCGAGTGCTCGCCGTGGCAGCGGCTCTTCGATAACGCGCGGACCTGGGTCGGCTAGGGTCTGCGCAGCGGTGCTTTACGCTGGAGCGCCGCGCCAAGAATAGTGAATCGCGTCGATCTGGTCGTTCAACGTCCAGTAATCGTAAATCACACCGAGCAGCAGAAACCCGCCGGTCAGAAGGTAGAGCACGCCGGTGAAGATCTTGCCCAAGTAAAGGCGGTGGATGCCGAACACGCCTAGGAACGTGAGCAGTATCCAGGCGACGTTATAGTCTTTCGGACCCGGCCTGAAACGCCGCTGCGCTTCTCGGTCCATGGAAGGGATCAGAAACAGGTCGACGATCCAGCCGATCAAGAACAGCCCGACCGTGAAGAACCAGATCGTTCCCGTCACCGGCTTGCCGAAATAGAAACGGTGAGCACCCATGAAGCCGAAGATCCACAGAACGTAGCCGATCGCCTTGCTGTGCATTCGCCGAGTGTATCGCGGTGGCGGAAACGTTCGGCAACCCGCGCAGTTGCGTCACCTCTGTCGCCGTCCGGCGACACTGCAACGAGGCGGATTCGCAGCGTTTCGTGTTTCGCAAGCGGCTCGCCTGTATCCGCGCGCCGACACGTCGCGCGCCGCGCTTGCGTGCCTCATGATCCGAAACCGAGCAACGGCGCGGTTTACGCACGGTTTGTGACTAGTGGCACGTTTCGTGCTCTCCCCGTCGGACCGCGCCCGACAAGGGGACTGAGACCTGGCTCATAGACCCGCGCGGCTGCGGCGGAATAGGGTTTTCAGCGCCGCTCCCGACGACGTTCGAGAGGAATTTGCATGGCAGTAGGAATCAGGGCGCGATGGAGCGGTGCAGCGCTCGCCGGCGTATTGGCCGTCATGGGGGCGGTGACGGGCACGGTTTCCGCGGCCACGCAGCTGAAGGGCTCCGAGGCGCCGGACTTCGTGTTGAAGAGTCTCTCCGGCAAGAACCTGCGCTTGTCGGAGTATCGCGGCGAAGTCGTGATGCTGAGCTTCTGGGCAAGTTGGTGCGGCGACTGCCGCGCTCAGCTCGAGCAGCTCGGCGCGATGCGCGACCGTTATCAGGATGCGGGTATCGAGCTGCTCGCGGTCAGTCTCGATCAGAGCGCTCACCAAGCGAGCGAGTCTGCGGCCGACGCCGCCTATCCGGTGCTGCACGACGCGGCCGGCGAAGTCGGGCGCTTGTACGACGTGACGAAGATGCCCGTGATGGTGCTCATCGATCGCGGCGGAGTCGTGCGCGAAGTGTTCGAAGGGTTTCGGCGCGGCAACGAAGAGCAGTATCTCGAGCAGGTGCAGGCGCTGTTGCGCGAGTAACGTTTTTGGCGGCGGACTGGAGCTTACGATGGTAGTCAAGTGGATTGCGTCGGTATCTCTCGCGGCGATCGCCGCGCAAGGAGTGGCCGTCATCGCGCAGGAAGCGCCCGTCGAGACGGTCGCAGCGGTACCCGAGTTTCGCGCCGACGAAGGCGCCGAGCAGCGCGCCGAGTTTCGGACGCTCGACGAGGACGTGCAGGACTTGAAGAAGCAGGTCCTCGATCTGAATCGCGACTTGTTCTTGCTCGAGGAGGAGCTGTTGTTCCCCTCGAACACGCAGACCGCCGTGTTCGTCTCGATGGACGTCGGCGAGTTCTTCGGTCTCGACTCGGTCGAGCTCAAGATCGACGACAAGGACGTCGCGAATTATCTCTACACGGAGCGCGAGGCCGACGCGCTGCTGAAGGGCGGCGTGCAGCGGCTCTTCATCGGCAACCTGAAGGCCGGCGAGCACGAGCTCGTCGCCGTGTTCACGGGCCAAGGCCCGCACACGCGCGACTATCGCCGCGCCGCATCGCTCGTGTTCGAGAAGGGTATCGGCCCGAAGTACATCGAGCTCACGATCTCGGATCGCGAGGTCACGCAACAGCCGGAGTTCCTCGTCAAGGAGTGGGAGTAGCCGGTGGCGGCACGTCTCCCCATCGTCGCGGCAGTCGCGTTCGCACTGCCGGCCGTCGACGCGGTTGCCGCGCGCGGCGATGACGACGGTATCGTCGTCCAGGACCTTGCCTATGGCGAAGTCCTGTTCGAGTTTTTTCAAGAGGACTACTTCGCCGCGCTGACGCGTTTGCTGGCGGCGCAGCAGCGCGGCGAGCTCGAGCACCACGGCGCCGAGGCCGAGCTCATGCTCGGCGGCTTGTACCTGTCGTACGGCGAGCACCGCTTGGCGGGCGAGATCTTCGAGCGCGTGCTCGCACAGAGCGTCGACCCGGCGCTGAACGACCGCGCGTGGTACTTCCTCGCGAAGATCTGGCACCAGCGCGGCTATTTGCCCGAAGCCGAGGCGGCGCTCGGCCGCATCATCGGCGAGCTTCCCGAGGAGCTCGAGCCCGAGCGGCAGATGCTGCACGCGCAGGTGCTCATGGAGCAGGGCCGGTTCGCGGACGCGCTCACCGCGCTCGAAGCCTGGCGACGGCCGAGCGACGCGTGGGTCGGTTACGCGAAGTACAACATCGGCGTGTCGCTCGTGCGCCTCGGGCAAGTCGAGGCCGGTGCGCGCGTGCTCGACGAAGTCGGACAACTCGATCCCGAGAATCCCGATCTCGGCGCTCTGCGCGATAAGGCCAACGTCGCGCTCGGCTACGCCTGGCTGCAAGCGTCGCGACCCGTCGAGGCGAAGCCTTCGCTGCAGCGGGTCCGGCTGAACGGGCCGTTCTCGAACAAGGCACTGCTCGGCGTCGGCTGGTCCGACGCGGAAGGCGCCGACTACCGCGCCGCGCTTGCGCCGTGGCTCGCGCTGCGCGAGCGCAACCTGCTCGACTCCGCCGTGCAGGAGTCGCTGCTGGCCGTGCCGTACGCCTACGCTCAGCTCGGCGCGGACAAGCAGGCTGCAGATCACTACGTCGACGCGATCGAGGCGTTCAGCAGCGAGATCGTGAGGCTCACGTCCTCGATCGAGAGCATCGAGCAAGGCGAGCTGATCACGGAGCTGCTCGGCGAGCGCGAGGACGCCGGGACCGAGGCCTCGGGTTGGTACTGGCGCCTCGAGCGCATCCCCGATTCGGTCGAGAGCCGCTATCTGTACGAGCTGCTCGCGACGAACCGCTTTCAGGAAGGGCTCAAGAACTATCGCGACCTGAAGCAAGTCAATCGCAATCTTTCGCGCTGGGCCGAGAGCCTCGGCGCGTTCGACGACATTCTCGACACGCGCCAGAGGGCCTACGAGCAACGACTGCCGACGATCGACGCTAGCTTGTCGAGCGTCGACCTCGATGCGATGGCGGCGCGGCGCGTCGAGCTCGAGTCGCGGCTGCAAGCGATCGAGCGCAGCGAGGACGTCGTCGCGCTCGGTACGGCCAAAGAGCAAGAGCTGTGGGGCATGCTCGAGGCGATGGAGCCGCACCTCGCCGGCGCCAGCGCTGAGCAACAAGAGAAGCATCGCTTCCTGCGCGGGCTGCTGCTCTGGGATTTGCGGCGCGACTACAAGGCGCGGCTCTGGGCCGAGCACAAAGCGCTCGGCGATCTCGATCGGCAGCTACGCGAGGCGCAACGCCGCCATCATCAGGTTTCGAGCTCGCGCGACGATTGGCCCGAGAAGTTCACGGCGCTGACCGCGCGCATCGAAGGCTTGAGGCCGCGCGTGCTGGGCCTGCAAGAGTCGGCGCAGCTCGCGCTCAATCGTCAGCAGGAGTTCCTGCAAGACATCGCCGTCGAGGAGCTGAAAGCGCAGCGCGATCGGTTGAACACCTACATGGTGCAGGCGCGTTTCGCGCTCGCGTCGATTTACGACCGTGCGGGCGCACGCGTCGATCCGCAGCCCCAAGCCTCGCTCAGCGGGAGCGGCGAATGACGCACGCTCCGCTATTGGTGCTGCTCGCCGCGGCCGCGATCTGGCCGTTCGGCCGCGACCGCGATCGCGAGAAACCCGTCGAGCCGACGGGCACGATCAAGGATCTCGAGCGCGCCGACGTCGAAGTCGATACGCAGGCGAGAATCGTGGGCAGCGAGGCGAAGGCCATCGAAAGCTACCGCATGTTTCTCGACATCGCGTCCGACGACCCGGCGCTCAAGGCCGAGGCGATGCGGCGGCTCGCGGACTTGCAGCTCGAGACGGCCGACGTCGAGGAAATCGCGAGCAACGTGCAGGGGCTCGGCGCGCTCGGCGGCACGATCGAGATGTACGAGCAGCTCCTGAAGTCGTACCCGAATTACCCGAAGAACGATCTCGTTCTCTACCAGCTCGCGCGCGCGTACGAAGCCGAAGGGCGCATCGACGATTCGCTGGCGACGCTCGACAGGCTCATCGCAGAGTATCCGCGAACGACGCACTTGGACGAGGCGCAGTTTCGCCGCGGCGAGACGCTGTTCGTGCAGAAGCGCTATCGCGACTCCGAGCGTGCGTATGCGTACGTGCTCGGGGTCGGCGAAAGCTCGCCGTTCTACGAGCAGTCGCTCTACAAGCACGGCTGGTCGATGTTCAAGCAGCAGGAATACGAGGACAGCCTGAAGTCGTTCTTCACGCTGCTCGATCGCCAACTCGGCACGGACAACAACGCTTCAGGCGACCGAGACCCGGCCGTGCTCTACGCGGCGATGGGTCGCGCGCAGCAGGAGCTCGTCGACGACACGTTCCGCGTGCTTTCGATCGGCTTCTCGTATCTCGACGGCCCGGAATCGATTTCACGGCATTTCAGCCGCAGCGGCGCGCGCCCGTACTCGTTCATCGCCTACACGAACTTGGGCGACCTCTATCTCGAGCAGGAGCGTTACCAAGACGCCGCCGACGCTTACCACGCGTTCGTCGAGCTCGACCCGTATCACGCCAAAGCGCCGCTCTTGCAGGTCGAGGTCATCGAGGCGTTCAAGAAGGGCGGGTTCGCCGACCTCGTGCTCGACGGCAAGGAAAACTTCGTCGAGACCTACGGACCCGGCAGTCCGTACTGGCAGCGCTTCACGTTCGAGCAGCAGCCCGAGGTCGTCGCGCACTTGAAGAGCAACGTGACCGATCTCGCGGCGTATCACCATGCCGAAGCCCAGAAGACTCACGATGCCGCCGAGTACTCGGCGGCCGCGCGCTGGTACCGGACGTACCTGCAGTCGTTCCCCGACGACGCGAACGCCGCGCACACGAACTTCCTGCTCGCCGAAGTCCTCTACGAGAGCGGCAATTTCCGCGATGCGGCCGGCGAGTACGAGCGCACGGCATACGCGTATCCGTTCCACGAGAACGCCGGCGAAGCCGGCTACGCGGCGCTGCTCGCGTATGCGAAGCACGAGGACGAGCTCACCGGCAGCGCGCGCGCCGACTGGCATCGCCGCGGTATCGACAGCGCACTGAAGTTCGCCGATACCTACCCCGCGCACGCGCAAGCGGGCGTCGTGCAAACGGATGCGGCGGAGAAGCTGTTCGCGCTCGGCGAGTTCGGGCTCGCGCGCGACGTCGGCCTCAAGGTCGTAGCGCGCGTGCCGCCCGTCGAGCCTGCGCAGCAGCGCACGGCGTGGACGGTCGTCGCGCACTCGCAGTTCGACTTGCAAGAGTTCGCGGCCGCCGAGACGTCGTACGGACAGCTGCTGAGCGTCATGCCCGTCGTGGATCCGCAGCGCGGCGAGATCACCGAGCGCGTCGCGTCGTCGATCTACAAGCAGGGCGAGCAGGCGCGCGCGGCGGGCGAGCTCGCCGTCGCGGTCGACCACTTCCTGCGCGTGGGCCGCGCCGCGCCGACGTCGACGGTGCGCGCCACGGCCGAGTACGACGCCGGCGCCGCGTTGATCCAGATGGGCGATTGGCAGCGCGCGACGACGGTGCTCGAGAATTTCCGGACCTCGTTCCCGAACCACGAGCTCGCCGCCGAAGTGACGACGAACCTCGCGGTTGCCTACGTCGAGACCGGCAACACCGCGCGAGCGGCCGGCGAGTTCGAGCGCATCGCGAACGGCGACGGCACGCCCGAGGTCAAGCGCGAGGCGCTGTGGCGCTCGGCAGAGCTCTACGAGAAGACGGGCCAGACGGTGGCCGCGACGACCGCGTACGGCAACTTCGTCGAGCGTTATCCGTCGCCGGTCGCCGAAGCCGTCGAGGCGCGTCAGAAGCTCGTCGACCTTGCCGGCGCGGCTGGCAATCACACGGAGCGCGCGCGTTGGATGCGCGACCTCGTGGCGGCCGACGCCGCCGCAGGCGCCGAGCGCACCGATCGCACGCGCTATCTCGCGGCCAAGTCGCAGCTCGAGCTCGCGACACCGACGCGCGACGCGTTCCTGGGCACGCGCCTCGTCGCGCCGCTCGACAAGAGTCTCGAGGCGAAGCAACAGCGCATGCAGGAAGCGCTCGCAGCGTACGGCAAGGCGGCCGACTACGGCGTCGCGGAGGTCACGACCGCCGCGAACTACGAGATTGCCGAGCTCTACCACGCGCTCAGCAAGGACCTCTATGCTTCGGAACGCCCGCGCGAGCTCACGCCGGAGGAGCTCGAGCAGTACGACATCCTGCTCGAGGAGCAGGCGTTCCCGTTCGAGGAAGAGGCCATCGAGCTGCACGAGACGAACGCCGCGCGGACCGCGGAAGGAATCTACGACGAGTGGGTGCGCAAGAGCTTTGCCGCGCTCGTCGAGCTGTCACCGGGACGTTACGCCAAGGCTGAAATCGGAGAGTCCCTTGTCGAAGCCATTCGCTGAGCTCGCCTTGTCGCCACTCGCGTCGCGACTGATCGCGGCCGGCGCGTTGGCGCTGACGCTCGCCGCGTGCGGGTCGTCCACGCCGCGGCAAGCCGAGGTCGAGGCGCCGCGCGAAGTCGTGGCGCCGCAGGCGGCCGCCGAAGCGTCGGCGCCCGAGCGCCGTCGTGAACGTCGCCGCGACGACGACGCGCCGCAGGACGCCGCGGCGGTCCTCGAGCCCATACCCGAAGCCGCAGCCGCGGCTTACACGCGCGCCGTCGACGCCCTGCGCGCCGAGAACTGGCTCGAGGCCGAGCTCGAGCTCGAGACGCTTACGCAGGAGCACCCGGAGTATCCGGGTCCGCACGTGAACCTCGCGATCGTCTACTTGCACGACCAACGCCGCGACGACGCTCGTGCCGAGCTCGAGCGTGCGCTCGAGGCGGACCCCGGCCACACGGCCGCGAACACGCAGCTCGGCGTCATGCTGCGCGAGGACGGCAAGTTCGACGAGGCCGAAGCCGCTTATCGCCGCGCGCTCGAGACGGATCCCGAGCACGCGCTCGCGCACTACAACTTGGGCGTGTTGCTCGATCTTTACTTGCGACGCGCGTCCGAAGCGCTTCCGCACTACGAGGCGTATCAAGCCTCGCTCGCGCAGCCGAACGAGACCGTCGCGCGCTGGATCATCGATCTGCGTCGCCGCGTCGGTAACGGCGGCGGCGACGCTGCGCGCGTCGCGCAGGAGGCAGCGCCATGAGAAGCGTATTGACGTGCGCGTTGTTGCTCGTCGCGGCGAGCGCGATTGCCCAAGAGAGCGCTGCACCAGAAAAGCGCGCGCCGCTCGCGGCCGTCGAGGATCTCGAGCCGGCTGTCGACGTCGGCGGTCCGCGCGCGTCACCCGAAAGACCGGCGACGCCCGCCGCAGCGGAGGCTGCCGCGCCCGCGCCCGCGCCGACGCAGGCCGCGAACCGGCCCGTGCCGCGCGTGATGGACTCGCTCGATCTGGGAACCACGTCAATTACCGGCAACGCGGAATTGCCTAAGGTGCTTTATATCGTTCCTTGGAAGAAGTCCGACCTGGGCGACTTGGTAGGGCGCCCTGTGAATACGTTGCTCGACGAGGTGCTGGCACCCGTCGATCCCGCAGTCTTCGAACGCCACTTGAGTTATTACGATTCCCTGTACGGGGAACGCGCAGAGGAGTGAGAGATGGAGGCCTATAACGTCATCGTCGGTTTCTTCAAGAACGGTGGAGTCTTCATGATTCCCATCGTCATCATCCTCGCTCTCGGCGCGGCCATCGCGATCGAACGCTGGGTGTTCCTGACCGTCACGACGGTCAAGAACAAGGCGCTGTGGAATGCCGTGACGCCTTACTTGAAGGCCGGTAACTTCGCCGGCGCGATGCAAGTCACGCAGAAGTCGGGCGCCGTGATCGGCCAGATCATGACGTACGGCCTGAACCGCGTGCGCTCCGCGCGCCGCCGCGAGGACATCGAGCAAGCGATGGAAGAGAGCCTCATGGAAGTGCTGCCGCGCCTCGAGAAGCGCACTCACTACCTGGCCACGTTCGCGAACATGGCGACGTTGATGGGCCTCTTGGGCACGATCATCGGCTTGATCGACGCGTTCACGGCCGTGTCGAACGCGAACCCGGCCGAGAAGGCCGAGCTCTTGTCGCGCAGTATCTCGATCGGCATGAACTGCACGGCGTTCGGCCTCATGGTCGCGATTCCGCTCGTGCTGATTCACTCGATGTTGCAGACGAAGACGACTGCGATCATCGACAGCCTCGAGATGGCTTCGGTGAAATTCCTGAACGCGATCTCCGAGCGCGCGCAGGAAGGCAAGATGGCCGAAGCCGCCGCCGCTCCGGCGCCGGCTCCGCGCCGCGGCTAAGCGCAGCCAGCCAACGCTCACGAGGACCGGGCGATGCAAGCGATAGGTCGTAGCGCGCGCATGGCGCGCCACCACAAGCGCCACAAGGAGGCGACGATCAACCTCGTGTCGATGATCGACATGATGACGATCCTCGTGTTCTTCCTGCTCGTGCACGGCGGTTTCGTTCGGCTCGCGGTCCTCGAGCTCAATTTGCCGACGGCGCAATCGGAGGCGAGCGCGGAGCCGCCCGAGTTCCAACTCGAGGTCACGGTTCGCGAGACCGGCATCGAGGTCGGCGATCGCGCCACCGGGCTTCTGAACCGCATCGAGAAGACCGGCGACGACTATCATCTCGATGAGCTCAGCACTTATCTGTCGCAGGTCAAAGACCAGTTTCCGCAAAAGACCGACGCGACGCTGCTGCTCGAGCCCGACATCTCGTACGAGCTCGTCGTCGCGGTCATGGATCGCCTCCGCGAGACGGAGCGTGTCGCCGAAAGCAGCGGCCAGCTCGCGCGCGCGGAGCTGTTCCCCGAGATTTCGCTCGGCGACGCGCCGGTGCTGAACTAGGACGCGCGCCGTGAAATTCATGGGTCGAGCCGCGCGCATGGCGCGGCATCACAAGCGGGCCAAGGCCGAGGGCGAGATCAACCTCGTGTCGATGATCGACATGTTGACCGTGCTCGTGTTCTTCCTGCTCGTCTACACGACCAACGAAATCGAGATCTTGCCGAGCGCGAAGGACGTGCAGCTGCCGCAATCGATGGCCGAGCAGGCCGCGGGCGAGGCGGTCGTCGTGATCGTCAGCGAGACCGAGATCCTCATGAACGGCGAGAGCCTCGGCAGGATCTCGGATATCCTCGCGAGCAAGGAACTGATCATTCCGGCGCTCAAGACGGCGCTCGAGAATCAGATCGAGCGCAGCGTGATGGCCGATGCCACGGAGACCGAGGAGCAGCAGATCGCGAACCGTGAGGTTACGATCATGGCCGACAAGGAGATTCCGTATCAGCTGCTGAAGCGCGTCATGGCGACGTCTACGGCGGCGGATTATGGTCAATTGTCGTTGGCCGTGCTGCAGAAGGCTTCCGAGGCGCGGCTCGCGACGGTGGCGAGGAACTAAGGGCCTAGCATGGCGGACGCGGCAGTCGCACTGTATCGGGTCTACGAGCTTCCGTGGTCGACGGGGTTCGAGGACGACGCGCGCTTCAAGAAGCTCGCGCGCGGCTCGCTCATTGCTGCCGTCGTGCTCGCGCTTCTCTTTTGGATCTTGCCGCAGCCGAAGGTCGATCCCGCCACGATCGACGAGGCGCCGAAGCGGCTCGCGCGCTTGGTGCTCGATCGCCCGGCGCCGCCGCCGCCTCCGCCGCCGGTCGTGCGCGAAGAGCCGAAGCCGGAGCCCGTCGTCGAGGAGCGCGCCCCCGAGCCGAAACCCGAGCCCGCGGTGAAGCCCGAGCCCGTGCCCGAGCCGCCGCCCGTCGACCGCACACAGCAAGCGCGCGAGCGCGCCCGCGTCGCCGGACTGTTGCCGATGGCGAATCAGCTGCAGGCACTGCGCAACACCGTCACGAACGAGCAGCTTGCGCGCACCGATACCGTCGGCGCCGCGAGCAGCGATACGCCGTTCGCCGAACGTTCTTTGATCACGTCGCGCGTCGGCACGGCGAGCGGCGGCATCAACACCGCGGCACTGTCGCGCAACACGGGCGGCAGCGGCATCGGCGGGCGCGAGACGACGCAGGTCGAGAATCCTGTCGAAGGCTTTGCGGAGGCCGGCGGCGCCGCGCAGCGCGCGGGCGCGAGCGACAAGGCGTCGCGCAGCCGCGAAGAGATCGAGCGCGTCTTCGACGCGAACAAGGGCCGCATCTTCACGCTCTACAATCGCGCTCTGCGCGAGAATCCTGCCCTGCAAGGGAAGGTCGTGCTGCGCCTCACGATCACGGCCGACGGGCGCGTGACGCACTGCGAGATCGTCTCCTCGGAGCTCAACGATCCGGAGCTCGAGCGCGGGCTCGTGCAGCGCGTGCTGCAGTTCCAGTTCGAGCCGCGCGACGACGTCGAGTCGATCACGACGACCAAGCCGATCGACTTCTTCCCGGCATAAAGACTTCTCCCTGTGCATTGCCGCGAGGCTGCCCTGTATAGTGGCCGGGCCTGGCCGCGCTTTGCGCCGAGCTCAGGTGTTGCGACAGGGGGAAATCACGATGCCGAGCGAAAGCGCCGTGAGCGCTAAGGTCAATCTCACCGAGCTCCTCGAGAACAGCCGAGTCGGCGCCCTGCAAATTCGGGTTTTCGTGCTCTGCATGGCCTGCCTGATCATGGACGGATTCGACGTCCAGGCGATGGGCTACGTAGCGCCGGCCGTGCTCGGCGAATGGGGCCTTCCGCGTGCCGTCATGGGCCCCGTGTTCGCGGCGGCGAATTTCGGCGTGCTGCTCGGGTCGCTGATCTTCAGCATGGTCGCCGACAAGATCGGGCGGCGCCCCGTGATCGTATGGTCGACGGTGTTCTTCTCGGTCATGACGATCGCGACGGCCTACGCGCAGAACCTCGAGCAGCTGCTCTGGCTGCGGTTCATCGCCGGTATCGGATTGGGCTGCATCGTGCCGAATGCGACGGCGCTCGTGGGCGAGTTCAGCCCGAAGGCGAGCCGCGTGACGCTCGTGATGTGCATCACCGTCGGGTTCACGGTCGGCGCGGCGATCGGCGGGTTCGTCGCCGCGTGGCTGATTCCGGCGTTCGGCTGGCGCTCGGTGTTCATTTTCGGCGGTGCAGTACCGCTCGTGATCGCGCTCGTCATGATGTGGAGCCTGCCGGAGTCGCTGCAGTTCCTGGCCGTGCGCAAGCAGCGCCTGGACCAGCTCGCGCGTTGGCTCAAGGAGCTGGCGCCGAATCTGCGCGTCGACTCGAGCACGCAGTACGTCGCGAACGAGACGAGCAAAGGCGGCGTCCCGTTCTGGCACTTGTTCCGCGAAGGCCGGGCCGTGTTCACGATGCTGCTGTGGGTCGTGAACTTCATGAACATCCTGATGCTGTACTCGCTGTCGAATTGGCTGCCGACGCTCGTCACGGGCATGGGCTACGACCAACAGACGGCGGTCCTCGTCGGCACGTTGCTGCAAGTCGGCGGCACGATCGGCACGTTCGGTCTCGCATGGATCATCGCGCGCCGCGGCTTCGTGCCGGTCTTGATCACGAGCTTTGCGGTGGCGGTGATCAGCATCGCGCTGATCGGTCAGCCCGGCATCTCGCTGACGCTGCTCAGCGTCGTCGTGTTCATCGCAGGATGGTGCGTCGTCGGCGGGCAACCGGGATTGAACGCGCTGTCGGCGAGCTTCTACCCCACGTACCTGCGCGCGACCGGCGTCGGAGCGGGTCTCGGCGTGGGGCGAATCGGCGCGATCGTCGGCCCGTACATCGGCGGCGTGCTGATCGGGCGGCAGTGGAGCTCGGAGGATCTGTTCTACGCTGCGGCCGTCCCGGCCGTGATCTCGACGCTCGTGATGCTGATCATGCGCGGCGTGTACAAAGAGAACGTTGCCGCGCGCACGGCACCGGCGCCGCTGGCGCATTGAGGTCATGGCCGAGATCGAGATCGCCGAGCTCGAGGATTTCGCGCTGGAGCTCGCTCACACGGCCGGCGGCATCGCGCAGGCCCATTTTCGCCAGCCCGTCACGGTCGAGAACAAGAGTGCGAGCTCGTTCGATCCCGTGACGAATGCGGATCGCGCGATCGAGCGCGTGCTGCGCTCGGCCATCGTTTCGCGTTACCCCGATCACGGCATCGTCGCAGAGGAAGAAGGCGAGCGCGCGGGGAAAGGCGCCTACACGTGGTTCATCGATCCGATCGACGGCACGCGCGCATTCATGACGGGCTCGCCGTTGTGGGGCACGCTGATCGGCCTCGTGCGCGGGCAGAAACCGCTGTTCGGCGTGCTCGCGCAGCCGGTGCTCGAGGAAGTGTTCTTTGCCGGCCCGAGCGGCAGTTGGCTCATCAAGGCCGAGCGGCGGGATCGATTGCGCAGCCGGCCCTGCAAATCGCTCGATGAGGCGATCCTCGCGAGCACGCATCCCGACATGTTCCAGGGAGACAGGCAGGCGGCGTTCCGTTCGCTGAGCGAGCGTTGCCTGCTCACACGCTACGGCGGCGATTGCTACAACTACGCGATGCTGGCGGCCGGTTACCTCGACCTCGTCGTGGAGAGTCAGTTGAAGCCGTACGACATCGTGCCGCTCGTGCCGATTCTCGAGGGTGCCGGCTGCGTCGTGACGGATTGGCAGGGTCGGCCGCCGCTTGGCGGCGGCGACGTCGTGGCGGCTGCCACGCGTGAGCTTCATCACGCCGCGCTGGAGCTTTTGCGCGCCTGAGAAGGCTTGTGAACGGGTTCGCCGTGTTTTCGGCGGTTTGGCGCTAGTATGGTGCCGAGCGTTCACTTTCGTTTGACAGAATATGAGCCGACAGCCCGACAAGGTTCAGCAAGCTGAGCAGCCGACGGCCGCGGCGCCGGAGCCCGAGCGCGCGGGCCGGGTCGAGGTCGACGCCCGCGGCCGCAACGTTTGGCGTTGGGCGCGCGACGTGATCGACAGCACGTCGGTTCTGCTCAAGCGGCTGGAGAACAAGGATCTCGCGCTCGAGCCGACGCAGAAGGTCCCGGTCGTGCGCGACGATGCGCCCGCGAAGGGCGGGAAAGGCGCGAAGGGCGGTGCGCCGCCGAAAGAACAGATGTCTCTCGAAGAAGAGCCGGCGACCTCCAAGAAGGCGCAACATCCGGCGATGCAGCGAGAACGCCGGCGCGATGGCGGCGGCGGCTTCGATCCTTACAACACCCGCTAGTCCCCGCCGCGGCCGCGGCATACCGTCTGCTATAGTCGCGGCCCCGTCGCGAGCGCACTCGAACGAGTTTCATGGTCAAGCTCGTCGTCACCGACAAGGACGGACGTGACGTCGAAGTCGACGCGCGTGCCGGTCTGTCGCTCATGGAGAACATTCGCGAGCTGCCGCGCAGTGTCGAAGCCATTTGCGGCGGCCTCTGTTCGTGCGCGACGTGTCATGTCCTCGTCGATCTCGATTGGGCGGCGCGCCTCGCGCCGCGCCGTTATGAGGAACGCCTCATGCTCGCGAGCTCGCGTTCGTTCGACGCGGCGCGGTCTCGACTGAGCTGCCAAATCAAGGTGACGACGGAGCTCGAAGGGCTGCGCGTCGCCATTGCGCCCGACGAGGCCTGACGGGGGGGATCCCGTCCCCGAGCCGTCTTATCTTCCGTAGCACCGCTCCGTTTCGGTGCGCGGCGTGCACCACGATAGTGCCGCGCGCTCGCACGTTGTCGGTGCGTATGCGCGTAACCCATTGTTTTTAAAAGATACAAGGGCGTGGCACGGATGCTGCAATGCGGTCGCCGTCTCATTCCTACGCGCAACCAGGAGAAATACGCGTCATGAAAATCAAGAATCTCGTCCCGGCTATAGCTCTTTCGGCGTTGGTCCCCGCGATCTCCCAGGCCGAAGTATCGGCCAACATCGGCTGGGTCAGCGAGTACATCTACCGCGGCATCCATCAGGACGACAGCTCAGCGTCGGCGGGCCTCGATTTCAACTCCGACGCCGGCTTCTACGTTGGCACCTGGGGTGCCGATGTCGGTGACGGTCTCGAGACCGACCTCTACTTCGGTTTCGCCGGCGGTGACATGTTCACCTACAAGATCGGCTTCACGGGCTACTACTACACGGACGGTTTCGACGACACGTATGAAGAGGTCAACGTCGGCATCGGCTACGGGATGTTCGCGCTCGACTACGCCAAGGGCGAGTGGGACGGCTTCGGCACCCCGGCCGACTACGACTTCACATCCCTGACGATCGCCCCGGAGAAAGGGCCGTACTACAAGTTCGGCACCTTCGGTGACGAATTCGACGGGGACTACTTCGAACTCGGCTACACGTACAGCATGGAAGACGTCGGCGTCGACTTGTCGATCGCCGCGACCTACAGCGACGACTTGCCGGTCAGTGACTCGCTTGACGATGGTTTTGGCGGCGAATCGGGTGAATGGGCGCTTGCGTTCGGTATCAAGAAGACGATCGGCATCAGCGAGTAATGGACCTCAACATGAACAACACATCGAGGTGTAGGCGATGAAACTGATAACGGCGGTCATCAAGCCGTTCAAGCTCGAAGACGTTCGCCAGGCATTGGCCGAAGCGGGCGTTCAGGGCATGACGGTGACCGAGGTGAAGGGCTTCGGTAGGCAGAAGGGTCACACCGAGCTCTACCGCGGAGCCGAGTACACGGTCGACTTCGTTCCGAAGACGAAGATCGAAGCGGCCGTACCGGACTCGCTCGTAGAGCAGGTGTTGGAAGCCATCACGGGTGCTGCGGGCACGGGCTCGATCGGCGATGGCAAGGTATTCGTCTTCGATCTCGAGCATGCGGTGCGTATCCGCACGGGCGAGACCGGCGACGCGGCCCTTTAGGAATCGGGAGGAAGAAAAGGATGAAGACTTCAATCTCTACGCCGCTTCGCTGGGGTGCGGGCCTGTTGGCCGCCCTCGGCCCGGCGCTTGCGTTCGCGCAGACGCCGGACAAAGGCGATACCGCGTGGATGCTGACCTCGACGGCGCTCGTGCTGTTGATGTCAGTGCCGGCATTGGCTCTGTTCTACGGCGGACTCGTCCGCAGCAAGAACATGCTGTCCGTGCTCATGCAGGTGTTCGTGGGGTTCTCGCTGATCACGGTGCTCTGGTGCGTGTACGGCTACTCGTTCGCGTTCACCACCGGCAACGCGTTCTTCGGCAGCACCGCGCGCCTGTTCCTGAGCGGGTTGTTCGACTCGTCGGCCGGAACGTTCGCGATGGGTGCGACCTTCAGCAAGGCGACTCCCATGTACGAGATCGTGTTCGTCGCATTCCAAGCGACGTTCGCCGCGATCACGTGCTGCCTGATCTTGGGATCGCTCGTCGAGCGCATCAAGTTCTCGGCCGTGCTGTTGTTCCTCGTGATCTGGTTCACGTTCGCGTACATCCCCGTCGCGCACATGGTCTGGTTCTGGGCAGGTCCGGATTCGTACACGCCCGAAGCCAATGCCGACGAGTTGCTCGCGAGCGCAGGCTTGATCTGGCAGTGGGGCGCCCTCGACTTCGCGGGCGGCACCGTCGTGCACATCAACGCAGGTGTCGCGGGCTTGGTCGGCGCGATCGTGCTCGGTAAGCGCGTCGGTTTGGGACGCGAGAGCATGCCGCCGCACAATCTGACGATGACGATGATCGGCGCGTCCATGCTGTGGTTCGGCTGGTTCGGGTTCAATGCGGGCTCGGCGCTCGAAGCGAACGGCTTCGCGGCCTTGGCCTTCATGAACACGTTCCTCGCCACGGCGTGCGCGGTGCTCTCGTGGACGTTCGCCGAGTGGCTGCTGAAGGGCAAGCCGTCGATGCTCGGCGCCGCCTCGGGTGCCGTTGCGGGTCTCGTCGCGATCACGCCTGCGGCCGGCAACGTCGGCATCCCGGGTGCGTTCGTGATCGGCCTCGCGGCCGGCGTCGTCTGCCTCTGGGGCTGCACGGGACTCAAGAAGTTGATCGGCGCGGACGATTCGCTCGACGTCTTCGGCGTCCACGGCTTGGGCGGCATCTTGGGCGCGCTGCTGACCGGCGTGTTCAATGCTCCGAGCTTGGGCGGCCCGGGCCTCGTGACCGACTGGGTCACGGTGGCGATGGGCTATCCCGGAATCGGCGCCCAGCTGCTGATCCAGGCGAAGGCCGTCGGCTTGGTCGTCGTCTGGACCGCTGTCGTATCTCTGATCGGCTTCTACGTCGTGAAGGCCGTCATGGGCCTGCGCGTAGCGGAGGAGCAAGAGCGCGAGGGCCTCGACATCACGTCGCATGGCGAGCGCGCTTACACGGGTTGATTTAGCTAGGGACTAAGGACCGTGAGCTTTGGCCGGCAACCGCAAGGTTGCCGGCCTTTTCTTTTGCGCTGCCGGTTAGAGCAGCGTCTCGAGCCGGTCGAGGTCGTTGATGACGCGCCAAGTGCCGCCTTGTGCCTCGACGCGTGCGCGCCACTCGTCGAGGCGTGCGAGATACTCGCGCGGGTCTACGTTGTCGCTGCGCAGCTTCGTGACGTTCAACGCGACGACCTCGAACCCGTCGACGGGCACCTCGATGTCGCGGACATAGCCCGCCTCGAGGTCTTCCTTCAAATCCGAGAAGATGAAGATCGTTTTGCGGCCCGGTTGTTTCTCGTTCAGGAACTCGACCGCCTGTAGCAAGCCGCCCGTAATGTCCGTGTGCTGCGAGGCAGGGGTCGCATCCAAGAACCGCTCGACGGATTCGGCGAACGCGCGCTTCTGTTGATTCGCCGCGCTGGGCCGGTCGTCCAGCGTGACCTTCGCCAAGATGTCGCGCTCGCTGAAGCTGCCCGTGTCGATGCGAGCCACGGCGAACGAATCGAGCCCGTCGAGCCTGGACAGCGTGAAGTTGATGATCTGCTTGGCTTTGTCGAGCTCCTCGCGGTACGTGCCCGACGTGTCGAGCAAGAGGTACACGCCGGTGTTGCGCGGCGCCGGCGGCGCGCACGAAGTCATCGTGAAGGCGGCAACAATCGCCGCCGCAGCGAGCGAAAAACGATGTTTGCCGTTCATCACGCCACCTCCGGTTGTCGATCGGCGCGCCGCTTTCCGGGCTTGCGCCAGAGCTGCTCGATCCACAACGGCATGAAAATCAGAATGTCGTAAACACGCACGAGCGCCGCGCCCGCGTGCACGAACGTGCTGGCGGAGAGGCGCAGCAAGAGCCGCAGCAGCCGCAGTGCGCCGATGCCGAGCAGTCCGAGCACGGTCCGCAACGACTGCACGAACGTTTCGAGCGGGATCGCGACGAACACCAGCGCGAACGGCAGCGTGAATCCCATGCCCATCTGCGCGGCTGTCGTGATCCACATGAACGGGCCTGCCGTCGTCACGTCGCCGCCGCGCAAGATTGCCGACGTCGCGAGCTCGTCCTGCATGAGGATCTCGCGCATGTAGGCGAGCCCCGCTTCGACGGACGCCAGCATCAACAGAATCGTGAAGGTAACGGCCATCATGCGCACGCGCAGCTTGTCGGGCAGTGCGCCGATGATCGGGAAGAGCCGCGTGATCCGCAGCGATTCCATGAGGAACAGCCCCATCGACACCTCGACCATGATGATCACGAGTGCAGCGATATCGGCCGTCCGGAAGCTGCCGATGAAGCTCG